>VOFB01001111.1_pt1 | contig 62000 bp, 56 predicted proteins | sample 5384141 | NCBI WGS metagenome assembly VOFB01 (sample SAMN12384721, study PRJNA508395) | human gut metagenome | isolation source: healthy gut A | host: Homo sapiens
CCGGCTTCCTGGTCTTGGGCTGCTCCGGCTTGGGCTGCTCCGGCTTGGGCTGGGGTCTGGGCTCCGGCTTCTTTTCCGGCTGGACCGGCGCGGCGGGAGTCTCCGGCTCCTCCTGGCCATAGGTCACACGGACCCGGGCAGGGCTGCTGCCAATGCCCAGAAAGCCGCTTTTGGCCCGCTCCAGAATCTCAACGGACACGTCGTCGCGGTCCATATGCAGCTGTTCCAGCGCTTTGCGGATGGCCTCGTCCTCGGTCTTGCCCGTTACGTCGATATAACTCATAGACAAAACTCCTTAGTCATCATTGTAATGGCTTTCGTTGTAGGCCCGGCCCCGTGCATAGGGACGCTGGCCCACGCGGCCACTTTCGTTGGTGCCGGGATTCTTTTTCTTCTCGCCAGAGGACTGCTTTTTCTTGCCCTGCTGGTTATTCTGCTTCTTGCCGCTGTTGTAAGAAGCCTGCTGCTGTGCCATCAGCTCCTTCTGCTTCTGGTACTTGGCATAGCGCTTTTCACGGGCGGCCTTTTCCTTCTCGGTCTCCTCGCGGTCCAGCTTCTTGTTGAAATACTTATTCAGGGTCAGCTCCTGGATCAGGGAGAAGGCGGAGTTGGCAATCCAGTATACGCACAGAGCGGAGGGCAGAATATAGCCCATCCACAGGCTTATCAGGGGCATCATGTACATCATGGTCTTGGCGGACCCGTTGGGGGTAGAACCATTGGTGCGCATGGTGATGAGGCTCATGGCGAACTGGATGCCGGCGGAAATGATGGGCAGCAGCAGCGCGCCCCAGACGGGCCAGCCGCCGCCGGGGAACTGGCTGAACAGAGAGGACGGCTGAGCCGCCAGGTCAATGTGCAGGAAGTTGTAGTTCAGGTCGATGAGGCCGTCGAACTTCCCGGCGAAATCCGCCCAGTGCTCGTGGATGAACTTGGCCAGATAAATCTGCTCATACGCCTGACTGCCCTCGGCCGCAGTGAAGCCCAGGGTGCCGGCCAGGGTGGTGATCTCCGCGATCACCGACTCGGACAGGCTCATAAAATACCGCAGAGGCACACGGATGATATAGTACAGGGCGATCAGGATGGGGAAGGGGATCATGGACCACAGGCAGCCGGATATGGGGTTGATGCCCTCTTTCATGTACAGCTCCTGCATGGCCTCCTGCTGACGCTGCTGGTTGTTGGCGTAGCGGGTCTGGATATCCTTGATCTTGCCCTGCATGCGGTTCATGCGCAGCATGCTCTTCTTGCTCTTGAGCTGGAAGGGCAGCAGCACCAGCTTCACCACCAGGGTGAACAGGATCAGAGCCACGCCATAGGACCCGGTCCAGCTGTAGAACAGCCGGGTCAGGAAGGCAAAGGGCACACAGATATAGTATCCGAGCTTTGCAAACATGGGATAGTTTCCTCCGTATTTTGTTGGGTGGGAAAAACGGGGTTTTCAGGGAACGGGATCATACCCGCCTTTGTGGAAGGGATTGCATCGCAGAAGGCGCCGCAGCGCCAGAAAGCCGCCCCGCAGAGGGCCGTATTTCTCCACCGCCTGCAGTGCGTATTCCGAGCAGGTGGGGATATAGCGGCAGCGGGGCGGAAACAGGGGAGACATAGCCGTCTGGTAAAAGCGGATCATCCGCAGGATGGCCCGCTTCATGACGGGTCCTCCCGCAGCAGGTCCAGCTGCTCCAGCAGACGCAGATAGGTGCGGTCCAGCTTCTGATAATCCGTTTCCACGGCCCGGACCCGGGCCACCACGATCAGGTCGTAGCCCGGGAGCATTTTCGCCTTGTTCAGCCGGTAGATCTCCCGAATGCGGCGCCGGACGCGGTTGCGCACAACGGCGCAGCCCAGCTTCGTACTGACGGAAACGCCCAGACGGCTATGGCCCCGGCGGTTCCTCTGGCAGTAAATCACCAGCTGCGGCGAAACCGCCGATTTTCCCTTGCGGTAAATGCGGCGGAATTCGTAATTCTCTTTTACCGTGACGGCTGGATCCATGAAAACAAGCACCTTCTCCGCCAACGCGGCGGCTGAAATGAGCATAGGCCAAAAGGGACGGCAGTTTTCCCATCCACCGTCCCTGGTCTATCCTTTATGCGCGATGCACTTTCCGCGACCTCAATGGGTCAGGCGAGCGCGGCCCTTGGCGCGGCGGCGGGCCAGAACCTTACGGCCGTTGCTGGTGGCCATTCTCTTGCGGAAGCCGTGCTCCTTGGAGCGCTGGCGCTTCTTGGGCTGATAGGTACGGAACATTGCATGACACCTCCATTTTGTAAGATCCGGCGGCAGAGCAAGACTGCCGCACATACTCGACGGCGGGCAGGGGACTTGTCCCCGGCGGCCGCAGTTGACAGGTTGGATGCCGCAAAACGGCATGGTAAACATTATACAGATTTTCCGGCCCCCTGTCAACAGAAATCTGCATTTTCCACGAAAGAGCCGCATTCTGCCGCCGGGTGCCGGTTTTGGGCAAGAAATTCTGTTATATCTCCCACAAAATAGCGCATATTTGCCGGTTTCTGTATAGCAGCCCGGAAAAATTTTTATACTTAGTATTAGTATATGTGTGGACTTTTCCGGGGCCGTTTGGTATAATAAGAGGTGTATTTTTGCCTGAAACAAAGAGAGAAAATCGCATGACCAGCGGGAAAGGGGCGCTTTCATTGAATTCAATCGCAGACGTGTGGAAAAACGTACTGGACCGGCTGAGGTCCCAGCTGTCCGAGACCACCATCAATACCTGGTTCGACGAGGTGGAGGTGGTGACCATGGAGGACTCCGCCTTTGTGCTCCATTGCAGCAACTCCTTCAAAAAATCCACCATCGAGGCCCGGTTCATGAGCCATATCAAGGCCGCGCTGAAGGACATCTTCTCCTCCGACCTGGAGGTAAAGATCCTGGACGATCAGCAGCTGTCCGCCTATCACGGGGTGGCTCCGGACCGGCCCGGCTCCCTTCTGGAGTCCGACGCCTTTACCTTCGGCACCTATGTGGTGGGGCCCCAGAACAAGATGGCCTATGCCGCCGCCCGCGCCGTGGCGGAAAAGCCGGCGGAGCACTATAACCCCCTGTTTATCTATGGCGACTCCGGCCTGGGCAAGACCCATCTGCTGTATGCCATTGCCCACCAGGTCCGCTCCCGCCAGCCGGATGCCCGCATCGTATACATCAAGGGCGACGATTTCACCAACGAGCTGATCGCCTCCATCCGGGAGGGAAAAAATGCGGAGTTCCGGGAGAAATACCGTCAGACCACCCTGCTGCTGGTGGACGATATCCAGTTCATCGCCGGAAAAAAACAGACCCAGGAGGAGTTTTTCCATACCTTCAACACCCTGTATGAATCCGGGCGGCAGATCGTTCTGACGTCGGACCGTCCGCCCCGGGAGATGACCCAGCTGGAGGACCGCCTTCAGACCCGGTTTGAATGGGGCCTGATGGTGGATGTGGCCCCCCCGGACTTCGAGACGAGACTGGCCATCATCAAAAACAAGGCTGCTCTGCTGGGGGTGCAGCTGCCCGACGATATCAGCAGCTTCATCGCGGAAAATCTCACCGCAAACGTTCGCCAGATCGAGGGCGCCCTGAACAAGCTGCTGGCCTATCGGGATCTGCTGGGCAACCAGGTGGACGGCGAGGCCGTCAGCCGTGCCGTGAAGGATATGCTGAAAAAGTACAATGAGTTTGTGCCGTCGCCAGGCCTGATCGTCGAGTACATCTGCCGGTATTATGACGTGGATGAGGAGCAGGTCCGGGGACAGGGCCGCAAGCGGGATCTGATGGAAGCCCGGCAAACGGCCATGTATCTGATCCGCCGGATGACAAACCTCTCCCTCAACGACATCGGCAAGGAGTTCGGCGACCGGGATCACACCACGGTGCTTCACTCGCTGGATCAGGTGGAGAAAAAGATGCGCTCCGATCCGGCCTACGCCGAAAAGGTCAAGGAGATCACCACCAACATCAACAATAAGAAATAATCTCTTTTCCACATATCCCTGTGGATTCCACCTGGACAACCTGTGGAGTATTTGCTTCTCTCTTTTCCTGTGGAAAACCCCCGGATATTGTCCCCAAAGGGGTGTGGACAGAAATTTCTGTGATCCCAGTGCTTTTGGGAGATTTCCACATAAATTTTCCCTACGACGTCTGTTACTAAAATAAAGATATCTTTTGTTCTCTTTTGGAGAACGGAGTCTCTTTTCAGTCTGAAAGAAAGGAATGCTTCGATATGGTGAGATTTTCCTGTGAGAAGGCGCTGCTGCAAGGCGCCGTCAACACTGCCTCCCGGGCGGTGGCCGCCAAAAGCTCCATTCCGGCCCTGGAGGGAATCCTGCTGGAGGGAGGGGACACCCTGACCCTGTCCGGCTACAACATGCAGACCGGCATCCGCACCGGCGTGGACGCTCAGATCCAGTCTCCCGGCCGTATCGTCCTCAGCGCCCGTCTGTTCGGCGAGATGATCCGCAAGATGCCCGACGACGTTATTGTGTTCGACGCTGACGACAAGCTGACGGTTCATCTTACCTGCGGCGATGCCAGCTTCGAGATCATGGGCCTGTCCGCCGACGACTATCCGGAGCTGCCGGAGGTGGACGACCAGTTCTCCGTCACATTGGAGCAGCGGACGCTGAAGGCTATGATCAACCAGACCAGCTTTGCTGTTTCCGTCAATGAGGCCCGTCCCATCCACACCGGCGCTCTGTTTGAGATCAGCGACAAAGGACTGACCATGGTGGCGGTGGACGGCTTCCGTCTGGCGCTGCGCCGCGAGCCGTTGGAGCACATCGACGGAGGGGCCTTCAAGTTCGTGGCCCCCGGCGCCGCCCTGAATGAGGTGGAGAAAATATGCGCCGACACCGACGACATGGTGACGGTGACCCAGGGTAAGCGCCATCTGATGTTCGAGGCCGGGGCTACCCAGCTGATATGCCGCCGGTTGGAGGGTGAATTCCTGGACTACAAGAATGCCATACCTACCACCAACCCCATCTGCATCGAGGTGGACAACAAGACGATGATCGAAAGCCTGGACCGCGTCAGCGTGGTCATCAGCGAGAAGCTGAAAAGTCCGGTACGCTGCGCTGTTCAGCCAGGACCGGGTGTATATGTCCGCCCGGACCGGAAACGGCGAAGCCCGGGATATCTGCCCCGTCCGCGGCGACGGACAGGAGCTGGAGATCGGCTTCAACAACCGCTATCTCATGGACGCCCTGCGCTATGCCCCGGCGGACACGGTGAAAATGCAGCTGAACACCATTTCGCCCATTTCACGCCCGTAGGCGGTGCTGGTGCCGGTGGTGGATGGGGTGCCCTGCCATCGTTGTACGCCGTCGTTGGTTTGCCATCGGCAGAAGGCGAGAAAATCGAAGGTCTTTTATTGAAGAAAAAAACGGCATATTATATCTATGAACGAGGTTCATTATTATGGACTATCACCATCACAACGGAATATATCAAATTGCAGGATCTGCTGAAGTTTGGCCGCGGCGGTAGAGACCGGCGGCGAGGCCAAACTGCTGGTTCAGGAGGGAGAGGTCCTGGTCAATGGGGAGGTATGCACCATGCGGGGCAAGAAGATCCGTCCCGGCGACGTGGTGGGACGCCCAACGGGACAGACGCTGACGGCGTGAGTATGCGGATTGAAGGCCCTGCTGCTGGAGGGCTTCCGGAATTACGGCACGCCAGGCAGCTGACCGTTTGATGAAAGCTGCAACGTGATTTATGGAGACAATGCCCAGGAAAAAGACCAACCTGCTGGAGGCCATTGTGTATCTGTCCTGCGGCCGCAGTCCCCGGACCCATGCGGATCGGGAGCTTATTGGCTTCGGAACGGACAGGGCCAGGCTGGTGGGACAGATCCGGTCCCGGGAACGGGAATTTGAAACGGAGATTCAGCTGACCCGGGGACGGCGGCGGAAGATGACCGTCAACGGTGTGGCCGCCAAAAACGGCGGCGACCTGTCCCAGGTGCTGCACACGGTGTTTTTCTCGCCGGAGGACCTGTTTCTCATCCGGGAGGGAGCGGCGGCCCGGCGGCGGTTCATGGATATGTCCCTGTGCCAGCTGCGGCCCCGGTATGCCGAGGCCCTGGCGGAATACGGGCGGCTGTATGAACACAAGACCCGCATCCTCCGGGACAGTGACGAGTATCCTCAGCTGCTGGACACCCTGCCCGACTTTGACCGGCGGCTGTGCCAGGTGGGAGCGGTGCTCATCAGCTACCGGGCCCGGTATGTGCAGGCCCTGGCCGTCCACGCTCAGAGGGCCCACTGGGAGTGCTCCGGGGAACGGGAGGAGCTGGCTCTGTCGTATCAGACCGTGAAAACCGTGGAGGACCCATTGGGTCCGGCGGCGGACATTGCGGCGGCGCTGGCAGAGCACCAGGCACAGCATCATCAGGAGCTGGCCTCCCGGCTGTGCCTGTCGGGACCCCATAAGGACGATATCGCCGTGACGGTAAACGGGCTGGAGGCCCGGCATTTCTGCTCCCAGGGCCAGGTGCGCACCGCAGCCCCTGAGTCTGAAGCTGGCGGACCGGGAGATTCACAAAACCGCCATCGGAGAGTATCCGGTGATGCTGCTGGACGACGTGCTGTCGGAGCTGGACCCCCGGCGGCAGGAGTATGTGCTCAACCGCATCGCAGGCGGACAGGTGTTCATCACCTGCTGCGAAAACGACCGGCTGGATGCGCTGCTGTCCGGCCGGGTGTATCACGTTCGGGAAGGAAAGGTGCTGTGATGGGCTTTCTGCATATCGGCCAGAACGTCATGGTCAACGACCGGCGCATCATCGGCATATTCGACCTGGATATCACGTCCCAGTCCGCTCAGACCCGGCGGTTTCTGGACCAGGCGGAGCAGGAGGGCGTGGTGCTGCCGGTGTGCGACGACATTCCCAAGTCGTTTCTGGTGTGCGACCATCCGTATCACCGGCAGATCGTATATATTTCCCAGCTGAATACCCAGACGCTGGTGAAAAGAGCGGAAAAGAAGTAAAGAATTCCCTGTCATTGCCGGGAGATCGGCAGACACCGGGTTCCCGGGAATGACAGGAAAGACCCAAGGAAAGGAAAGATGACCCAATGAGCGAACTGGAAAAAGTCACCGCCGTGGACACCACCTATGACGCCTCGGAAATTCAGGTTCTGGAGGGGCTGGAGGCGGTGCGCAAGCGGCCCGGCATGTATATCGGCTCCACATCGGCCTCGGGCCTGCACCATCTGGTGTATGAGATCGTGGACAACGCCATTGACGAGGCACTGGCCGGCTACTGCACGGATATCACCGTGACCATCAACCCCGGCGATACCATCACCGTCACCGATAACGGACGTGGTATTCCCGTGGATATCCAGGCCCAGACGGGCCGGCCCGCCCTGGAGGTGGTGTTCACCGTGCTGCACGCCGGCGGCAAGTTTGGCGGTGGTGGCTATAAGGTTTCCGGCGGCCTGCACGGCGTGGGCGCGTCCGTGGTGAACGCTCTGAGCGAGTGGCTGACGGTGCAGGTACACAAGGACGGCAAAATCTATGAGATGAAATTCTCTCGGGGCAATATCACCCAGGAGATGAAGGTCATCGGCGAGACGGACCATACCGGCACCACCGTGACCTTTAAGCCGGACCCAGAGATGTTCGACACGCTGGAGTATGACTATGAGACGCTGCACACCCGTATGCGGGAGCAGGCGTTCCTGAACGCTGGTCTGCGGATTACTATCAGCGACGCCCGACCGGGCAGAGAGAAGTCCGAGGCCATGTGCTATGAGGGCGGCATCCGGGAGTTCGTTACCTACATCAACCGGAACAAGACCCCGCTCCACGAGGAGGTCATCTATCTCTCCGGCGCCAAGGGCGACAGCACGGCGGAGATCGCCATCCAGTATAACGACGGCTACAACGAGACGCTGGTGTCCTTCGCCAACGATATCCATACGCCGGAAGGCGGCATGCACGAGACGGGCTTCAAGGCGGCCCTGACCCGCGTACTGAATGCCTACGGCCTGAAATACGGCATGATCAAGGAGGGCGACAAGGTCTCCGGCGAGGACGTGCGCGAGGGCATCACCGCCGTCATCTCCGTGAAGCTGACGGAGGCTCAGTTCGAGGGCCAGACCAAGGCCAAGCTGGGCAACGCCCACATCCGCACGCTGGTGGACAGCATCGTCAACGACCAGCTGGCGGTGTATCTGGAGGAGCATCCCGTGGTGGCCCGCACCATTCTGGACAAGGCTATGACCGCCAACCGCGCCCGCGAGGCGGCGCGGAAGGCGCGTGAGTCCATCCGGCGCAAGACGGTGCTGGGCGGCGCGGCCATGCCGGACAAGCTGCGGGACTGCAACGAGAACAACCCCGAGCTGACAGAGCTGTACATCGTGGAGGGCGACTCCGCAGGCGGCTCCGCCACGGCGGGACGGGACAGCCGGTTCCAGGCCATCCTGCCGCTGTGGGGCAAGATGCTCAACGTGGAGAAGGCCCGGGTGGACAAGGTCTACGGCAACGACAAGCTCCAGCCCGTCATCATCGCCCTGGGCGCGGGCATCGGCGAGGAGTTCGACGAGAACAAGCTGCGCTATCACAAGATCATCATCATGGCCGATGCCGATGTGGACGGCGCCCATATCCGCACCCTGCTGCTGACCTTCTTCTTCCGGTATATGCGGCCCCTCATCGAGGAGGGCTACGTCTATTCCGCCGTGCCGCCGCTTTACAAGCTGACCCGCGGCAAGCAGCAGCGGGTGGCGTACTCCGACGAGGAGCGTGACCGGGTGTCCAACGAGATGCGGAACGGCGACCCCAACGTGAAAATCGGCATCAGCCGGTTTAAGGGTCTGGGCGAGATGGATGCCCATGAGCTGTGGGAGACGACTATGGATCCCAACACCCGGACGCTGCGGCGCATTACGCTGGACGACGCGGTGAAGGCGGACGCCACGTTTACCGTCCTGATGGGCGAGAAGGTGGAGCCCCGCAAGGAGTTTATCGAGCAGCGCGCCAAGTACGCGGTAAATCTGGATTATTAAGGAGGTCGTGTCAGTATGAGCAAAAAGCCCCAATACGACCCGGAAGAAATACGCTTTCCCGACCAGCATATCGTAGAGTCTCCGCTGGTGCCGGAGATGGAGAACTCCTATATCGAGTACGCCATGTCCGTCATCGTGGGCCGTGCGCTGCCTGACGTGCGGGACGGCCTGAAGCCCGTGCACCGGCGTATCCTGTACGCCATGTACGAGGATAACCTGACCAGCGACAAGCCCTTTAAGAAGTCCGCCACCTGCGTGGGCGACGTGCTGGGCCGGTATCATCCCCACGGCGACGCCTCCGTGTATGACGCGCTGGTGCGTCTGGCGCAGGACTTCTCCATGCGCTATATGCTGGTGGACGGCCACGGCAACTTCGGCTCCGTGGACGGCGACCCCCCGGCCGCCTACCGGTACACCGAGGCCAGGCTCTCCAAGATCTCCAACGAGATGCTCCGGGACATCGAAAAGGACACGGTGGATTGGGACCCCAACTTCGATGAGAGCCGCAAGGAGCCCCGTGTGCTGCCCTGCCGGTTCCCCAATCTGCTGGTGAACGGCTCCAGCGGCATCGCCGTGGGCATGGCCACCAATATCCCGCCCCACAACCTGCGGGAGGTGATCGGCGCGTGCATCTGCGTGCTGGATAACCCAGACGCCACCCTCAGCGACCTGATGGAGCACGTCAAGGGCCCCGACTTCCCTACCCGCGGCATCATCATGGGCCGCAGCGGTATCCGCGCCGCCTACGCCACGGGCCGGGGCAGGCTCATGGTCCGTGCCCGGCATGAGTTTGAGGAGTTCAACAACGGCCGCACCCGTATCATCATCACGGAGCTGCCCTATCAGGTGAACAAGCGGATGCTCATCAAGGCCATCGCCGATCAGGTGGAGGACAAGCGCCTGGAGGGTATCTCCGACATCCGGGACGAGTCCGACCGCAACGGTATGCGAATGGTCATCGAGCTCAAGCGCGATGCCAATCCCCAGGTAGTGCTGAACCGCCTGTTCGCCCAGACCCAGCTGCAGACCACCTTTGCCATCAATATGCTGGCGCTTGTGGAATAACCAGCGGCAGCCGAAAATACTGTCCCTGCGGCACATCATCGACGAGTACCTGAAGTTCCAGGAGGAGATCATCATCCGCCGGACCCGCTACGACCTGAAAAAGGCACAGGAGCGCGCCCACCTGCTGGAGGGCCTGCTGATCGCCCAGGACAACATCGACGAGGTCATCAAGATCATCCGCAGCAGCTACGACAACGCCAAGGAGAACCTGATGCAGCGCTTCGGGTTGGACGACGTGCAGGCCCAGGCCATTCTGGATATGCGCCTGAAGGCGCTGCAGGGTCTTGACCGGGAAAAGCTCCAGACCGAGTACAAGGAGCTGGAGGAGAAGATCGCCTACTTCCTGCGTATCCTCAGCGACGAGGGACTGGTGAAGTCCATCCTCAAGGAGGAGCTGACCGCCATTGCCGACAAGTTCGGCGACGACCGCAAGACCGAGATCCAGGACGTGGAGGACGAGCTGGACATCGAGGACCTGATCGAGGAGGAGCAGTGCGTCTTCACCCTGACGGAGAACGGCTACATCAAGCGCACGCCGGTCAGCGAATACGCCGCTCAGAGTAAGGGCGGCATGGGCAAGAAGGGCATCACCACCCGTGAGGAGGACACGGTGGTGGACGTGTTCACCGCGTCTACCCACGACTATATTCTGTTCTTTACCGACACCGGCAAGGTCTACCGCAAGAAGGGCTATCAGATCCCCGAGAGCGGCAAGACCGCCAAGGGCATCAACATGGTCAATGTCATTCAGGTGGAGACGGGCGAGCGTGTGCAGGCTATGCTCCACTTCCGGGAGACGGGCGACGAGGAGCTGTACCTGTTCATGACCACCCGGAACGGCACGGTGAAGCGTCTGGAGGTCAGTGCCCTGAAGAACCTGCGGAACAACGGCATCCGCGCCCTGACGCTGGACGAGGGCGATGAGCTGATCTCCGTGACGGAGACGCGGGGGCATGACCGTATGCTTATCGCCACCCACGACGGACAGGCGGTGTGCTTCGACGAGACGGATGTGCGCGCCATGGGACGTACCGCCGTGGGCGTCCGGGGCATTCGCCTGCGGGAGGGCGATTATGTTATCGGGGCTGCCCGCGCCGACGCGGACAAGACCGTGCTGTCCATCACCGAGAACGGCTACGGCAAGCGGACGCCTATTGAGGAGTACCGCATTACCAACCGCGGCGGCATGGGTATCCGCAACTATATGGTCACGGACAAGACCGGCCCGGTGGTGGGCATGAAGGTGGTGGACGGTACCGAGGACCTGCTGCTGGTAACGGCGGCGGGCATCCTGATCCGCACACCTGTGGAAAATATCCGCGTGGCGGGACGTGCCACCCAGGGCGTCATCGTCATGCGCTTCAAGGAGGAGGGCGACCGGGTCATCTCGCTGGCACTGGCCGATCCCGAGGAGAAGGAGCAGCCAGCGCCGGAGGAGGCCCCGCTGTGAACGGCTCCGGGCTGGACATCATCGCGCGGATAGAGACGCCCTTTGCGGAGAAGTTCGGCGTGCCGCGGCAGAGCGGCATTGCCGACTGCCCCGGACGCATCGTGTTCGAAAAGCCCTTCCGGGACGTGGACGCGGTGCGGGGCCTGGAGGGCTTTTCACACATCTGGCTCATCTGGCAGTTTGACCGGGCGCTGCGGCAGGGCTGGTCGCCCACCGTGCGGCCGCCCCGGCTGGGCGGCAACGAGCGCGTGGGCGTGTTCGCCACCCGTTCGCCCTTCCGGCCTAACAGCCTGGGGCTCTCCGCTGGGGAGCTGGAGCGTGTGGCCTTGGACGAGCCGGATTCTCCGGTGCTGTATGTCCGCGGCGCGGATATGGTCAGCGGAACGCCCATCGTAGACATCAAACCCTATCTGGCCTACGCGGACAGCTATCCCGACGCCGCCGGCGGCTTTACCGGCGGCGATGCCGGCGCGGTGCTGACGGTGGACTTTCCCCCGGAGCTGCTGGCGCAATTTGACAGCGGACAGCGCCATGGGCTGCTGAGCGCCCTGGCCGCCGACCCGCGGCCCCGGTATCAGGACGACCCCGACCGCGTGTACGGCATGGCTTACGCAGGAAAGAACGTGCGCTTTACCGTGCAGGACGGAACGGTGCGGGTCGTTGGGGTGGAGTGAAGGAAGGATATATGAGAACCGTTACGATCTACACCGACGGAGCCTGCTCCGGCAATCCCGGCCCGGGCGGCTGGGGGGCGATACTCAGCTATAAGGGTGCGGAGAAGGCACTCTCCGGCGGCGCGGCCCAGACCACCAACAACCGCATGGAGCTGACCGCCGTCATCGAGGCGCTGCGGCTTTTGAAGGAGCCGTGCGTGGTGGAGCTGTACAGCGACAGCAAGTACGTCATCGACGCGCTGGAAAAGGGCTGGGCCAGAAGCTGGCAGCAGCGGGGCTGGGTGAAGAGCGACAAAAAGCCGGCGCTGAACCCGGACCTGTGGGAGCAGCTGCTGGCGCTGACCGATATCCACGAGGTGCGCTGCCACTGGGTGAAGGGCCACGCGGAGAACGAAAAAAACAACCGCTGTGACCAGATGGCTGTGGCCGAGAGCAGAAAGTTTCAGTGAAATGCGCTGTCTGCTGTGGAAAAAACGCGGCGTAAAAGGCAGAATTCACAAATTGTTCATGGTCGCTTCAAGATTCGGCCAAAATTAGAGGGTATTATAACATCATCCAAAGGAACAACACTTCCTGATGTGATTTTCTCTCTCTCCTAACACAAACACACGGAAACACCCCGGCCATTGGGCCGGGGTGTTTCTGCTTTTTTTTCGCTTTCGGCAACGTATGTTTGCTTGCTTTTGGTTTACGCAGCGTTTACCTGGTTGTCCTCTGCATGTGCTGCTTATGCGCTCTTTTTTATACTTTTGAGGCAGTCATGGTGTGCCTTTGTGTTCCGGAAGGCTCCGGAGCCCTGTATTCTCAAAAGACGGAGAGAAAAAAGGCGCACAAAAGGAAACGGGGCTCAGTTATAATAATCGGTTTCGTCGGTCAGCGCCATGGGCAGGCCGTTGTGGTAGACCGGCAGGGTCTGAAATTTGAAGCGGCTGGCCCGGTGCAGGGCGTCGATGCGCTCCTTGATGGCCGGGTCCACCACGCCGCGGCGGACGTACTCGTTCACCGCGCGGTAGGGGAAGCCCAGATTGTCCTCGTCGGTCAGGCCGGTGAGGCCATCGGACGGCGGCTTGATGAGAAACTTCTCCGGCAGGCCAAGCTGACGGCCCAGGGCGACGACCTCCTCGGTGGTGTACATCCCCAGGGGGGAGAAGGCGCCGGCGCTGTCGCCGTAGATGGTGCAGTAGCCTACCCAGTCCTCGCTGAGGTTGCTGGTGTTGATGACGATGCCGCCCTCTACGGACTGGGCCACGGCGTACAGGGTGGCCATGCGGACGCGGCTGGGCAGATTGACCTTTGTCTGGCGGCTGGGGGTCAGGCCCGCCTTCTCCATCTCGTTCAGCACACCCTGAACAGCGTCGTGGATGTTGATGGTGGTGTGGGGCAGGTCCAGGTGCTGCACCAGTGCCTGGGAGTAGTCGATGTCCGGCTGGACGCCGTCGGGCATGAGGACGCCGAGGACGTTTTCGCGGCCATAGGCGGCCACGGCCAGGGCGGCCACGGTGGAGCTGTCCTTGCCGCCGGAGATGCCGATGACGGCGGTCTTGCCGTGGCAGGCGTGCATCTGCTCGGCCATCCACTCCAGCAGGCCGGCCAGCTGTATCTGGGGGTTGAATTCCATGTGCGATACCTCCCGTTCCGAAGTTTTGATGTCCTATTGTACCGCGTCGGGGAGGATTTTGCAAGGGCTATCCCAGCAGGGCCGCTGCATCCTCCGGCGTCAGGCCGGGCTGGAGCGCCAGGGTGACGCCATAGCCGATGAGCCGGCCCAGCTCACGGACGCGGCGGTCGATGTCCTGGGGCGTGACAAACAACCCGGAGGGCGGGGCGTCCTCGTCGCCGCAGAGGGCCGCGCCGTCGATGACCGTGGGGACGCCCAGGGCGATGACCGGCACGCCAAGCGTCCGGGCGTTGACTGCCTTGCGGTGATTGCCTACGCCGCTGCCGGGGATCAGGCCCGTGTCCCCCAGCTGCACGGTGGCACACAGCCGGTGACGGCTGCGGGCGGCCAGCGCGTCGATGGCGATGACCACCGAGGGGTGCAGGCGGTCCGCCGCGCCGCGGATCAGCTCCAGCGTCTCCACCCCCGTGCGGGCCAGCACGCCGGTGGCCAGGGCCGCCACCGGCGTCAGCGCGCCGAACTGCCGGGGCATGGAACGGACCATGTGCCGCGTGACCAGCAGGTGCTCCAGCGCCGCCGCCCCCACGGCGTCGGGGGTCATGGCGTCGTTGCCCAGGCCCACCACCAGGGCGGGACCGTCCGCCAGCGGCGGCAGCAGGGCGCGGAGCTCGCGGCACAGACAGAGGGCGGCCCGGCCGGTCAGCGCCTCCTGACGGGACAGGGCGGGGCGCAGGTCGATGGTGATATAGCGGCCCTCGGGCTTGCCGATGGCCCGGGCGCCCGCCGGGGTACGGACATGGATGCGGGTGACGGGACAGCCGCACAGCAGGCATTCGGACTTGGTGACGCCGGTGCCGGGGGCAAACATATCCCGGCCGGTGGGCAGCGCCTCCGCTGTTTCCACGGCCAGATCGGTACGCGAGAGGTTCATAGTAGTGGTCAACGCTCCCTTCTGAACACAAAATATTGTGGCTTTTTGGGTAGCATGGCCGGTGAAATCGCTTTTTATACAAAAACTGCCGCGGAAATTGCAAAAAAGTCTTGCATTTTTCAGGCAAAGATGCTAAAATATCATCCTGCGTGGAAGTGTATATTTTCGCTGCACAAAAAATTCAAGTCGGGGAGGTGTTTGGTTTGCCGAATATCAAGTCTGCTAAGAAGCGTGTTCTGGTGGCAGAGACGAGAAATGCTCGCAACAAAGCCAATAAGTCCGCACTGAAGACTGCTATCAAGAAGTTCGAGGCTGCTGCCGTTGAAGGCAATCGCACCGAGGCCGAGGGCACTTACAAGGTGGCGGTCAAGGCGATCGACAAGGCTGCTGCAAAGGGTCTGCTGCACAAGAACAACGCGGCCCACAAGAAGAGCGCGCTGACGCTGAAGCTGAACAACATTGGCTAACGACCAAACGCAACGGACATCCGCAAGGGTGTCCGTTTTGGTTTATACGGGAAAAGGGACGGCGCCGCCGTCCCTTTTTTCATATCCCCTTATACTTGCGGCGCGTGGCCATTCCGCCGCGGATGTGCCGCTGGGAACGGTTTTCGTCCAGTATGGCCTTTACCTGTGTGTACAGCGCCCGGTCGCACAGGGCCAGACGCTCGGACAGGTCCTTGTGTACGGTGGATTTGCTGACGCCGAACTTCTTGGCGGCGGCGCGGACGGTGGTCCGGTTCTCTATCATGTACAGGGCCAGCTCTTTGGCCCGCTGCTCCAGATCGTCTCGCATAACGCAACACTCCCATGCCGTTGTGCTCTATCTATATGGCGGAACGCGGGCGGATATGACAAAGGGAACGGACCGCACATCCTTAACGGACAATTAACAGGCAGCGGGAGTATAATTTGGCATCATCCGGAGATGAAATGAGGCGAGTCTATGGATATCTGGAAGGAATTGCGGGACGAGGGCGTGGACAGCGGCCTGCTGGACGAGGTACGCCGCTTCCGGGAGGCCCATCCGCTGGCGCCGGAGGCGCAGGAGCGCGTGCCCGTGCCGAAGTATCTCTACTACGGCAGGGAGGTATGGGAGAGCGCGGCGGCGGCGCTGCTGTGCGGCGAGCACCTGCTGCTGGCGGGGCCGAAGGCCACCGGTAAGAACGTGCTGGCGGAGGACCTGGCGGCGCTGTTCGGACGGCCGGTGTGGGACGTGTCCATGTATGTGAACGTGGACGCGGCGGCTCTGATCGGCGCGGACACGCTGAAGGACGGGCAGGTGGTGTTCCGGGAGGGACCGGTGTGCGCCTGCGCGCGGCTGGGCGGCTTCGGCGTGCTGGACGAGGTGAACATGGCAAAGAACGAGGCGCTGGCCGTGCTGCACGCCACGCTGGACCACCGGCGCGTCATCGACGTGCCGGGGTATGAGCGCATACAGCTGGACGACGCGGCGCGGTTCATCGGCACCATGAACTACGGCTACGCCGGCACCCGTGAGCTGAACGAGGCGCTGGTGAGCCGGTTCGTGGTGGTGGATATGCCGGTGATCTCCGACGAGAATTTGCAGAAGCTGCTGCGGCGCAGCTTCCCCACCCTGAAGCGGGAGTGGGCCGAGCAGCTGACGGCGCTGTTCCGGGACCTGCGGACCAAGTGTGACAGCGGTGAGATATCCACCAAGGCGCTGGACCTGCGGGGACTGCTGGCGGCACTGCACCTGATCGAGAAGGGGATACCCTCCGGGCAGGCGCTGGCCCTGGGCATCATCAACAAGGCCTTTGAGCCCTTTGAGCGCCAGCTGGTGGCGGACGCGGTGTGGGCGCGCCTGCCCAAGGACGCCACCCGGGACAAGCTGTTCGACTGATATGGACAGACAGGACAGAGAGACGCGCCGGGCGGAAAATCAGGTGTGGAACGGCTGGGGGGACTATGCCCGCAAGCCGGAGCTGCTGACCTTCGACCGGGCGGGGGACGCCGAGCTGTACGGCAATACGGTGCTGGGCCTGGCCTGCCGGTATTACGACTTTGACCGGTTCCGGCCGCTGCTGAACGAGTTTCACCGGTCGGCGCAGGAGGCACTGTACACGGACATATTCTTCCTGGTGCTGGAGGGGGCGGTGTTCGCCCGCGGCGCGGCGGAACGGCCGCTGCTGCCGGCGCTGCGGCGGGACTATGCCCGCCGGCTGCTGGCGCAGACGCCGGTGGCCGAGGGCATGAACGGGGACGCCGTGCGCCGGGCCTGGGCCTGCCGCGTGCTGGAACAGCCGGAGGACCCGGCCCTGTCGCCGCTGCTGGACGAGCTGGCCGCGCCGGGGACAGCACGGAGGCGCAGCTGATCCAGCGGACGGAGCGCGTGCTGTACACCTGGTTCCGCCGCGCACGCCGGGCCGCCGACGACCGCCAGTGGGCGGCGTGGGTAGGCCGAAAGCGGGACAAAAGCGGTGGCGTGCACTTTGTGCGGCCCAACGCCCTGCGGGCGCTGTCACATGACGCGCCCGGCGGCAGCGGCGGCTTGCAGAAGCAGACGCTGTTCAGCTTTTTGCAGGGCCGGACGCCGGAGCCGATCCTGCGGCGGTATGTGGAGGACTGCTTCGGCGCGTCCATGCTGACGCCGGGGCAGCTCAGTGAGGCGGAGCGCACCCTGTGCACCGGCGTGCACAAGAACTGCCGGCTGCACTTTACCCGCGGCGAACCGGTGGGCCGCGCGCCCGCGCCGGAGGCGGCCTGGGACGCGGCCCACTTCCGGCAGCAGCGGGAGAAGAACCGGGCGTATTATCAGGAGCATCTGGTGGAAAACAAGCTGGCCATCGCACAGCTGACGCAGAAGCTGCAGAACACGCTGCTGCTGCGGGCGGAGGACGAGGGCGGTACGGGCCGCGCCGGGAGGCTGCGGCCGGAGCTGGCCTGGCGCGCCGGGGCGCTGGGGGACGAGCGGGTGTTCTCCCGCCGGTCGCCGCAGGAGCCGGGAGAGCTGTCCGTGGACCTGCTGCTGGACGGCTCGGCCTCGCAGAACCGGCAGCAGGAGAAGCTGGCCACACAGGCGTATCTCATCGCGGAGAGCCTGAGCCGGTGCCGCATCCCCGTGCGGGTGACGGCGTTCTGCTCCGTCAGCGGCTGCACGGTGCTGCGGGTGCTGCGGGACTATGACCATCCGGAGCAGAACGAGGGGGTATTCGACTATGTGGCCGCGGGGTGGAACCGGGACGGACTGGCCCTGCGGGCCATGGGCTGGCTGCTGCGGCAGCGGCGCAGCGAGCAGTCGCTGCTGCTGGTGCTCTCGGACGCCAGCCCCAACGACGACCAGCGGATACCCAACGGCCTGGGCGGATGGGCCTACACCGGGAAGCGCGGCGTGGACGACACGGCGGCGGAGGCCGCGGCCCTGCGGCTGCGGGGCGTGCTGCCGGTGTGTCTGTTCACCGGAAGCGACCGGGAGGTGCCGGACGCCCGGCGTATCTACGGACAGGCCATGGAGCGCCTGCCGGCCATCGGGTGGCTGGCAGACGCGGTGACGCGGCTGATCCGGGGCCAGCTGCGGCGGGAATAGGACGGTATTCGACACATTGCGACAGGAAGCGACGAAATGTGTCCGTGTTCGACATGAGTCGACGGGAAGCGACGGGATACGTCTGTGTGCGACGGGGAACGACGGGAAACGACGCAAAAGGAGTTGTTCCCTATGACAAACACGAAAACCAAGACTTCCCCGGCAAAGGCGATCGCCGCTGTTGTGATCGCGGTCATTCTGGCGTTCACGCTGGTGTGCCTGCTGACGGGGAACATCAACCCCGTGTGCCGTGTCACCGCCATGCTGATGCCGGTGTGGCTGGCCGCCGAGCTGCGCCTGCTGTGCACGCTGCTGTAACGGGGCACCGGCTGATTTTTCTGTTTTCTTCCCTTTTCTCTTTCTTATTTGCGAAAAACGCGGACGCACCTGCGTCCGTGTTTTTCATCGTCCGGACGCGTAAAGACGGCGCAAAGAATACTACGAACTCCGAACTATTTTCCCGAAAAAATCCTGTATTTGTAACGCTTTCGTGAATTCTGCGCCGTCCCGCTTGCAAGTCGGCGGCGGGGATGGTACACTTACACATTATTACAGTTTTACCCTGGGTGCGTGGGCGCTGCAGGCGGAAAAAGGAGGGACGGATATGGCCGGCTTCAGCGTGAAAAAACCGCTGACGATCTTTGTGACGGTGCTGGGCATTATCGTGCTGGGCGTGGTGGCGTATCTGAAAATGACACCAGATCTGCTGCCCAACATGGACTTTCCCTATGTCATCATCGTCACTTCTGATCCCGGCGCCAGCCCGGAGTCCATTGAGCAGTCCATCACCAGGCCGGTGGAGCAGTCCATGGCTACGCTGGATAAGATCAAGACCGTCACCTCCACCAGCCAGGACAGCGTCTCCATGGTCACGCTGGAGTTTGAGGACGGCGCCAATATGGACACCATCAGTGTGGACATCCAGCAGAAGATCTCCGTATTGCAGGGCAGTTGGGATGACACCGTTTCCGCCCCCTATGTGCTGAAGATCAATCCCTCCATGCTGCCGGTGATGGTGGCCGCCGTGTCCCGGGAGGGCATGGACGTGTACGCGCTCAGCGATTTCGTCACCGGAGAGCTGTCCCCCAAGCTGGAGGGCGTGTCCGGCGTGGCCAGCATTTCGGTCAGCGGCGCCGTGACCCGGGAGGCCCATGTGATCCTGGACGAGGCCAAGCTGGACGCCCTGTCGGAGAAGCTGGCGGATGCGGTGCGTACCGAACTGAACAAGACGAAGCTGGATCTGCAGAAGGCCAAGGACCAGGTGGAAAAGGGGCAGGCACAGCTGGATGAGGCCAAGGAGGCCATTGCCGCCGGCGCGGCGGCCAAGGCGGGCGCGGCGGTGGATAAGCTGTACGAATATCTGAAGGAGGCCCGGGGCCAGATCCCGAAGCCAGACCCGGATCCGGATCCCGGTAAGCCGCCCATCACCGTGCCCGGGAAGGAGGAGCTGGAGCAGCTGAAAAGGACGCTGGAACGGCTGAACGCGACGCTGGATAAGCTGATGCAGGATCTGGAAAGCGGCGAGCTGAAGCGGGAGGTCACCAGTGAGGTCTATGACCTGACGCTCTCCCTGATCGACGGCATTACCCAGCTGACGGAGGCGCAGATACAGCTGGATGAGGCCATGACCCAGATCGAGGCCGGCATGGACCAGATCAACGAGGCGTACAAGTCCATCGCCGACCAGACGGACGTGGGCGGGATGCTGTCCATCTCCGCCGTCAGCCAGCTGCTGACGGCACAGAATTTCGCCATGCCTGCCGGGTACATTGAGGACGACAGCGGCGTGAAATACATGGTATCCGTGGGCGAGAACGTGTCCTCCCGCCAGGAGCTGGAGGATATGGTGCTGCTGGACCTGGGCATGGACGGCATCGAGCCGGTGACACTGGGCGACATTGCCACCGTGGTGGTCACGGACAACGCCGGGGAGCTGTACACCAAGGTCAACGGCGACAACGGCATTCTCATCACCTTTACCAAGCAGTCAAACTACGCCACGGCGGAGGTGTCCAATAACATCAGCGCACGGTTCGAGGAGCTGGAGGGCCAGTACGAGGATTGTCCTTCGCGCCGCTGATGGACCAGGGCGACTATATCTACCTGATCGTGGAGACCATCACCTCGTCGCTGCTGTGGGGCGCGCTGTTCTCCGTGGTTATTCTGTACCTGTTCCTGCGGGATTGGCGGCCCACGGTCATCACGCTGGTATCTATCCCCGTCAGCGTGATCTTTGCCATCGTACTTATGTACTTCACCGGCGTGACCATCAACATGATCTCCCTGAGCGGTCTGGCCGTGGCGGTGGGTATGCTGGTGGATAACTCCGTGGTGGTCATTGAGAATATCTACCGCCTGCGGGCCAAGGGCGCCACCATCATTCAGGCGGCGGTGTCCGGCGCGGGCCAGGTGCTGGGCGCGGTGACGGCCTCTACACTGACCACCGTGTGCGTGTTCGCGCCCATCGTGTTCGTAGAGGGCCTGACCCGCCAGCTGTTCACCGACCTGGCGCTGACCATCACCTACTCGCTGCTGGCCAGCCTGCTGGTGGCGCTGACACTGGTGCCGGCGATGGCCAGCGGTATGCTGCGCCGGCCCATGGTGCAGAAGCCGGGCCTGCTGGACAAGGTCTATCCCGCCTATCGGAAGGCCATCGCTTTTTCGCTGGACCACAAGGCCGGCGTGCTGCTGCTGTCGCTGGTGCTGCTGGTGACCAGTGCCGGCGCGTGCCTGCGCCGCGGCTTTACCTTTATGCCGGAGATGGATATGAACAACCTGTCCCTGACCATCACCATGCCGGAGGACACCTCTCGCGAGGAGGCGGTACGGCTGGCCGACGAGGTGCTGGAGCGGGTGATGACTGTGGACGACGTGCAGGACGCCGGCTTTATGATGGGCGGCGGCACCATGGGCGGCCTGAACATGGGCGGCGCCATGGGCGGCGCCTCCGGCGGCAGCTATGACGTGGAGGGCTACATCACCATGCCGGAGGGGACCTTCGGCTCTGTGGCGGGGAAGGAGATCGAGACGCTGTGTGCCGACCTGCCCTGTGAGGTGACGGCCAGCGGCGTGATGAGCGGTATGATGAGCTATATGACCGGCAGCGGCGTGTCGCTGCAGGTGTTCGGCAGCGATATGACGGACCTGCAGAGCAGCGCCCGGACCATCGCCCGGCGGCTGGAGCAGGTGGAGGGCGTCGGTGAGGTCAGCGACGGGCTGGACGCCTCGGCCCCGGCGCTGCAGGTGACCATCGACCGGAAGGCGGCGGCGGAGAAGGGTCTGACCGTGGCCCAGGTGTATATGCAGATCGCCGCGGCGCTGCAGAGCAGCGCCAGCGTCTCTGATGTGACGCTGGACAGCGAGGACATGGACCTGACCGTGGACGCGGCGGAGGGCAGCGTCCTCAAGCGGGAGAACCTGCTGGAGCTGGAGTTGTCGGCGGAGAGCAGCGCGTCCTCCGCCATGACCGGGAGCACCTCGGGCAGCGGCACCATGGGCCAGCTGACCGGGGACAGCGAGGAGGACAAGACCTTCAAGCTGGGCGATGTGGCCACCGTGACGGAGACGGTGTCCATGAACACCATCTCCCGTGACCAGCAGCGCCGGTGCGTTACCGTGACCGCCGCCATCGCCGATGGCTACAACGTCACCCACGTGACCTCCGCGGCGCAGCAGGCCGTCAGCGGTCTGACGCTGCCGGAGGGCGTCACCGCGGAATTCAACGGAGAAAACGAGCAGATCATGGAGGCCATGAGCCAGCTGCTGCTGATGCTGCTGCTGGGCGTGGTGCTGGTGTACTTCATCATGGTGGCACAGTTCCAGTCGCTGAAATCCCCGTTCATCGTCATGTTTACCATCCCGCTGGCCTTTACCGGCGGCTTCCTGGCCCTGCTGATCGCGGGGATCGAGGTATCTGTCATCAGCCTGATCGGCTTTGTGATGCTGGTGGGCATCATCGTCAACAACGGTATCGTGCTGGTGGATTACATCAACCAGCAGCGGCTGTCCGGCATGGAGCGCCGGGAGGCGATCATCGACGCGGGCGTGACCCGCCTGCGGCCGATCCTGATGACCAGTCTGACCACGATTTTGGGCCTGATCGTCACCGCCACGGCGAAAAATGCCGGCACGGCGCTGATGCAGCCCATCGCCGTGGTCTGTATCGGCGGACTGCTGTACGCCACGCTGATGACGCTGTTCGTGGTGCCCTGTATGTACGACATGATGAACAAGAAGGACATGCAGAAGGTGGACGAGAGCGAATTGCAGATCGTGGATATGTGAGCAAAAAAAGAAAGCCCCGCGGGGCTTTCTTTTTTTACGCTTAATAGGCCAGCTTCTCGGCCAGATACGCCTTCAGCTCACTGATGGGCAGACGCACCTGCTCCATGGTGTCCCGCTCCCGGACGGTGACGCAGTTGTCGCCTGCCTTCTCGGCATCGCCCACGGTGTCGAAGTCCACGGTGATGCAGAAGGGTGTGCCCACCTCGTCCTCGCGGCGGTAGCGCTTGCCGATGGAGCCGGTCTCGTCGAAGTCCAGCATCCACTCCTTGGACAGGTCCTCGTAGATCTTGCGGGCGGGCTCGGAGAGCTTCTTGCTCAGGGGCAGGATGGCGGCCTTGTAGGGGGCCAGGGCCGGGTGCAGGTGCAGCACCACACGGACGTCGTTCTTCTCCGCGTCCACGACCTCCTCGTCGTAGGCGTCCACCAGCACGGCCAGGACGCTGCGCTCCACGCCCAGGGACGGCTCGACCACATAGGGGATGTAGCGCTCGTTGGTCTCGGGGTCGAAGTAGGTCAGGTCGCGGCCGGACACGGTCTGGTGCTGGGTCAGGTCGTAGTCGGTACGGTCCGCCACGCCCCACAGCTCGCCCCAGCCGAAGGGGAACAGGAACTCGAAGTCCGTGGTGGCCTTGGAGTAGAAGCACAGCTCCTCGGGGTCGTGGTCACGCAGGCGGAGGTTTTCGTCCTTCAATCCGATGCCCAGCAGCCAGTTGTGGCAGAAGGTGCGCCAGTAGTTGAACCACTCCAGGTCGGTGCCGGGCTTGCAGAAGAACTCCAGCTCCATCTGCTCGAACTCACGGACGCGGAAGATGAAGTTGCCCGGGGTGATCTCGTTGCGGAAGGACTTGCCGATCTGGCAGACGCCGAAGGGCAGCTTGCGGCGGGTGGTGCGCTGGGTGTTCACAAAGTTGGTGAAGATGCCCTGGGCCGTCTCGGGACGGAGATAGACGGTGTTCTTGGCGTCCTCGGTGACGCCCTGGAACGTCTTGAACATCAGGTTGAACTGGCGGATATCGGTGAAGTTGTGCTTGCCGCAGGAGGGGCAGGGGAGGTCATGCTCCTCCACAAAGTCCTTCATCTCCTGCTGGGAGAAGGCGTCGATGGGCTTGCTGAGCTCAAAGCCGTTCTCGTGGCACCAGTCCTCGATGAGCTTATCGGCGCGGAAGCGCTCCTTGCACTCCTTGCAGTCCATCAGTGGGTCGGAGAAGCCGGCCAGATGGCCGCTGGCTACCCAGGTCTGGGGGTTCATGAGGATGGCGGCGTCCTGCCCCACGTTGTAGGGGTTCTCCTGGACAAATTTCTTCCACCAGGCCTTCTTGATGTTGTTCTTCAGCTCCACGCCCAGGGGGCCGTAGTCCCAGGTGTTGGCCAGGCCGCCGTAGATCTCGCTGCCGGCGAAGATGATGCCGCGGTTTTTGCAGAGGGCGACGATCTTGTCCATCGTTTTTTCGGTGTTTTTCATGGTGAGGTTCCTCCTATATGAAGTGTTTTGGCAACAAAAAAACGCCCTGAGCCGGTCAAGGCTCAGGGCGAACTAAACATAGTCCGTGGTTCCACCTGAATTTGGATACTTCCACACTCTTCTGCCGGTAACGGGGCTTCCGGCGGGCATTTCCTCCCGCGGCTCAGGGCCGCCACGCCCGTCATCGCCTGTATCGGGAAAAGAATAGCACGTTTCGGGGTGGTTGTCAAGCACGCAAAGCAAAAACCGCCGCAGCTGCGGCGGTTTTCGGCGGTTTTCGGTTACTTCCCGGCGGCCATGACCTTTCCGGCGGCGTCCACCACCAGACGGTCGGTCTTTGCGCCGGCGGCGCTCTTGCTGAAGCTCACCGTCCACGCGCCGGAGGTCACGTCATAGGTGGCGTACACCTGATCGTACGCGCCGGTGTACTGGGCCTTGGCCGCGTCGATGGCGGCCTGCTGGCTGACGCTCTTGCGGCCGATCTGGGCGGTGCCCAGAATGGACAGCAGCGCATCGCGGTTGGCGTTCCACACCTCGGTGGTCATGGTCTCGGAGGGGGAAGCCACATAGCTGCCCGGTACGTCCTCAAAAAAGATGTCCGCCATGCCCATGGTGCCCTTTTCCGTGTTCTCCTCCGTGTGCTGCCAGACCTTCATGCCGTTGGCAAGGGTGATCTCCTCACTGGTGACGCCGGTGCCGCAGATGCCGTAGCCTCCCGTCCAGCACAGCAGCGTGTAGCTGACAGTGGGGTCATCGGTCTTGTAGAAGCGGATGCCCTCGGTCTTGTCGGTGCCGTTATCAGACACCTGCTCCCAGCTCCATCCCTCCGGCAGCTGCAGCGCCATGTCCACATAGCCGTGGGTGAACTCGGCGGTGATGACGGTGGGCTGGGGATCCGGCGCGGGATCGGGGTCGGGCTTGTCGTCGTTGTTCTTTTTGCCGCAGGCCATCAGCGACAGGGCGCAGGCCAGGGCCAGGATAAATGCCAAAAACTTCTTCATGGGGGTCGTGCCTCCTTTTCTGTCTCTATTTGTTTGTGTATATACACCGCCCGGGGGCGGGGAGGGCGATGGGACCGCCCTCTATCCACTAAGACGGAGCGCGGCGGGGTTTAGTTCCGCTTTTCTTATTCGCGGCCCTCGGGCAGCTGGGCGATGACGGTCTTGTACAGATGGCGGAAGAAGAACAGCGTCAGCGTCAGGGAGAATACCTCCGCGATGGGGTAGCTCCACCACACCAGGTCGCTGTTGCCCACGGAGGCGCCGTACCGGGCCAGCACGTAGGCGATGGGGATCAGGAACACCAGCTGGCGGACGATGGAGGTGATCATGGAGTACAGGGATCTGCCCAGCGCCTGGAAGGAGGCGCCCAGGGCGATGCACGCGCCGGCCATGCAGAAGCTGATGGAGATGATCCGCAGGGCGGGTATACCCACGGAGAGCATGGTGTCGGTGGCGTCAAATATCTTCAGCAGAGGGCCGGGGATGACCCAGAAGAGGACGGTGCCGAAGACCATGATGATGGAGGCGTACAGCGCGCCGCGCTTGATGGTCTCCACCATGCGTTTGCGGTTCCGGGCACCGTAGTTATAGGCGACGATGGGCACCACGCCGTTGTTCATGCCGAAGACGGGCATGAAGATAAAGGAGTTCAGCTTGAAGTACGCGCCGAAGGCGGTGGCCGCCGTCTCGTGGGCGGCATGGTAGGTGATGAGTATCTTGTTCATCAGGAACGTCATCACCGAACCGATGGCGATCATAATGACGCTGGGCAGGCCGATGGCATAGATCTCGCCGATGAGCCGGAAGTCCGGGCGGAAGCCCTTGATGGACAGGGTGATGTCGGTATTCTTCTTGTGGTTGAAGTATATGGCCAGGGCGCAGCCACAGAACTGGCCGATGATGGTGGCCACGGCAGCGCCGGTAACGCCCATGTTCAGGGTAAAGATGAAGATGGGGTCCAGAATGATATTGATGATGGCGCCCAGACCCTGGGTGTACATGCTGAGGATAGACCGCCCGGTGCCCTGGAGCAGCCGTTCATACATGATCTGGCAGAACATACCCAGCGAGCCGATGGTCACCACCCGCAGGTAGTCGTTGCCCATGCGGATGATGTTCTCTATCTGGGTCTGGGAACGGAAGAACAGGTCGGAGCAGGTGGCGCCCAAAAAGGGCGGAGATGACGAAGCCCACCAGCGCCAGCAGTATGCCGTGGTTGGCGACCTTGTCGGCGCGTTCACGCTGTCCGGCACCCAGTGCCCGGCCCATCAGGGCGTTGACGCCTACGGCGGTGCCGGTGGCCAGACCGATCATCAGGTTCTGGGCGGGGAAGGCCAGCGAAACGGCGGTGAGCGCCTGCTCGCTGACACGGCTGACGAACACGCTGTCCACAATGTTGTACAGGGCCTGCACCAGCATGGACGCGATGATGGGCAGGGACATATTCCAGATCAGCTTGGAAATGGGCATGACGCCCAGCTTGTTTTCTTCGGGCAAGGTATCACTCTTTTCTGCGCGAAATATTCAGTGTCTCTTATTGTATCATGTATATCCATAAAAGGAAATCCCCGAAATGCGCTTTTTCTGCACATTTCGGGGGTGCTTTTTGTTGAAATAACGCAAAACTATTTCGCGCAGCGAAGCAGTTTACCGGCGGGAGAAAAAGGCCCGGATCTCCTCCGCCGTGCAGGCGGCGCTGCCCTGGGCAAAGCCATCCCGGCCGCCGCCGCGGCCATGGAGCGCGTCGTTCATGTCCTTCACCAGCGGCCGGATATCCTGTCCGGCGTGGATGAGCGCGTACCGGTACGCGCCGTCTGTTCCGGAGAACACGGCGCAGCGGCCGCCGCACGTCTGGGCTACGGCGTCGCACAGGCGGCGGACACCGTCGCCCTCCAGCGGCGCGGTGATGAGCACGGTGTCGCCCTTGCCGGTGTATTCCGCCGCTGTGTGGGCGAAGACCTGCGCTTCCAATCCGGCGGCGCGTTCCCTGGCGGCCAGCAGCTCGGACTGCATCCGCTCCACGGCGGCAAAGGACGCCTCCGGCTTTACCGACAGCGATTGCCCGATCTGGCGGGATTGTTCCCAGCAGGCGGAGAGATGGTCCAGCGCCCGCTGGCCGCACAGCAGCTCCAGGCGCACGCCGTCCCGGAATTTCTGCCAGCCGATGAATTTCGCCAGCCCCACCTGGCCGCTGGCGGCCACATGGGTGCCGCAGCAGGCGCACAGGTCCGCGCCGGGGAACTCCGTGAGGCGCACAGGCCCCTCCAGGGCTTTTTTGCTGCGGTAGGGCAGGACGGCCAGCTCCTCCGGGGAGGGATACCAGATGTGGATGGGGTGGTTTTCCCAGATGTACCGGTTGGCGCGGCGCTCGATGTCCTGCACCTGCTCCCAGCTGATGTCGGCGTTGTAGTCGATGGTCACGGTATCCGCGCCCAGGTGGAAGCCCACGTTGTCGCAGTGGAAGGCACTGCACAGCATACCGGAGACGATGTGCTCGCCGGAGTGCTGCTGCATATGATCGAAGCGGCGCGCCCAGTCGATATGGCCGCTGACCTCCGCGCCCACAGGCAGCTCACGGTCGCACAGGTGGGTGACGACGCCGTCCTTCTCGTGTACGTCCAGCACCCGGGCATCCCCCAGCGTGCCGTGGTCGGCGGGCTGTCCGCCGCCCTCGGGATAGAAGGCGGTACGGTCCAGCACCACCGCAAAGCCGCCCTTCACAGCCCCGCAGGACTCCACCACGGCGGTGAAGTCCTGCAGAAAGGCGTTTTCGTAGTAGAGCTTGACGGTCTCCATCAGTCGTCCTTCTCCACCTCGCCCACGATGGCGATGTGCAGCTCATCCAGCTGCTTCTGCTCCACGGTGGACGGCGCGCCCATCATGATGTCCTGGGCGTTCTTGTTCATGGGGAAGGGGATGATCTCGCGGATGGAGCTTTCGCCGGCCAGCAGCATGACCATGCGGTCCACGCCCGGGGCGATACCCGCGTGGGGAGGCGCACCGTAGCAGAAGGCGTTGTACATGGCGGGGAACTTCTTTTTCACGTCCTCCTCGCCCAGGCGCACCAGCTCGAAGGCCTTGATCATGATCTCGGGGTCGTGGTTACGGACGGCGCCGGAGCTGAGCTCCACGCCGTTGCACACCAGGTCGTACTGGTTGGCGTAGATGTCCAGCGGGTCGATCTCGCCGCGCTCGGCTTTCAGCAGCACCTCCATGCCGCCGTTGGGCATGGAGAACGGGTTGTGGCAGAACTCCAGCTCGCCGGACTCGTCGCCGATCTCGTACATGGGGAAGTCCACGATCCAGCAGAACTCATAGCGCTCCTTGTCGAAGTGGTTTTCGCAGGCGGCGCCGAAGGTCTTGATGAGCACGCCCACGGACTTGGTGGCGTATTGGCCTGCGGTTGCCAGCACCAGGGTGCCCGGCTTCAGGTCGATGATCTTACCCAGCTCGGCCTCCACCGGGGCGACGAACTTGGCGATGCCGCCGGCCAGCTGGCCGTTTTCGTCCACCTTGAACCAGTAGCCCTTGCTGCCGGACTGCACCTGACAATCGGTGAGCAGCTTCTCGATCTGCTTGCGGGTGAGGGTGCAATCGGTGATGTCCACCATCTTCACGGTCTGGCCCTTGAAGGCCTCGAACTCGCTGGCGACGAACAACTCGCTGACGTTTTTGCAGGTCAGGTCGATACGCAGATCGGGCTTATCGGAGCCGTACGTCTCCATGGCGGTGTTGTAGGGGATGCGGCGGAAGGGGGCGGAGGAGGCCACGTTGTAGGTGCCGAACTTGGCGAAGATGGGGGGCAGCACGTCCTCCAGCACGGCGAAGATATCGTCCTGGGTGGCAAAGGCCATCTCCATATCCAGCTGATAGAACTCGCCGGGGGAGCGGTCGCCGCGGGCATCCTCGTCGCGGAAGCAGGGGGCGATCTGGAAATAGCGGTCGAAGCCGGAGGTCATCAGCAGCTGCTTGAACTGCTGGGGGGCCTGGGGCAGGGCGTAGAACTTGCCGGGGTGCTTGCGGGCGGGCACCAGATAGTCGCGGGCGCCCTCGGGGGAGCTGGCGGTCAGGATGGGGGTGGTGATCTCCAGGAAGCCGTGCTCCGTCATGGCGGCGCGGAGGGCGGCCACCACCTGGCAGCGCAGGATGATGTTCTGCTTCACGGCGGGGTTGCGCAGGTCCAGATAGCGGTACTTCAGCCGCTGGGTCTCGTCGGCCTCGCGGCTGCGGTTGATCTCGAAGGGCAGGGCGTTATAGCGGCAGCGGCCCAGCACCTCGATCTTGGTGGGGACCACCTCGATCTCGCCGGTGGGCAGCTTGGGGTTCTTGCTGGCGCGCTCGCGGACGGTGCCCTCCACGCTGATGGTGGACTCCTTGTTCAGGCCCTTGATGACCTTCAGGTCGGCCTCGTCCTCCACCACCACCTGGGTGGTGCCGTAGAAGTCACGCAGCACCACGAAGGCCAGGCTGCCGCCTACCTCGCGGACATTCTCCATCCAGCCCACGATCTTCACGCTCTTGCCCACATCGGCCAGGCGCAGCGCATTGCAGGTATGTGTACGCATCTGCATCATTGTTGTTTTCCTCCCATTTATGATTGTGTTTTGTATAATTCGCTTAGAATATTACTTGCGGTTGTTGCTCTGTGGCCTGTTCCCTTAGCAGGGGAGCCCCTTTGGCCTTACTTCTCCACGATGACCTTGCCCTTGTTCCTCTCAGCCAGGCCGTCGCGCACCCGCGCCAGGGTGGCGGTAAAGTCCAGGGTGGTTTGCTCGCCGCTGGTCATATCCTTGCAGGCAATGACGTTGTTTTTCACCTCGTCCTCGCCCAGGAACACCACATAGGGCACGCCGGTCTTGTCGGCGTAGTTCATCTTGGCCTTGAACTTTTTTGCTCGGTGTACAGCTGGGTCCGCACGCCGGCGTCCCGCAGCTTTGTGGCCAGTGTGACGGCGGCGGACAGGTCCTCGGTCATGGGCAGGATCAGCACATCCGCCGGAGCGGTGGGCAGATCGCCGTTGAGCATTCCCTGCTCGCCCAGCACGTAGAACAGCCGGGTCAGGCCGATGGAGATGCCCACGCCGGGCAGCTGCTTGTCGGTGTAGTATTCCGCCAGGTTGTCATACCGGCCGCCGGAGCAGACGGAGCCGATCTCCGGGTGGTCCAGCAGCGCCGTCTCGTACACGGTGCCGGTGTAGTAATCCAGACCCCGGGCAATGGTCAGGTCCACGGCAAAGTTCTCCTCCGGCACGCCGAAGGCGGACAGGTATTTCACTACGGTTTTCAGCTGGTCCAGGCCCTCGTCAAACGTCTCGTTCCGGCCGGCGTAGCCCTCCAGGGCGGAGAGTACCTGATCGTTGCTGCCGGTGATGGCGATGAATTTCAGGATCTCGTCGGCGCTTTCGGCGGACACGCCTACCTCGTCGGTCAGCAGGGTACGGACCTTCTCCGCGCCGATCTTGTCCAGCTTGTCCACGGTACGCATGATGTCGCCGGCCTTGTCGGTCAGGCCCAGCATGGCATAAAAGCCGTTGAGGACCTTACGGTTGTTCACCCGGATGCAGAAGCGCCTGAGCCCCAGCTCACTGAACGCACGGTAGATGATGGCGGGCATCTCGGCCTCGTTGGTGATGTCCAGCTTGCCGTCGCCGATTACGTCGATATCCGCCTGATAGAACTCACGGAAGCGGCCGCGCTGGGCGCGCTCGCCCCGGTAGACCTTGCCGATCTGGTAGCGGCGGAAGGGGAAGGACAGGTCGTTGTAGTGCAGGGCCACATACTTGGCCAGCGGCACCGTCAGGTCAAACCGCAGGGCCAGGTCGGCGTCGCCCTTGTTGAAGCGGTAGATCTGCTTCTCCGTTTCGCCGCCGCCCTTGGCCAGCAGCACCTCCGCCGCCTCGATCACCGGGGTGTCCAGCGGGGTGAAGCCGTACAGGGAATAGGTGCGGCGCAGGATGTCCATCATGCGCTCCATCTGCTGCTGCGGCTTGGGCAGCAGCTCCATAAAAGCCGGACAGGGTCCGGGGGTCATCTCAGCCATTTTCCGTCTCTCCTTTATCTTCGGTGGTTTCGTTTTGCTCGTTTGTCTCCGGCAGCTCCTCCGCGCCGGACGTTAGCGTGTGGGCGGCGGCCTCGCGGGCGGCCTCGGCCTCCGCCTCGTGCTTCAGCTCCCAGGCGACCTCGCGGTAGATATCATCCAGGGCCCGACCCTTCTTCACGCCGATGCGCTGGCCGATGACACCGCCGACTATGGCCAGCGCCAGGCCTACGTACCACAGCCCCGGCACAATGACGGGCAGCAGCAGGCCCGCCAGCGCGCCGAACCAGACACCCAGCTCCTCATAGTGGCCCCGGACGGCGTGGTAGGCACCTTTTTTCTCCCGGAGGTGCGTCATGCGCTTCAGCTGCGCCAGGCACATTCCGACCCGCAGCAGCGCCAGCGCCGTCAGCGGGATGAAGATGTCCCGCACGTGGTTGTTGATGAAGTCCAAAACAGCCTGCATAGCGTTCTCCTTTGTGTTTGTGTCGGCGGCGCGGACGAAAAAACGCTCCCGTCCCTGCATTGGGACGAGAGCGTAAAACACTTCGTGGTGCCACCCAAATTCGGCCTTGCGGCCCTTTTTGCTCCTGTTACGGGGAGCGCGCCGTGGATGTTTCCATCCCCGCTAACTCGCTGTCTTCACCTGTGCCTTGCCGCGGTGCACTTTCAGCCGATGGCGCACCTCTCTTGCAGCGGCGGTGTACAGGCTACTCCTGCGAGGTCTGCACGGTTATCCCTTATTGTATGCGATTTGTCGATGGTTGTCAAGCCGTAAAGGGCTTGTTCTTGGGGTTGACGATGTCACGCCAGTCCAGGTCGCCCCGGTCCAGACCCAGCACCAGCATCTCGGCGGTGGCCAGGTTGCTGGCAAAGGGCACGTTGTTCTGGTCGCACAGGCGGGAAATATACGTGATGTCTGCGTCCGGCGTTTTCTGGTTGGGGTCACCGAAGCACAGCACCATATCGATCTCATTATAGGCGATGCGGGCGGCGATCTGCTGTCCGCCGCCGTGGGCGAAGGACAGGAAGCGGTGTATGGTCAGCCCGGTAGCGTCGGCGATCTGCTGGCCGGTGCGGGCGGTGGCGCAGAGGGTGTGCTTGGCCAGGATGCCGCAGTAGGCGGTGCAGAACTGGACCATCAGCTCTTTCCGGTTGTCGTGTGCCATCAATGCAATATTCATGGAGGGCTCCTTTCCTTATATCTTCATCAGCGGGGTTTTCTGCCCCATGATGCGTTTCGCAATGTTTTCATAGGCCCGGGCGGCGTAGTAGTTCTGCTCCCGCAGCACCAGTCCGCGGTTCAGGCAGTAGGGGACGTCCGGGTCCTCCGGTATCACGCCCAGCAGCGGCAGGCCCGCCGCGTCGATGGCGTCGTCGATGGTGGTGTGCAGCTGACGCAGCACCTTTTTGGACACGCGGCCCACCACCAGGTGTACCGTCCCGCTGGGAAAGGCGGACAGCTCTGCGGCGGTGCGCTGGGCGTCCCGCATGGCGGACACGTCCGTGGTGGTGATGACGATCACCTGGTCGGCCATGCACGCTGCCATCTGGAAGCCCTGACCCAGTCCGGCGGGCGCGTCGATCAGGCACCAGTCGTAGCTTTCCCGTATCTCACGCGCCAGCGCCTGCAGCTTTGGCACCGACAGGGACAGCGGGCGGTCGGCCATGGGTGCGGTCAGCAGGGAGAGGGAGGGGTATCGCTCATGGGGCACCGCCGCCTCATGCAGGGTGCAGCGGCCCTCCAGCACGTCGGAGAAGTCCATCAGCGCCCGGTCGCTGAGCCCCAGCGCCAGATCCAGGTTCCGCAGGGTGATGTCACAGTCCAGGCACAGCACCCGCTGCCCCATGTGGGCCAGCGCCAGCGCCACGTTGGCGGTGAAGGTGGTCTTGCCGGTGCCGCCCTTACCGGACGCCACGGCGATGATCTTGCCCATGGACTTCCTCCTTTCGTGGGCCGCTTATACCAGCGGCGCTTTTTTGATCCGGGCAAAGGCCCGGGGAAATTGCTTCGGTGTGTGCTGTGTTTTTTCGATGGATACGATGCGGTGCACCACGTCCGTCTCCGGCACGGTGTAGTCCGTGACGCCGGAGAGCTGTCCGCCCAACTGGGCGATGGCGCTGTGGGCCTGCCGTATTTCCTCGTCGGTGGAGACGGATTTCATGGCGGCGAACTGTCCGCCTACCTTTACCAGCGGCAGCGTCAGCTCACACAGCACGTTCAGCTGGGCCACGGCACGGGAGGCCGCCAGATCGAACTGCTCCCGGTGCTGCGCGGCGAATTCCTCCGCCCGGGCGTGAACGCAGGTCACATTTTTCAGGCCCAGGTCCCTCTGGACCTCCTTCAGGAAGTCCACCCGCTTGCCCAGACTGTCCAGCAGCGTGAAGCGGGCGTCCGGCGTCAAGATCGCCAGCACCATGCCGGGAAAGCCTGCGCCGGTGCCTACGTCGATGACGCGCTTGCCGGACAGGTCCAGCTGCGCCGCCAGCGCCGCGCAGTCCAGCAGGTGCAGGGTGGCAACATCCCGGGGCGCGGTGATGGCCGTGAGGTTCATGACCTTGTTCTTCTCCAGCAGCAGCGCGGCATAGCGCTCCAGCTGCGGCGCGGCGGCGGGGTCCAGGTCCAGGGCCGTCAGGCCGGCGGTCAGGAGGTCCCTCATTTCTGCTGCTCTTTCAGCAGGTCGCGGATCTCGGTCAGCAGCTCCTCGCTGGTGGGAGCCGGTTCTTCCTCCTCCTGCGGCTCCTCGTCCTTTTTGCCCAGCTTGTGCAGCTGGTTGATGGTCTTGACCATCAGGAAGATGACGAAGGCCACCAGAACAAAGTCAATGACCGTGCTCAGAAACGTGCCGATGCCCAGGGTAACGGCCTCGGTGACCACCTGGCCTGCCTCGTCCAGCACCTCCGGCTTCAGCACGATATTCAGCTGTCCCAGATCCACGCCGCCGATGAGCAGGCCGATCAGGGGCATGAACACATCGTTCACCAGAGAGGTGGTGATCTTACCGAACGCGGTACCGATCACAACGCCGATGGCCATATCCATGACGTTGCCGCGCATGGCGAAGGTCTTGAATTCCGCAAAAAACTTCTTCATTTGTGTTGTCTCCTATACTTGCGGTATAAAGTGCGCGCGATATTACAAACTGCTATCAGTGCAGCGGCACCAGGCGCTCCTTGCCGCCCATGTAGGGCTGCAGCGCCTTGGGCACCAGCACGGAGCCGTCCGCCTGCAGGTTGTTCTCCAGCAGGGCGATGAGCATACGGGGCGGGGCCACCACGGTGTTGTTCAGGGTGTGGGGCAGGTACAGTTTGCCGTCCTCGCCGCGAACGCGGATCTTCAGGCGGCGGGCCTGGGCGTCGCCCAGGTTGGAGCAGGAGCACACCTCAAAGTACTTCTGCTGGCGGGGGGACCAGGCCTCGATGTCGCAGGACTTGCACTTCAGGTCCGCCAGGTCGCCGGAGCAGCACTCCAGCTGCCGCACAGGGATATCCAGGCTGCGGAAGAGCTCCACGGAGTAGCGCCACATCTTCTCGTACCAGGCCATGGAGTCCTCGGGCTTGCAGACCACGATCATCTCCTGCTTTTCGAACTGGTGGATGCGGTACACGCCACGCTCCTCGATGCCGTGGGCGCCCTTTTCCTTGCGGAAGCAGGGGGAGTAGGAGGTCAGCGTCTGGGGCAGCTTGTCCTCCGGCAGGATCTGATCGATGAACTTGCCGATCATGGAGTGCTCGCTGGTGCCGATCAGGTACAGGTCCTCGCCCTCGATCTTGTACATCATGGCGTCCATGTCCGTTTGGCTCATCACGCCCTCCACCACGTTGCCGTGGATCATGAACGGCGGGATGCAGTAGGTGAAGCCCTTGTCGATCATAAAGTCACGGCCATAGGCGGTGACGGCGGAGTGCAGCCGCGCGATGTCGCCCATCAGGTAATAGAAGCCGTTGCCGGATACACGGGCGGCAGCGTCCATATCCACGCCGTCGAAGCGTTCCATGATCTCCGTGTGGTAGGGGATGGGGAAGTCCGGGGTCTTGGGCTCGCCGAAGCGCTCCACCTCTACGTTGCAGCTGTCGTCCGGACCGATGGGCACAGACTCGTCGATCATCTGGGGATGACCAGCAGCAGCTTGTTCATGGCCGCCTCGGCGTTGGCCTTCTTCTCCTCCAGACGAGCCATGCGTTCGGCGTTGGCCTTTACGGCGGCGTTGTTGGCATCGATCTCCGCCTGAAGGGCGGCCTTCTCCGCCTCGTCGGCGCACTTTTTCAGCCTGCCGAACAGGGGACCGTTGGCCTTGGATAGTTTGTTGCGCTCGGCCTTCAGGGCCTCGCCCTCGTTGATGGCCTCGCGGCGCTCGCTGTCCAGGGCGATGACCTCGTCCACCAGGGGCAGCTTGGCGTTCTGGAACTTCTTGCGGATATTCTCCTTTACCAGGTCCGGGTTCTCCCGGATAAACTTGATGTCAAGCATATTCTATACCTCTATTCGATGATGTTTCACGTGAAACGCTTATCGCTTTCCCAGCTTTTCCAGAGCCTCCAGCAGGGCGTTCAGGTCCTCGGTGCCGTAGTATTCCAACTCGATGCGCCCCTTCTTTTTGCCGTTGACGATGCGGCAGGGGCGGCCCAGCTTTTCGCCCAGCTCACGGGCGGCCTCCTCAACATAATTGACGGAAAGCGCGTCCTTTTGGGGCTTTTCTTTTTTCTCGGCGGCGAGTTTTTTCACCAGCAGTTCCGTCTGGCGGACGGAGAGGGCGTCCTTGACCACGGTCTCCGCGGCGGCCTGCTGCTGTTTGCTGCCCAGCGTCAACAGGGCGCGGGCGTGTCCGGCGGAAAGCCGTCCGTCCTCCACCATGGCCCGCACCGGCTCGGTCAGCCCCAGCAGGCGCAGGGCGTTGGCCACGGTGGGGCGGGACTTGCCCACCCGCTGCGCGCACTCGTCCTGGGTCATGCCGTACTGCTCCGTCAGCACCCGGTAGCCCTCGGCCTCCTCAATGGGGTTCAGGTCCTCTCGCTGGAGGTTTTCGATCATGGCCAGCTCCATGGCCTTGCGGTCGTCGGCCTCGATGACCACCACGGGCACCTGAGTCAGCCCTGCCATCCGCGCCGCCCGCCACCGCCGTTCACCGGCGATGATCTGATAGTAGCCGGATTGCAGCTTCCGCACGGTCAGCGGCTGGATGATGCCGTGTATCCGGATGGAGTCCGCCAGGTCACTGAGGGCCTCCGGCTCAAAGCTCTTTCTGGGCTGGGTGGAGCAGCTCTCCACCTGGCTGATGGGCAGCAGCAGGGAGGAGGCGCGCTCGTCCTTGGCGGCGATGACGTCATCGCCCAGCAGTGCGCTCAGCCCCTTGCCCAGACCTTTTGTGTTCGCCATACCGCGTCTCCTTTCAGCAGTTGTTCTTCCGCAAAAATTCCGCCGCCAGCGCCGTGTATGCGTCCGCGCCCCGGCAGGTCTTGTCATAGGCGGTGATGGGCTTGCCGTGGCTGGGCGCCTCGCTGAGGCGCACGTTCCGCGGGATCACGGTGCTGTACACCTTCCCGGCAAAAAACCGCTTCAGCTCCTGGGCCACCTGAATGGACAGGTTGGTGCGGCCATCGAACATGGTCAGCAGCACGCCCTCGATGTCCAGCCCCGGGTTCATGCTGCGCCGCACGATACGCACGGTGTTCATCAGGTCGCTGAGTCCCTCCAGCGCGTAGTACTCGCCCTGCACCGGGACCAGCAGACTGTTGGCGGCGCACAGTGCGTTCAGCGTCAGCAGCTCCAGCGAGGGCGGACAGTCGATGAAGATGAAATCATAGCTGTCCGCCACCTGCCGCAGCGCGGCCTTCAGCAGGAACTGCCGGTCGTCCATGCTGATCATCTCCACGCCGGCGCCGGCCAGCGCCTTGCTGCTTGGCAGCACGTCGCCATAGGGCGTGGTCACGATCAGCTGGGCCGTCTCTGCGCCGTTGATGAGCGCATCGTAGACGCCGTTGCTGGTGGTCTTGTCCACGCCCATGCCGCTGGTGGCGTTGGCCTGGGGGTCAAAATCGCACAGCAGCACCCGCTTGCCAGCGGCTTTTACGGCAGCGGCCAGGTTTACGCAGGTGGTGGTCTTGCCCACGCCGCCCTTCTGATTTACGATCGCAATGATTTTCGCCACAGCAAATTCCTCTTTCTGTCTGAGTTCATTATGATAGTATATACCACCTGCATGGAGGGTTTCAAGAGGGAAAATGCAAATTTTCGCCCTTTTGTTTCACGTGAAACATAAAGGGACGAAAACAGGGCGGCTGTTTCACGTGAAACAACCGCCCCGTTCCTTATACCAGTATCACGCCGTTCAGCGGCGGCAATGTCAGGTGCGCTTTCCCGTCGATGACCAGAAATCGCTGTCCGGTCATCGCATCCTGCGCGGTGGGCGCGTCCCAGGCCAGCGTCAGGTCTGCCGGCGCGTCCCCGGCGTTCAGCGCCGTTACCGTGCGCTCGCCTCCGCGCTCACGCTCGATGGCCAGAGCGCCGCCTCGGGCCAGCAGATAGCGCAGGGCGCCCGAGCGCAGGCTCTCCCGCGTTCGCCGCAGCTGTCCCAGAGTGCGGAAGAAGTCCGTCAGCGCCGCGTCCTCGCTGCCCCAGGGGAAGGCGCCCCGGTTCAGCGGATCCTCGAAGCCCTGCACGCCGGCCTCATCGCCGTAGAAGAGGGTGGGAGAGCCGGGGAAGCTGTAGAGCAGCATTCCCGCCAGACGGAGCTTTGCCAGGCCCCGGGCCAGCTCAGTGGGGGAGAGGCGGTACGCCGCACGCTCCGCCTTGGTTTTCGGTGTGCCCTCCGCGCCCAGCAGCGTCAGAATGCGCGCTGTGTCGTGGGTGCCCAGGAAGTTCATGGCGCCATAGAAGGCGAAGGGCGGGTAGTTCTCACGAATTGTCTCCATGCTGTCGCGGAAGACCGCGGCGTCGCCGCCGGCCAGCCAGTTCAGCAGGGCCGTGCGGAAGGGGTAGTTCATCAGGCCGTGGACCTGGCGGCCCAGTAGGTATCTGCGCCGTTGGGAGTAGGCGATCTTGTTGCTGCCGTCCTCCCAGACCTCACCCAGCAGGTAAGCCCCGGGCTTTTCCGCGTCGATGGCCGAGCGGATGCCCTCGATAAAGTCGCCGGGCAGCTCGTCGGCCACATCCAGCCGCCAGCCGTCCGCGCCGCAGCGCAGCCAATGCCGGACCACGCTGTCCTGATCGCCGAAGATGAAGTCACGGTAAGCCGGCTGCGCCTCATTGACGGCGGGCAGGGTCTTCACGCCCCACCAGGCGTCGTAGTCCGACGGCCACGGGTGGAAGCTGTACCAGTTGTAATACTCTGAATTCTGGCTCTGGGCCGCCCCTGGCTCCGGATAGTAGCCCTCGGCGTTGAAGTACCGGCTGTTGCTGCCGGTATGGTTGAACACGCCGTCCAGTATCACACGCATCCCACGCTGATGGGCGGCGGTGCACAGGGCGCGGAAGTCAGCCTCTGTGCCCAGCAGCGGGTCGATGGCCCGATAGTCGCCGGTGTCGTAGCGGTGGTTGCTGGCGGCCTCAAAAATGGGGTTCAGATACAGTGTCGTCACACCCAGGCCCGCCAGATAGTCCAGCTTCTCCGTGATGCCCTGCAGCGAGCCGCCGAAGAAGTCGCGGTTGGTGATCTGCCCGTGCTCGTCCGGAAGGAACACCGGCTGCTCGTTCCAGCCGCGGTGCAGCCACCGGTGCCCGGGCATATGGCTCACGTCCGGCATGGATACACGGCGGAACCGATCCGGGAAGATCTGGTACGTCACGCCGCGCCCGAACCAGTCCGGGGCGGGGAAGGGCTCGTATACCGTCAGCTGCCAGCGTGCCGCCTTCTCCGGCGCGTCCTGCACGCCATTTTTGCCGTACCACACGCAGCGCCCGTCCACGTCCGTCAGGCGGAAGCAGTACCAGCACAGCTCACCGCCAGCCGGCGCGGTGTATGTGCCGGCGAAGCCGCCCTCCGCCGGCGGCAGGGCGCACGTGTCCTCCGTGCCTGCGAACTCCCGGAGCACCAGCAGCTCGCAGCCGTAGTAGGTGTCGTCCGCCAGCGCAAAGCGCACTTCGGCGCCGCAGGGGACGGCGCCGAAGGGGTCTTTATAATGTTTGTCTCTCGAATTGAAATAGGGTCCCATGTGTGCCTCTTGTCTCTATAACAGATTTACCGCATCAGCGCGTCCTCGCCGGCGGCGGTGGCGCCGGTGCCATCCCGGGTGAACCAGGCGTTGATGATGTCCACGGCCGCATTGGCCAGCAGGCTGCCGCTGCCGCCCTTCTCCACCACGATGGCGATGGCGATCTCCGGATCGTCATAGGGGGCGTAGGCCACAAAGGTGCCGTTGGCGATATCCGTACCCACCTGGGCCGAGCCGGTCTTGGCGCCGGCCTCCACCACACAGCGGGAAAAGGCGCTCCGCAGGGAGTCGTAGGTCAGATCGTGCATACCCTTGGTCACCGCCGCCATGGTGCTGTCCGAGATGTTCAGGTCGTTCAGCGGCCCCTTGCCATATACGCCGACAACTCGTGAATTATCATAAGATTTTACGTTTTTCAGAAGATGTGCCTCATAGTGCTCACCGCCGGATACCAGCGTGGCCACATAGTTGGCCAGCTGCAGGGGGGTGAACAGGTTGTAGGACTGGCCGATGGCCGCTGTAATGGTCTGGCCGTCGGTCCACTCCCGGTCGTGGGCCTCCGCCCACTCCGGGGAGGCCAGCACGCCGCTGACGTCGCCGATCTCAATGCCCGTGGACTGCCCCAGGCCGAAGGCTGTGGCGTACTCGTCCAGCTTCTTGATGCCTGTCAGCCGGCCTACCTCGTAGTAGAAGTAGTTGCAGGAGTCCACGATGGCCTGACTGACGTTGATGCGCCCGTGGGTGGTGTGGGCCTGCCGCCAGATCCAGCACATGGGCTGCGGGTCCACATAGTAGGTGTAGATACCCTTGTCCTCAATGATCGTACTGGGGGTGATGATGCCCTCCTCCAGCGCCGCCACGGACGTGCACAGCTTGAAGGTGGAGCCGGGGGCGTACACGCCCTGGGTGGCCCGGTTAAACATGGGCAGGCGTTCGTCCTTCACAAGCTCATCATAGTCCTGGTTGAACGTCTCCAGATCGTAGGTGGGGTAGCTGGCCATGGCCAGTACCTCGCCGGTGCCGACCTGAATGACCGCCGCCGCGCCGCCGCGCTCGTTGCTGTCCTTGTCGATCATGCCCTGAATGGTGCTGGCCAGCGTGTCCTCCACCACCTGCTGCAGGTCGATGTCGATGGTCAGCGCCACGGTGCCGCCGGGCTGGCGCTCCCGGGTGTACAGCTCGCCGGTGATCTTGCCGTTCTCGTCGGTGGTGATGAGCCGCTTGCCGTCCTTGCCGTGGAGATATTCCTCAAAGGCGTATTCCACGCCGTCCTTGCCCACCAGGTCATTCATATTGTAGCCCTTGTCGGCGTAGCCCACATAGCCGGTGCTCTCGTCGCTGCGCCACTCCTCCTGCCATATGGCGCCCACGGTGCCCAGAATGTGCGCCGCCAGCTTGGTGTTGTACACCCGCGCCGCCGCTGTCTTGATGGTCACGCCCCGGTACTTTCCGTCGGTGATGCGGCCCAGCAACTCCGTGGATACATCCTCGGCAAAGGTGTAGCTGCTGCGCCCGTCCAGTTCATACCGCACGCCCACGATCAGACGCGCCTGCGCGTCGGTATAGCTGTCATCGACCTTGTAGAGCTTCCGCATGGCGGCCAGCACTTCCGCGCTGCCGCCGTCCGTGGGCAGCTTGTTGTCGTCCAGATACTCCCGGAAGCTCTCGGTCAGGCTTTTGCTGGTCAGCTGGGGAGAGGACCCTGTGGTCATGGGCAGGGTGTCGTTCCATGTGACGCCCTGCTCCTGACACAGCTGTATCAGCTGCCAGATGGCGTCGTTCAGCGCGGCCTCGTCCTTGCCGAAGCTGCTCTTGTCTACCACCAGCGTATAGGCCAGCCGGTTGCTCACCAGCACCTTGCCATTCCGGTCGGTGATGATGCCCCGGGAGGCGGTCACCGTTTCGCTGGCGGTGTTGCTGGTGATGGATCTGGCCCGGTTTTCGCTGCCGTGCACCACCTGTGCGTCATACAGCACCGCAAAAAACAGCACCAGAAACGCACAGAAAAACCCCAGCAGCACATATACCCGCCGCCGGGAGGGGTGAGGATTTTTCATCATAGCTCGGTTCTCCTATGGTCATTCGCTCAGTGTCCGCCGCCGTGCCCACCGAAACAGCGGGTGCGCCGCCGCCGCGAAGGGCAGCGATACCAAAAGCTCCCTGCCCAGCAGCAGGCCCGCCGCGGTCAGGCCCGCGCCGCTGTGTCCCGCCAGCACCGCCATGTGCAGCAGCCCGCAGAGCAGCATACATACGCCTGTCACCACCAGCGAGCACACCACGCCCGCCATGATGACCTGCCCGCTCAGCAGCCAGGCAATGGCTGCGCCGATGAGGAACGCCAGCGCGTAAAAGCACGGCAGGCCCGCCACCGGCGAGAGAAGGTCGCACACCAGCCCGAAAAATACCGCGTACAGCAGCGCCTGCTCGTTGCGCTCCAGCGTGGCCGGTATCACCGCGATGGCCGGCAGCAGGAACGGGTGCACGCCCCATACCCGCACGTATACCAGCACCAGCCCCTGCAGCAGTGCCAGCGCCAGCGCGCACAGACAGTACAATATCCACTTCAGCAGTATCGCCCGCCGTGTCATAGCCGTCCTCCGTCATTGGATCACGTCAAAATCCGTGATAATAAACATCTCCTGTATCGCCGCCACATCGCACTTGGGCGAGAGCACCGCGTACCGCGCCAGCCCGCCGTCATCCGTCTGCACGGACTCCACCGTGCCGATGACCAGCCCGGCGGGATAGTAGCCGCCCAGTCCGGACGTGACGATCACATCACCCTTGATCAGGTTCGCGCTGTCGCTGAGGTATTGCAGCCGCAGCCTGCCCTCGGACATCAGGGCCAGGTCGCCGCCAGCCACCGCCGTCTCGCCGGTGCGGAATACCCGCGCGCCGAACTGGGAGTCCGTGTCCAACACCGTGGACAGCCGGCACCAGTTCAGGCCCACGTCTGTGACCACACCCACCAGGTTCCCGGCGCTGTCCACCGCGCAGTCGCCTATGGCCACACCGTGCTGACTGCCCCGGTCCAGCACCAGCGTGCTGGCCCAGTTGGACACGTCGCGCTGGGTGACGCGGGCCGCCTCGAACACCAGGTCGCTGCGCTGCTGCCGCAGGCCCAGCAGCTGGCGCAGCTCTTTATTTTCGGTCGCCGCCGGCTCCATCTGCCGCAGCTGCTCCTCCAGCTCCGCGATCTGCTGCCGCAGCTCGTCGTTCTCCTGCTGCAGGGTCTCCACGTCCTCAAACCGCTGGCTAATGCCGCCGACCCAGCCCGCCACGGCGGAACCCGCCGCCCGGAAGGGCGAGGCGATCACGCCCAGGGCGTTGTGCAGCAGCCCCGTTCCGGAGCTCAGGGCCGACACCACGCACAGCACCACCGCGATGGTGGCCGCCGCGGCCAGCAGCCATATTCCCGTTTTCGTAAAAAATCGCTTCATGTGTCGTTTGTTCCTCTCTGAAGTCTCCCCCGGCAGGGGAGGCGGCAGCGCACCCTCTCAGAGGGAGCGAAAGGGGCATTATCCCAGCAGCTGTATCCCGAATTCGCCCAGCATCTCCGCCAGCAGCACCACCGGCAGCCCCATCACGTTGAAAAAGTCGCCGTCGATGCGCTCTACCAGCAGCGCGCCCTGCCCCTGTACGCCGTAGGCCCCGGCCTTGTCCATGGGTTCACCCCCGGCGATGTAGGCCATCAGCTCCCGCTGTGTGGCCGGACGGAAATACACGTCCGTGTGCTGGGCGCGGGTCAGGGCTTTCTCCCCCTGCCGCACCGTCACACCGGTACAGACGGTGTGGCGCCGACCCTGCAGGGCCGTCAGCATTTGCAGGGCCTCCGCCTCGTCGGCTGGCTTGCCCAGCTTCCTGTCGTCCAGAAACACCATCGTATCCGCCGTGATGACGATCTCGCCCGCGTCGGACGCCACCGCCTGGGATTTCTCCCGGGAGATGTAGCACACCGTCTCCTCCGGCGTCAGCCCGGCGGGGAAGTATTCCTCCACCTCCGGCACCCGGACGGTAAAGTCGGTGATGCCCATCCGACGCAAAAGCTCCTGCCGCCGGGGGGACCCGGAGGCCAGCACGATCTTTGCCATATACGTCACCTGCCTGTGGAGCCGAAGCCGCCGGCGCCCCGGTCCGTCTCGTCCAGGTCCTCCGCCACCGTCACCGTGGGCTGCACCACCGGCACCACCATCAGCTGGGCGATCCGGTCCCCGGGCTGCACCGTGTACGGTTCGCCTCCCAGGTTTACCAGCCCCACGCCGATCTCGCCCCGGTAGTCGCTGTCGATGACGCCCACGCCGTTGGAAAGGCACACGCCCTTCTTGATGCCCAGCCCGCTGCGGGCGAACACCAGCGCCGCGTAGTCCGCCGACGGCAGGGCGATGGCGATGCCGGTGGGCACCAGCCGCCGTTCCCCGGCTGCCAGCGTCACCGCCTCGTCGATGCAGGCACACAGGTCCATGCAGGCCGCGCCGGCGGTGGCAAAGCGGGGGAGGGGTATCTCCGTCCCGATCTTGGGGGACAGGGCTTTGATCTTCAGCTCCATAGTAACACCTTTTTCTCCTGAAATTGAATACGGTTTGTAAATTATAACGAGTGTTATACCATTTGTTTTACTCTACGCCCCGGTAGAACAGCCCGCGTGTGCTGTTGTCGTCGGCGGTGACGGTCCCGGCCCTGTGGGCGCGGAGAAGCGCCGCGCACTCCGCCGCCGTCTCTGTGGTAAACCGCAGGCGTCCGTACCGCAGGCCGCACCGGAACACCTCCGGCTTGTCCGCCAGCACCAGCGTCTTTCCGTTCTCGATCTCGCACCGGCACCCGTAGGCGCACAGCACCGGGAACTGCTCGCCCCGCCGGTCGGTCAGCACGCTGCCCATCCCATGGGCGCAGCCCACGCTGTTCTTCGTCACGCAGTTTTCGGTGATCATCAGCGGCAGGCGGCCATAGACAAGGGCCTCGCAGTCCACATATTTTCCCAGGTCCCGCACCTGCTGCCACCGCAGCTCAAAGCTGGCCGTCACGGACGACAGCCCCTGCTCCTGCCAGAAGCGCACCGCCCGGCTGTTGTACATGTTCAGGCCGAAGTCGCCGCGGAGCGTTTTGCCCAGTCCCTTCACGATGGCCAGATGGCCCAGGTTGCCGATGGCCGCAGAGGCGACCTCCGGGTGCCGCTGCAGAATATCCCGGAACACCGGTTCGTCCGCCGTGCGGAATATCCGGGGCAGCACCGCGCAGAACTCCGCCTGCCCGATATAGGGCATCAGGTCCATCTTATCCAGCAGCTCCGCCGGGATATACACGATGGCGGGCCGTTCCGCCAGCAGCTCGGCCGTCAGCTGATCGGGCCTGCTGATGGACACGGTAAAGTCCAGCTCCGCCGCGCCCGCCGGGGCCTCCGGCAGGGGAGAGGCGGGCAACTCACGGCGCTTCGGGATGTCCGTCCGCCGTGCTGCCAGCTCGTCCAGCAGCTCCCGCCGCAGCGCGTTCACCGCGCTGGCGGACACCATCAGCCCCTCGTCCAGCTCTATTTCGATCTGATCCGCCGCGAACACCGTGCCGCCGGTCTTGGTCAGCCGCTGCCGCAGCTCCTCCGCCGTCACCGCCCGGTTCCGGGCTTCCTCCGGCGCATCGCCCGTGGCTAAGGCTATGGTCACGCCGTTCCGGACGGCGCACGCGCCGCTCAGCCGCACCGGTTCGCCCCGGCGCACCGTCAGCCGCAGGTTCACCGGTATTTTCCGGTTCTCTTTTCCGTTTTCGTATGTCTCGCGGGCGCGGGCGAACAGCGCCTTCGGCTCCGGCACGTTCTCCGGCCGGGTGCCGAACATGGCCTTGCCCTTTTTACCAAGCCAGTAGCCGTCGGTGAAGCCGCTGCGGGAGAAGGCTTGCTCCAGCGCCCGGGACTCCTCCGCCGTGGGCAGTCGCCTTTCGTCCAGCAGGCGGCGGTAGATGCCCGTTACCACGGCCACGTATTCCGGCCGCTTCAGCCGTCCCTCCAGCTTCAGGCAGGCCACACCCATAGACGCCATATCCCGCAGATAGGCGGACAGATTGGCGTCCTTCAGGCTCAGGGGATGCGCGTCCCGGCAGGGGCCGTTCACGCCGTAGGGCAGACGGCAGGGCTGGGCGCAGGCGCCCCGGTTGCCGCTGCGCTGTCCCAGCACGGCGCTCATCTCGCACTGGCCGGAGTAGCACATACACAGCGCCCCGTGGCCGAACACCTCGATCTCCGCGCCGCAGCCGGCGCAGATCTCCCGTACCTCGTCCCGGTCCAGCTCCCGGGCCAGCACCACGCGCTCCATGCCCAGCGCCGCGGCCGCATTGGCGCCGCCCAGCGTGAACAGGCTCATCTGCGTGCTGGCGTGAAGAGGCAGGTCCGGCACGATCTCCTTTGCCAGGGTCAGCAGGCCCCAGTCCTGCACCAGCACTGCGTCCACGCCCATGGCGCTGGCCTTCCGCAGCGCCGCGGCCGCCCCGGGCAGCTCCCGGTCGGTCAGCAGGGTGTTCAGGGTCAAAAAGACCCGCACGCCCCGCAGATGGCAATACCGCACCGCCGACGCGAATTCCTCGTCGGTAAAGTTTTTCGCGCTCCGCCGCGCGTTGAACGCACCGAAGCCCATATACACCGCGTCCGCGCCGTTCTGCACCGCGGCGGTCAGTGCCTCATATCCCCCCGCGGGGGCCAAAAGCTCCATCATCACCGGCGGTTATTCTGGTTCTGGGCGTTCTGCAGCTTCCGGCGCAGCTCCGCCGCCTCGTTCTTAGCGCGGCTGGCCTCGTCCAGATAGGTCTTCACCTGCCGGCGCAGATTTTCCGCGCCCTCCTGCGCCTTGGTGAGCTGGTCCGCCAGATTGACTGCCGCCAGCACCGCCGCCGCGTCACGGCTCATGTGGGCGCTGTCCATCAGCTTCTGCATCTCCGCATCCACCATGCTGCCGATCTTCTCCATGTAGGCGGCATCCTCCTCCGCTACGAGGATGTACTCCGTGCCGCAGATAGACATCGTTACCCGGTTCGCCATGCCAAAACCCTCCTTAATTCATTTCGTTGGGTATATATACTTATACAAATAGCATTATACCACAAAACCCGCCGGAGAAAAGTCTATTTTGGCGAAAAGCGGAAATTTGTAAAAAGTTGTCCCGCCCCGCTTTACGCCGACCCCTTTTTCGTGTAGAATGGAGAGCACGAATGAGAGGGGAGGTCATCGCCATGGACGGCTATATACTTCGGAACAGGCAGGAGCAGCTGACGCTGTCCGCCGATGCGGCCGACAAGCTGCTGCAAAGCGGGCAGGGCGACGCCGCCCTGCTGTATCTGGCCCTGCGCCGCTTCGGCCGGGGCGTCACGCCGGAGGAGCTGGAAAAGGTCCTGCCCATCAGCCGCCTGCGGATCGACGCGGCGGAGAAGGTCCTTCAGGACCTGGACCTGCTGCCTCGACCGGCCCGCCAGGCACCGCCCGATCCGGCGGACGAACGCCCGGTCTACACCGCTCAGGACATCGCCGGACTGCTGACGGACAACGAGGGCTTCCGCCTGCTGGTGCCACAGACGGAGCAGCAGCTGGGCAAGAAGCTCCGCACCGCCGACTTGCAGATATTGGCCGGTCTTTACGATGACCTGGGTATGCCCGCCGACGTGATCTATCTCCTGGTGTGCCACTGTGTCGAACGGGCTCGCAGCCAGTGGGGCGAGGGCAGACGACCAACCATGCGCCAAATCGAAAAAGAGGGCTATCGCTGGGCACAGCTTGGCATATTTGACCAGAATTCTGCCGCGGTATACCTGAAAAAATGGGCAGAGCGCAACAGGAAGTATACTTCCTATTTGTCGAATTTACGAATTCTTAACAGGCCGCCGGTGGAGGCCGAACGCCGCTACATCGACCAGTGGATGGACATGGGCTTCCCGCCGGAGACGGTGGCTCTGGCCTATGAGCGCACGGTGTTCTACAAGAAGGACCTGAACTGGCGCTATCTTAACGGCATCCTGCGCCGCTGGCACGACGCCGGCTGGCATACGCCCCGCCAGGTAGAGGAGGGCGAGGCGGCCGGCAAGCGGCCCGCTGCCGCCGGTAAGTCCGCCGCCCCCGCCGGGGACAAGGACGCCTGGATGCGCCGCTATATCAAGAGGTGAGAATATGTCATACGACGGTATCATCATGCAGCGGGCCATTGCCCGCTTTGACCAGGCCCGCCAGCGCCGGGAGGCCGAGCTGGACCAGCGCCGCCGGGAGGTCTTTGCCCGCCAGCCCCGCCTGCGGGACATTGACCGCACCCTCCGCACCACCATGAGCCGTATCGTGGCCGCCGCCGCCAAAAAGGGCGAGGACCCGCTGCCCGCCCTGCGGGTCCTGCGGGATGAGAACCTCTCCCTGCAGCGCGAGCGCGCCGCCCTGTTGGAGGACATGGGCTATCCCGCCGACTACCTGGAGGACAAGCCTGCCTGCTCCCTCTGCGGCGACACCGGCTATACCCGGTCCGGCGTCTGCACCTGCCTGAAGCAGTACTACGCCCGCGAGCAGCTGGCGGAGCTCTCCCGGCTCCTGCCGCTGGGCGAGGCCCGGTTCGACACCTTCCGCTTCGACCTGTACGACAGCGCCGTGTGGGACAGCTACGGCGTTTCGCCCCGGGCCAACATGGAGCGCAACTTCGACGTCTGCCGGGACTTTGCCCGCCAGTTCTCCCGGGGCAGCGGCAGCCTGCTGCTCTCCGGCGGCACCGGTCTGGGCAAGACGTTCCTCTCCGCCTGCATCGCCCGGGAGGTCAGCGACGCCGGCTTCTCCGTGGTCTACGACACCGCTATCAGCGTTTTCTCCCGCTATGAGGACGCCAAGTTCCGCCCCGACGAGGTCAGCGATGCCGACGTCCGCCGCTGCGAGAGCTGCGACCTGCTGATCCTGGACGACCTGGGCACCGAGATGACCACCGCCTTTGTCCAGAGCGCCCTCTATCAGATCGTCAACGGCCGTATGCTCTCCGGCAGGTCCACCATCATCAGCACCAACCTGGCCCCGGAGGAGCTGGGCCATCGCTACGGCGCGCCCATCCTCTCCCGTATCGAGGGCGCCTACCAGATCCTGCCCTTCTTCGGCGAGGATATCCGCACAAAGCAGTGACCGCCGCACCCGCCCCGACAGGGGCGGGTGCATTTTTTTATTTCCCGACGGTCTTCGCCCGCTTTCGACAGGCCTCCCGCCGTACAATAGGCGAAAAAAAGGAGGCGACTGCCATGAAAAAAGACCAGAAGACTGATTTCCTCTCTGCCCGCGTGCGATACATACCCATCAACGATATCCGTCCCAACCCCCAGCAGCCCCGCCGCCGGTTCGACTCGGAGAGTTTGCAGGAGCTGGCGGCCAGCATCGCCGCCTACGGCATTCTGCAGCCGCTCACCGTCCGGCAGCAGGGCGCAGTCTACGAGCTGGTGGCCGGCGAGCGCCGCTGGCGGGCGGCGCGAATCGCCGGGCTGCGGCAGGTGCCCTGTCTGTTGGCCCGGGTGGATGAGGAGGACGCCGCCCTGCTGGCCCTGATCGAGAACCTCCAGCGCCGCGACCTGGACTACATGGAGGAGGCGGCCGCCATCGCCCGCCTGCTCCGCCGCTACGGGCTCAGTCAGCAGCAGGCGGCGGAAAGGCTGGGCCGCAGCCAGTCCGCCGTGGCCAACAAGCTGCGTCTGCTGCGGCTGGAGGAGCCGGTGGCGGAGGCTCTGCACCACTACGGCCTGACCGAGCGCCACGCCCGTGCCCTCCTGCGTCTGGAGGACCCGGAGCAGCGCCTTGCCGCCGTCGAACACATCGGCAAAAACCAGCTGAACGTCGCCGATGCCGAGGCCTACATAGACCGTCTGGTCGCGCAAAACCAGACGACGCAGCCCCGCCGCCGCAGCGCGTATATCATCAAGGACGTCCGGCTGTTTCTCAACAGCGTGGACCGGGGCGTCCGGCTCATGCAGACCGCCGGCGTCGGCGCCAAAGTCTCCCGCCGGGACACGGAGGACGCCATCTGCCTCACCGTCACCATCCCCCGCGCAAAGCCGCAGAAAGATGTGTCGTAACGCTTTTGTAACCCATTCCTTGACAAACCGTGATACAATGCAGTAACGGCACGGCATTTTGCCGGTATTGCCCAAACCTGATGATACAAAGGAGGGGACACCATGAGCGACGAGTTGAATATGTCCTCTGTTACCGCCGATCCCGCGCCGGAGACGGCCGGCAAGCGCGCGGCCCCGGAAGAAAAGCCTCCCAAGACCCCCGGCAAAAGAGCCGGACTGATCATCGGCATCGCCGCGGCGGTGCTGGTGCTGGCCTACGCGGGCTGCTGTGTGGCCGCCAACGCGCTGTATTCCCACACGGCGTTTTCCGGCACGTCCGTGCTGGGCATGGATGTGTCCGGCCTGTCGGCGCAGGAGGCCGAGCAGCGCTGGACGGAGCAGGGGAGTGCCCTGCTGGACGGCATGACCATCCGCCTGACCCGTGACGGGCAGGAGATCGGCAGCACCACCCTTTCCGACCTGGGCGTCACCGTTCTTCCCGTCTATGTCTCCAAGGCTGCCGGCTGCGACGTGCAGGACCGGGGCTGGGGCAGCGATGTGACCGCGTTCCTCCGCGGCGGCTGGCGCTTTATCGAGAGCTGGTTCAGGGCCGTGGATGTCACGCCCCAGCTGGACGTGGACGAGGCGAAGCTTACCGCCGCCTGTGAACAGCTGTCCGACACCGTGGGCTGCACCGTAACGGACGGCGGCTACCGGCTGGCGGAGGGTGAGGGCCTGTACATCACCAAGCCGCAGGACGGCGAGAAGCTGGACGCGGCGGCGCTGCGCGCCGAGTTGGCGCAGCGCTTCGAGAGCCGCGACCTGTCCGCGGCAGCCCGGTCCGTGGAATGTGTGTTCGCGGCCCACACCGCCGCGCCCATGGACGTGCAGGCGCTCCACGACGAGATCGCCGGCACCATGGCCGCCGCCATCTGCGACAAATCCACCGGCAAGCCCACCCAGTCCCGCGTGGGCGTACAGTTCGATGTGGAGACGGTGCAAAAGCAACTGGACGCCGCCCAGCCGGGCGAGGAATTCCTGGCTGACGCCCAGGTGCAGTTCCCGCCCGCCGCCACAGAGGAGTTGGAGCAGGCCATGTTCCGGGACGTGATCGGCACCTGCACCACCACCTGCGCCGGCCCCTGGGGCCGCCGCCAGAACATCAAGCTGGCCTCCGCCGCCATCAACGGTCGTATCTATAACCCCGGCGAGGAGTTCTGGTACAACGCCACTGTGGGCCAGCGCACCGAGGCCCGGGGCTTCCAGCCCGCCGCCGCCTACTCCGGCGGCAAGACCGTTACCTCCATCGGCGGCGGTATCTGCCAGGTATCCTCCACGCTGTACTATTCCGCCCTCATGGCGGACCTGCAGATCGTCCTGCGCTACGCCCATATGTTCGACCCCGGCTATATGCCCGTCACGGGCTGTGACGCCACGGTCAGCTGGGGCGGCCCGGACTTTGCCTTCCGCAACAGCACCAACTACCCCATCAAGATCACCACCAGCTACAACGACGAGACGAACCAGCTGACCATCACCCTGCTGGGCACCAAGACCGACGACCACTATGTGGAGATGACCAACCAGTTCCTCTCCTACTCCGAGCGCAAGACGGTCTATCAGGAGTCCGAGCGCATCGCCCCCGGCACCAGCGAGGTGGAGCAGTACGGCCACAACGGCTACGCCGTCCAGACCTACCGCAACGTCTACGCCGGCGACGGTACGCTCCTCCGCAGCACCAAGGAGGCGTACAGCGACTATGACCGGGCCGACAAGATCATCCTGGTCGCCCCCGGCGAGCTGCCGCAGTAAATAAAGAAACAGCCCCCTGCCGGGGGCTGTTTTCTGCTTTCGCTGTGTCTTCGCCGGGAGCAGACAGAGAAAAAGACCGGCGAAAGCCGGTCTTTTCTTTCTGCGTATCATTCTCTCCGCAGGGCTTCGATGGGGTTCAGCTTCGATGCCTTCATGGCAGGCACCAGGCCGAACACCACGCCGATGACCATGGAGAAGGCCACGGCGATGATGCACGCCGGTACGCTGATGGCCACCGGTGTCCCCATGATGTGGGACATCATCTCCGCCAGGCCGATGCCCGTAGCCACGCCCAGTATGCCGCCCATGCTGGTCAGCACCGCCGCCTCCGTCAGGAACTGCCAGAGGATGCGGCTCTGCTGCGCGCCGATGGCGATCTTCAATCCGATCTCGCGGGTGCGCTCCGTCACGGACACCAGCATGATGTTCATCACGCCGATGCCGCCCACTACCAGCGAGATAGCCGCGATCCAGATCAACTGCTTGTTGGTGCTCTCCGACAGGCTCTGCAGATCGCTGGCCTGCTGCAGAAGGTCCTTGGACTCGTACTTGTACTTCGTGGTCCGGATGGCGTTCTCGTTCAGATACTTGGCCACATTGTCGCCGGCGGCGGTCATGTCGTTGGTGCTGGTGGCCCGCACCGCCGCGTACTGGGGCTCATCATACCGGTACGGCACCGACCAGCACACGTCCGGGATGAAAATGGTCCCCGCTGTGCTGCCGGCGTACATCTGATAATCCTTAAAGTTGTTGATCACCGGTCCGCTGCTGGACCGGGAGGAGACCACACCCACCACGGTGAACGGCATCCCGTTGATCTCGATGGTGCCGCCGATGGGGTTCTCGCCCTGGAACAGCGACTTTGCCGACTTCGCGTCGATCAGCGCCACATTCCGCCGGTTCTCATAGTCCGCCGCCGTGAAGGAGCGTCCGTAGTTCACCGCGTAGTCCACGGCCGTCAGATAGTGGTCGTCCACGCCGTACAGCGACCCGCTGAACGCCGTATTGCCCACGTATACGTTGTCGCACCAATCCCGGGAGTAGTACATACTCACCAGCGACACGCTGCCCAGCTTCTCCATCTCATCCCGCATCTCCCGGGTCACTGGGTCGATACCCTCCGGCAGCGCCGAGTAGGTCAGGTCGAAATAGTTTTGGCTGTCCGTGGCGCCGATGGTCACCCGCACCACGTTGTTGCCCGCGCCGATCAGGTTCTGCTTGATCTGCTCGTTGGTGCCCTGAATGGTGGACACGATGGTGATGATCGCGGCGATACCGATAATAATGCCCAGCATGGTCAGAAACGACCGCAGCTTGTGGCTCCACACGCCCTGAAAGGCGAGATTTATATTTTCCAACATATGGTTATCCCGCCTCCTTTATATGCCGTAGTTGTACAGCTGGTCGGTCGTGGCCTCCTGGGTGTGGGCACCCTCCACCACGTCGCGTCCATAGGGGAACGCCACGTAGTCGTCGATGGTCAGCCCGCCCCGTATCTGGGTGTAGCTGCCCCACAGATCCCGGCCGGTCTGCACCCACCGCTGCTCCAGTCTGCCGTCCTCGCCCCGGGCCATCACATAGCTCTTGCCGTTGTCGGTCCGGATGAACATACTCTGCAGATACAGTGAGCTGCCGCTTTCTTCCGCGCTGGTGTCCTTCTGGTACTGTATATCCACATAGTCATTGGGCTGCAAATTCGCGTCCTCGGTGACAAACACCTTGAAGGGGTAGTAGGACACGTTCCTGTTGCCGTCGCCCCAGTTGTTGCCGTTGCTGGTGGGATAGTCGTCGATGGACACGATGGTGCCCTCGCAGGCTGCGCCGGTCATCCAGCTGCTGATGGATACGCTGTCGCCCACCTGCACGCTGCCCAGATCCATCTCGCTGAGGGTGCCGGTGACGTAATATCCGCCGCCGCCGGACAGCTCCACCACGGCCTCGCTGTTGTTATAGGCCTCGTCCGGGTCCCGCACGGCCTTCACCGTGCCGTCGAACTCCGCGTACACGTTGCCGTCGCCCAGCTCCGCCAGCTTCTTGTCCAGCTTCAGCTTCGCCACCTTCAGGTTGACCTCCTGCTCCTTTACCGCCTGAGCCTTCTCCAGAATGGCCTTGTTGATCTCCAACTGGGTCATGGAGGCGTCCACCAGCTCCTGGATTTGGGCGATCTTCCGCTGCAGCTTAGTCACCGTCTCGCCGTATGTTTTTTCCGGGTCGGAGAAGAAAACCTCGGGCGTCATCAGCACCATGCTGATCTCCGTCTTTGCCTCCGTGGCGGGCTGCCCCTCGGAACCCGCCGTCCCGGCGGTATACTGCCCGGTGATACGGATGCCCCACTGGTTATCCAGCAGGCCGCCCTTGATGTCGCCGCGGCGCGTCACAAGCACCACATAGACCTCCACCTTGGGGTTTGCCTCGCCGATGGGCTTGTTCAGCAACGTGAGGATCTCCTTGGCGGCCTCGTCATTCAAAGGCTTTTCCAGCGGCCACAGAATGAAAAACGGGTTCTTAGCTGTGCCGCCGGGGGTCTCCGCGTCCGCCGGTGTGATGTTCACCGGCGCGGTGATCTTTGTCTCGTCGACGACGGAGGAGGGGTCGTCCTTGATGGCCTTTTCCAGCTCATCCTGAAGCTTTTTCAGCTCCGCCTCCAGCGTCTCCTTGTTCTTCGCCTTCTTCAGCAGCTCCAACCCGTTTTTCATGACCTCCAGGTTCTCCGTCTGCCGGTCATAGTCGATCTTGGCGCGCTCCACGGTGGCCTGTGTCAGGGTGGAGTCATAGCTCACCAGCACCGTGCCCTTCTTGACGCTGTCGCCCTCCTTGACCCACACCTTCTTCACCGTCTGGCTCTGGGAGATGTAGATCTTCTGCAATTTGTCCGTGGTCACCATGCCGCTGGTGTTGGAGGTGTCTCCCCAGTAGTCGGTCATGGCGCACTCGTTGACGGCGTATACGTTCACGTCGCCCCGCTGGGCGTTCCGGGCGATGGTCAGTCCGCCCCACACCGCGCCGCACACGCCCACCACGCAGGCGGCGGCGATAATGCCCTTTTTCAGCTTCTTGCTCATGCGCGGCTTCTCGCCGTCGGGGCGCTTTTCGCCGATATGCAGCTTTTCCCGCAGCGTCAGCTTCTCACTCATAGTCGTCACCTCCCGACAGTACGCCGTCCCGTATGGTCATGACCTTGGCGGCGTGGTTGGCGATGGAATGGTCGTGGGTGATCATGATGATGGTGGAGCCGCCGTCATGCAGCTGCTGAAACAGCTCCATCACCGCCGCGCCGCTGGCACTGTCCAGCGCGCCGGTGGGCTCGTCGGCCAGCAGCAGCTTCGGATTGCCCACGATGGCCCGTGCGATGGCCACCCGCTGGCACTGTCCGCCGGACAGCTGGTCCGGCCGGTGCTCCACCCGGTCGGAAAGCCCCACCGTCTCCAGCGCGGCCCGGGCCCGTTCCAGCCGTTCCGCCTTCTTCACCCCGCCGTACAGCAGGGGCAGCGCCACGTTTTCCAGCGCCGTCAGCTTCGGCAGCAGATTAAAGCTCTGGAACACGAAGCCCAGCTCCTTGTTCCGCACCTCCGCCAGCTGCTTGTTGTTGCAGGTGGTCACGTCCCGTCCGCCCAGCAGATAGCTGCCGCTGGTGGGCACGTCCAGACACCCGATCAGGTTCATCAGCGTGGTCTTGCCGCTGCCGGAGGGACCCATGATAGCCAGGTATTCCCCCTCCTCCACGTCAAGGTTCACGTTTTTCAGGATATGTGCCACGGACTTTCCCATGGGGTAGTCCTTGCATATATCGCGCATTTCCAAAATCATGCTCAGCCCTCCATCGGCGGAATGACCGCCGGCGCGGAGGCGGCCTCGCCGCCGGGCAGCACGGCTGCGGTGCTGCCGTCGTCCGTGACGGTGTCGTTCTCAGCGGGCATATCGCCGCCGTCCATGCCGTCCATGGGCACGTTTTCGTCGATTTTTTCACCGCCGCCCTCGGGGTATACCTCGCCGCCGCCGGCGCTGGGGTCAAAGGTGGCGTCGTCATAGGTGATGCACGTCATGCCCGCCTTCAGGCTGTCGTCGGGATAGGCGATATAGTCCTCCGCCGTCAGGCCGTCCGTCACGGGATAGGTGTCCGTCTCCGTGTTGTACTCGCCCAGGGTGATGCTCCGCTTCTCCAGCTTGCCCTTGCTGTTCTGAGCCCACACCCAGGGCTTGCCCTCGGCGTCGTTGATGAAGTAGCTGGGCAGGTTGATCAGGCTTTCGTCCTGGGTGTCCTCCTGACCGTAGTCCGGCTCTATGTACACGTGCTGGCCCATCAGCAGGCCGCCGCCGCCGTCCAGCGTCACATAGAAGGGGTACTTGCTGGACATGGCCGTGTCGCTGTCGCCGTAGTCGCTGCGCGTCTGCTGGGCGTTGTTCCAGTCGATGGAGCTGATGCTGCCCTTCCACGTCTGGTCGCTGACCCGGGAACGGATGACCACCGCCGTGCCCTCGGTCAGCACGCTGGCGTTGTTCTCGTTGACATAGCCCTTGATGCGGAAGCCGCCCGTCTCCACGATGGTCATGAACGGCAGGGCGTTGCCGGAGTTGTCCGTGCCGCCGTCCGGGTTCAGGGACTGCACCTCGCCGTCCACCGGGGACTTGACGGTGCTGTCGGCGGTGTTGGCCTTCAGCTTCTCAATGTCCTTTTTCTTGGTGGCGATGTTGGCCTTCGTCTCCAGCACCTTCACGTTCTGCTCCCGCAGATCCAGGGCGTACTGCCGCTTGGTGGCGTCGTCATAGGTGCTGTCCATCAGCTTCTGTATACGCTCCAGCTCCGCCTGCTGGTCCTCCAGCGTGGCGTTCAGCTGCTCCAGCTCCAGCTGGGCCATCTCCAGGTCGGTGCGGATCTGGCTGAGGTCATAGGTCAGCAGCACGTCGCCCTTTTTCACGCTGTCGCCCACCTTCACCTTGATGGTGTCGATGGTCATGGCGTCGTTTTTCTTGATGGTCGTCTCGCCCAGCGGGCTGACGATGCCTGCGAACCGGTCCGCCAGACCTACGGACCCCAGCCCGCAGATCATAGACACCGACTGCACGGAGGCCTCGCCCTCCGCTGCGCCGCAGCCGGACACACAGCCCAGCAGCATCACCAGCGCCAGTACAAAAGCCGCTTTTTTCATGTCGTGTTCTCCTTTTTCCTTCCCGCGCGCCCGCGGGATGATTTGCCTATTTACTTAGACGGCAGAAATTGTCATTCCGTTCCGCCGCTGCCCCCGACAATATCATATCATGCGCCTGGCCCTCAAAATGTGAATAAATCGTGAACACACGCTTAAGACCTTACTAAGGTTCCGTATCAAAACGGTGGCAAAACGCCCCGCGGAATATTGACAGCGTGCGGGGGAGTGTCCTATTATTATGGTGTGCCGTGTCCATCCCGGACATCTTACCGGTGTACGGGCGCCTTTCGGCGGACACGGCCCGCGTACGATACCACCGGCAGGAGGTTTTGCCATGAACAAAAAACGTATCCGCCAGATGGACCTGGCCCTGCGCCGCCGCCTTTCCGACCGTCCCGCCGCGGACTATTTTGCTCCCGGGGACGCCCTGCTCCGCGCCATTGAGACCGAGGGCTATATGCAGCGCTTTGCCGGGCTGTTCAGCGGCACGCGCCTCCGCTGCGCCGACGCGCTGGCCCTCTGCCGCCCGGAGCTGGAGACGCTGTGCCCCGGCGAACCGTCCGAGGGCTGGCTGGCCTATGCCTACGACTATGCCCGCCGCCTGCTCTACCCGGAAAAGACCGATGCGGAGCCCTTCGCCCCCGGTGCGGTGTTCCTGCTGTCGGTGCTGCAGGTGCTGTTTGCCGCCGAGGCGGAGCTGCTGCCCCACGACCCGGCCTGGACCTTCGATTTCCTGACCGATGATGAGCTGGCCGGCAGTCCCTGTGCCCCGTCTTATCAGCGCTTCCTGCGCCTGTGGAGGCGGGAGTTCGTCTATGAGCTGATGCGTTTGGGCTTGGAGGTCACGCCCTACCGCACCCTTGAGCATATCGCCGGCGTCCACCACCTCGCCGTCACCGCCGCCCGCGCCCTGCGGAAAAGCGGCGTGGCCGTGGACGTGGCCCTGGTCTCCGGCGCCGCCGCCGGCCACGATCTGGGCAAGTTCGGCTGCCGCCCCGGCGAGCGCGTGCCCTACCTGCACTATTTCTACACCGACCAGTGGTTCCGCCGCCGCCGGATGACCGATATCGGCCACGTGGCCGCCAACCACTCCGTCTGGGACCTGGAGCCCGACTACCTCTCCGTGGAGGCGCTGCTGCTGATCTACGCCGACTTCCGCGTCAAGCAGCTCCACGATGCGCAGGGCCGGGAGATCACACGTATCTCCACCCTGGCTCAGGCCTTTCAGGTGATCCTGGATAAGCTGGATGACGTGGACGGCGAGAAGCAGAAGCGCTATACCCGGGTCTACGCCCGGCTGGAGGACTTTGAGCAGTTCATGGTCAGCTGCGGCGTGGATGTCACCATGTCCGGCGGCGATACGCCCCCTCTGCCGGAGAAGCACACCGCCCTCATGACCGACGACGAGGCCCTCCGCGCCCTGACGCTCCGCTGCGTAGGCCACAATATGGAGCTGATGCACCGCCTCACCGATCAGCGCAGCTTCGCCCGTCTGCTGGAGGAGGCCCGCGGCGAGAGGGATTGGCGCCGTCTCCGCGCCTATCTGGCGGTGATGGAGTCCTACTCCCTCTATCTGCATATCCCACAGAAGGTCCAGACCCTGACGTTCCTCTACGAGCTGCTGATGCACCGCGAGGGCGATATCCGCCGTCAGGCGGCGGCACTGCTGGGCGAGATCATCGCCGGCTTCCACGCCGGCTACGCCAAGGAGCGCCCCGCCGACATCCGCCCGGACCCCCGGGCCATCACCGACGTGGACCAGTGGAGGCTCTATCTGGACAAGATACTGTATCCCGACCATAAGCTCATGCCCCAGCACCGCCGCTGGATCGGCTATACCCTGAAATTCGCCGTCGGCTCCCTGCTGAGCCACTGCCCCGGCCGGGAGGAGCGCTTCCTGGCCCCGGTGTTCGCCTACTACCGCAGGCCGGAGGATCTGGACGACTACACCGCCTTCCAGCTGCTGGATACCGCCGCCGCCCTGCCGGATACGGCCTATACGGCCAGCCGCGCCCGGCAGATGACGGCCTTTGCCGCCGCCCTGTCCCTGCGTAAGGACCTGACCATCCGCATGGCCGCCGTGCTGCTGCTGGACCGTCTCGCCCGCCTGTACCCGGAGGACGGCCGCGCGCTGGAGGCCGTGACCGCCGTCCCCGACGGCGACAGCGGCACCCTGCGCTATCTCAAGCAGGATGTGCTCTCTCAGGGCGCGCCCCTTCTTCTGCCGGAGGACGTGGTCTCCGAGATCTTCCTGGACAACCTGAAGACCGCCACCCCCTGGATCACCAAGCAGGGCAACCTGCGCCTGCTGACGGACTTTGCCCGCAGCGGCAAAAGCCCCGCCCTCCATATCGCCACCCACCTGTCCAATCTCATCAAGGTCAGCGACCGCGTCACCGTCCGCCACAGCGCCGGCAACGCCCTGCTGGCCCTGGCGCCCCGACTGACGGCCGACCAGCGCAACGAGGTGGCGGTGGAGCTGTGCCGCGGCCTGGAGCTGGGCCAGCAGGAGTTCACCAAGTATATCCCCGACTACCTGGGCCGTTTTGCCCTGTGGCTGCCACCGGCGGAGCTGGATGAGGTGCTGGACGACCTCCGCGTGAACCTCAGCTCCTCCGACAGCCGCGTTACTGCCTCCGTGCTGGATACCGTGGGCGTCATCTATGAGGCGTACGATGCCTATCGCTCCCGCTTCCCGGAGACGGACGACGCCTACCGCCGCCGCCGTGAACGGCTGCTGGGCCTGCTGATGCGGGGCCTCAGCGGCATTGACGGCGCCACCCGGCAGGAGGCCCTGTTCGTGTTGGGCCGCCGGGTCTTCGGCTCCGGAGAGCTGGGCCGCCACGAAAAGCGCCGCGCCTTTATGCTCACCCAGCGCAAGCTGCTCTCCGCCCAGGACGAATTCCCCGGCGAGGGCCTGACGTTCTACTACCGGGCCGCCATGCTGGGCAAGCTCTACCGCTTCATCACCGAGGAGCGCCTGTTCCACAAGGGCTTTGACTTCGGCGCGCCCCGCCCCGTGGCCTTCTTCCCCGGCACCTTCGACCCCTTCACCCTGTCCCACAAGGGTATCGTCCGGGCCATCCGCGACCAGGGCTTCGAGGTCCTGCTGGCCATTGACGAGTTCTCCTGGTCCAAAAAGACCCAGCCCTACCGCCTGCGCCGGCGCATCGCCGCCATGGCCGTGGCCGACGTGTTCCACGTCAGCATTTTCCCGGAGGACTTCCCGGTGAACATCGCCAACCCGGAGAACCTCCACGAGCTGCGCGCCGCCTTCCCGGGCCGCAGCGTGTCCATCGTGGTGGGCAGCGACGTGGTGCTCCACGCCTCGTCCTACAAAAAGTCCGTCACGCCGGACTCCATCCACACCTTCGACCACGTGGTCTTCCGCCGCACCGAGCCGGATGCCGAGCCGGCGGATTACAGCTGCATCACCGGCAAGGTGCTGGAGCTGACGCTCCCGCCCCAGCTGGAGGAGATCAGCTCCACCCGCATCCGCGAGGCGGTGGATGCCAACCGCGACATCTCCAACCTCATCGATCCCACGGTGCAGGAGTTCATCTATCGCCGCGGCCTGTACCTCCGCGAGCCCCAGGACAAGCCCGTTCTCCGCACCGAGGACCTGAGCTTCCTGCCCGCCTCGCCGGAGACGGCGGAGAAATTCCTCCGCACCATGCTCTCCGTGCCCACCGCCGCAGCGCTGCGGACGCAGATCGAGAGCCGCGGCGACGACGTGATGGTCTGCCGGGACACCGACGGCACCATTCTGGGCGCGGCCAGCTACGCCTGCCTGGACTCCGCCCGCCTCTTCGCCCGCCTGGGCGACCCGGCCCTCTCCGGTCTGGTCCGCCAGAACGCCGGCGGCCGCACCCTGCTCATCAGCGGGCTGTTCGTGCCCCGGGGCGAGCGCCAGAGCGACCTCTGCCAGCTGCTCATCACCGAGGTGCTGACCCTGGCCCTCAGCCGTGAGTTCACCTATGCCCTCTACCTTCCCCTGGAGGGCGCCGTCTCCGGCTACGGCCGCCAGCTACTGACGCTCCAGGGCTTCGTCCCGGCTGGTGACAGCACGGACGCCCTGGCCGTGGATATGCGCTGCCCCATCGTCCTCAGTCGCAACGTGGACACCGCGGTGAAGGCGCCCTTCAGCTCCTCGCCCCGGGTGCTTGCCGCCATCGCCGCCGCCCACCGCCGCCTGCAGGCGGCGCTGACAAAGCTGCAGCCCGGATCTCTGGTGCTCAGCCTGTCCGCCGGCGTCATCTACCACCGGCTGCTCCAGCGTATCACCGGCCGCAACGGCGTCCCCGCGGAGCCCACCACGCCCCGCGTCCTCGGCCCGGATATCTGCGTCCCCTACGGCAAGATCCTCCGCGGCGTGGCCGTGCCCAACACCGTCACCAAGACCCTGCGTACCGACAAGGTCTACGAGCCGGACCTCAGTGCCTATTCCATCGAAGCCTACCCCGACTACTCGCCCCTGCCCGACCAGGTCCGCACCATCCACGCCTTCGCCCGCCCCGTCATTCTCGTGGACGATATGCTCCACGACGGCAAGCGCATCCGCCGCCTGGCCCCGCTGCTCGCCGAGACGAACACCCCCGTGGACCAGGTGCTGGTGGGCTACCTCACCGGCATGGGCCGCGATCTGATGGAGCAGCTGGGCTACGACGTGGACGCCATCTACTACCTGCCCAACCTGCGCCTGCGCTTCGTCGAGTCCACGCTCTATCCCTTCATCGGCGGCGACACCGTCCGCCGCAGCGAGGCCCTGCCCGGCGGCCTTCAGCCCGCCGTCAACCGCATCCTGCCCTACGCCGCCCCCGAGTACACCGGCATGGACGACGAGACCGCCTGGGAGCTCTCCCTCTGCTGCCTCGAAAACGCCCGCGACATTCTTCTGGCCCTTGAAACGGAATTCCGTTCCCTCTACGCCCGCAACCTCACCCTCAGCCGTCTCGGCGAAGCGGTCATCCTGCCCCTCTGTCCCGACAAGGGCGGCTGCATGACCTACGATCTCTCCCGCGCCGCCAGCACGTATTTGGAGGGAGATATAGAGCTCCTGAAACGTATGCGCCCCAGATAAAGGCACATCTTTTGCGCCAATACTTCGTTGCGTCGGCTTGACGTACACACGGTACGCCTGCGCCTCCGCGCCTCGTCTTGACACAAAATCTGAACCTTTATCAAGACTATGCGGCGCCGCCTCGCTATCGGCAGGACGCAAAATCCGGCACATTCTCTATTCCTCAAGGGGGGGCCTGCGCCTCCGCGCCTCGTCTTGACACAAAATCTGAACCTTTATCAAGACTGTGCGGCGCCGCCTCGTCATCGGCAGGACGCAAGATCCGGCACATTCTCTGCTCCTCAGGGGGCCTGCCGTGGCGTGAAATTTGCGCGTCAGCACCCCGCCGGAGGCAATAAGATAGAAACAGGAGAAGCTACTATGATCGATCTCAACGATACCAACCTGCCGCGCATCCCGTCTAAGTGCCGCGTCACCCTGCTGGCCCTGGGCGATGTGGGCAGCACGCTGCTGATGGGCCTGCGGCTCATGGGCGGCGACGTGATAGGCTCCGTCGGCATCTGCGACGTGCGCCCCGGCGTCTCCGAGCGCTGGGAGTTCGAGCTGAACCAGATACAGTCCCCGGACGGTGCGGCGCTGCCTCCGGTGGACATCATCGCGCCGGAGCAGCTGTTCGACGGCGATGTGTTCCTGTTCTGCGCCTCCCGGATGATCCCGGATACCTCCGTTACGGCGGGGGATGTCCGCA
>VOFB01001232.1_pt1 | contig 61985 bp, 55 predicted proteins | sample 5384141 | NCBI WGS metagenome assembly VOFB01 (sample SAMN12384721, study PRJNA508395) | human gut metagenome | isolation source: healthy gut A | host: Homo sapiens
ATAAGTATCGAGATTAAGAAACAAATAAGAAACAAAATTGCACCAAACAAGAGCCAATCTACTGAAAGTACTGAAAACAACCGAAAATAAAAATAAGATTATAAAACTTTGATTTACAGGATATTTGTTATCAATTTATTGGATGTTGTTGAGTGAAGATTCCTTTACCCAGATTTTCTTTTATTTCTTCGATCTTCCAAAATCGTCCACCGTCCAGTTCGTCGCTGGGATGGATTTCTTCCTCATAAACGGTTTTGTGGACAAAAACAAGCTCTTTTTCACGGCTGGATTCAAAAACATAACTGGTGAGAAGCTCGGGAGTGAAGTCTGTGATGCCCAATTCTTCACGGACTTCTCTCTTTAGGGCGATTTCTACGCTTTCGCCCAAATCAATATGTCCGCCCACAGCCGTATCCCATTTCCCCGGTTGAATGTCTTTCCATTCGGGACGTTTCTGTAAGTAGATGTCTCCTTGGGCATTGAATACGTGAAGGTGAACTACCGGATGAAGCAGTTTGCTACCGCTGTGACATTCTCCGCGAGTGGCGGCTCCGGTGATATTTCCCTGTTCGTCTACGATAGGGAACATTTCTTGGTTATTATCGCTTGGCATAGTGTCTTTTATATTGCGTAAAATCTTTCAGAGAGGAGAATATCTTATGGTATTAATAAAGAAGAATCTCCATAACTTAGGAACCGGAAATCATGCGCCAGTGCATAATCATAAATAGTGCGCCAATTCCCTTTTACAAAAGCTGAAACCAAAAGCAACAAGGTACTTTTCGGCTGATGGAAATTAGTAACCATCGCTTTCACTATTTTATAGTTGTATCCCGGTGCTATGATAATCTGTGTACTGGTGTGAAGGGTTTCCAAACCATTCCTGTCGAGATATCCTAATATCTTTTGCAGCGCAACAACGGGAGGAATCTGGTCGTACTTTTCATAAGGCTGCCATTGTTTGACACGTAGTTCTTCTTCCGTAGCATACGGATTTTCAGCCAATGTAACTCCAATGTGATACAGGCTTTCCAGAGTCCGTACAGAAGTAGTTCCTACTGCAATAGCACAACCGTCATGGTCAATCAGTTTTTTGATGGTACTCCGGTTGACCGATATATATTCCGTGTGCATCTCGTGACCTTCGATTTCTTCACTTTTTACAGGTTTGAATGTGCCTGCTCCTACATGTAGAGTTAATTCTTCAAGATCAATCCCTTTTTCTTGAAGTGCATCCAATACTCGTGGAGTGAAATGTAATCCCGCCGTAGGCGCAGCTACCGAACCTTTAATCTTAGAATAAACAGTCTGATAAGTTTCCTTGTCACTTTCTTCCGTATCCCGGTTTAAGTAAGGAGGAATAGGAAGTTCTCCGAATACTTCAAGGATATCGGCAAACGTCACTTCCGGATTATCCCATGCAAAATCTACCCAATGGCTGGTTCCTTTACATTCTCCTCGGGTAGCGGTCAGGGTAATAGGGAATCCTTTGACGGTCATTTCGCGTTTCAATTGTCCGTCTTTCCATTTCTTCAGATTGCCGATCATACAAAGCCAGGCGGCATGTGCTGTCTGTTGGAAATTCAAGACATAATCGTTTGGCTGAATCGGTTCAAGACAAAACACTTCGATCAGTGCTCCCGTCTCTTTTCGAAAATGGAGGCGTGCCTGAATGACTTTTGTATTATTGAATATCATCAGACTGCCTTGCGGCAGATATTCCGGCAAAGAAGTGAAAACATCTTCACTAACTTCTCCACGACGGTATATTAAGAGTTTGGACTGGTCGCGGGTAGGCAACGGGAATTTAGCAATACGTTCATCCGGAAGAGGATAACTGTATTCACTGATATGGATATGTCTAGGATCTTCTTTCATTGTTTTCTAAAATAAAAAGAGGTTAGAACCCATTCGGTTTCTAACCTCTTTAACCAGTCGGGGTGACTGGATTCGAACCAGCGACCACACGCCCCCCAGACGCGTACTCTAACCGGGCTGAGCTACACCCCGAATTGCGGATGCAAAAGTACAGATTAATTTTTAATTAGCAAATAATCCGTTGATTTTTCTAGTATGAATTGTGCCGATTTATAGCTATTATTCTGATTATTAGTCTTTCTTGTGGTCATGCAAATCTTTATCTCAATGAGTTAGTAGTTCTTTTGATTGCCTCTTATGTGATATAAAAGTACATTTCTTTAATTTTGCTTGAATTAGAAAACAATCTACTTATTTTTCATTTGAAAGCATTAATCCTTTTCTTGTCCTAAAAACACTATAAAAAACAGGTCAGTCTATAATAAAACGAAATAGGAAAATGATAAATGAACTAACAATCAGATAGTTTGTTTATAAATTAATGTAAATAAAAGGTGTTTGACTTCCTTAGTATGATACTATATTTCCATTTTTGGTGCGTGGTAAATTAGGAAGTTATACATTTGTAAAAAGACTTAGTTTAGAAAGGTGTTAAATGTTAGACATTAAAAATAGAGAGACATTAGAGATATACGTCCTGGGTGACGATTTTAAATTTTATCAAAATCTGAAGTATCTTCCTTTGACTTCTTATCCTTCTAATAATCAATCAGCTTTGATTATATATTGTTTAGGTGGAAAGGCCAAAATTACAGTGCATGAAGATGTACATTGGATACAACCGGAGGAATTGATTATATTATTACCCGGACAATTTGTCTCATTTAGTGAGCCAAGTGAAGATTTCTCGACCGTTACGATGGTTATATCTACTTCACTGTTTAGTGATGCGTTAAGTGGTGTGCCCAGATTTTCTCCGCATTTCTTTTTCTATATGCGGACTCATTACTGGTATCCGCAGACGGAACGCGATATTCCCCGGATGTATAATTATCTGGGTATGATAAAAGATAAAGTTACCTCTCAAGATATATATAGGCGTGAGCTGATTATTCATTTGTTGAGGTATCTGTATCTGGAACTGTTCAATGCTTATCAAAAGGAATCGACCTTGATGACTGCCCGCAGGGATACCCGTAAAGAAGAGTTGGCTAATAAATTCTTTGGGCTTATCATGAAGCATTTTAAGGAGAATAAGGATGTGGCTTTTTATGCGGATAAACTGTGTATTACTTCCAAATACCTGACTATGGTAATTAAGGAGACAAGCGGGAAGTCTGCTAAAGACTGGATTGTTGAATACATCATATTAGAAATCAAGGCTTTGTTGAAAAACACAAGCCTGAACATTCAGGAAATAGCGATTAAAACGAACTTTGCGAATCAATCGTCGCTTGGACGTTTTTTTAGAAAGCATACAGGAATGTCGCTTTCACAATATCGAATGAGTAACTTAGAACAATAGTGCGGACAATTGCCTCACAATAGGCAATAATATCTATAGGGATTGGGAAGAGAAAGGGAATGAAGTCTATTTCATTCCCTTTTACTATGTGGTATATCTGATGTAGGATGGATTAAATTCCCATACATTCGCGATAGAAGTCGAGCATTTCGAAGATAGTGTCCTTATCGGCAGTCTGATTGATGCAAATGTCTCCAATATCTTTTAGTAAGGTGAAATTGATAGTACCTGAAGTATTCTTTTTATCATGCGTCATAAATGCATACAGTTGGTCATATTTCTTGCAGTCGAAAGTAAATACACCATAATTATCCTTGATAAACTGGATCGTTTGCCGCATTTTCTCTTTCGGGAAACCTACTTTGAGATGAGAAAGATACAGTTCGCACACAATTCCCCAAGCTACTGCATATCCATGTAATACAGGACGGTTTTCTGCCAGTGCCATACTTTCGAACGCATGTCCTACGGTGTGTCCCAGATTTAATGCTTTGCGGATTCCATGTTCGAAGGGATCCTGTTCTACAATATCTTCTTTCACTTGTACCGATTGACCTACCAATTGTTTGAGAGCTGCATAATCAATACTAGAGGAATCGAAATTGAGCAATTCTGCCCAATGTGCCGTATTGCTAATCAAACCGTGCTTCAACATTTCAGCATATCCGGAGAAGAAATTGTGTGTGTCCAATGTGCGTAGGAATTCAGTTTCAATCAATACACTGTTTGCCGGAGCGAAAGCACCGATTTCATTTTTCAGTCCGTTGAAGTTGATTCCTGTTTTACCCCCTACTGATGCGTCCACCATAGCGAGCAGAGTGGTTGGTATATTGATATAGGAAATGCCCCGTTTGAATGTAGCTGCGGCAAAACCTCCGAGATCTGTCACCATCCCTCCTCCAAGATTGATAAGTAAAGAGTGGCGGGTAGCCCCTTGAGTGCTTAATGCCATCCAGACGGAAGCGAGTGTTTCCAGAGTTTTATGCACATCTTCTGCTCCGATACAGATTTCTACAGCATCTTTTAACAGCCCCGATTCCTTTAGAGAGGGGAGACAAAGACGCTGGGTATGCTCGTCTGTGAGGACGAATAATTTGTCATGCGGACATAGCTCAATGGCACGACCGAGGCTCGTTTCCAAGCTTTCGCAGAGAATAACTTCTTGTTTACTCATGATTCTTTTGCTTTTTTACTCTGCAAATGTATATAAAATATCTTTTTTTACTTACTTTTGTCTCATTAAAACGTTTAATCATGAAAGCATTATTACCTGTATATTGTCGTCCTTTAGGATATGTTGTCTTGTTGGTAGCTCTGTTTATCCCTTTTATTTTGGTGATGCAGGGAGTAGTAACTGATACTAATTTGCTGTTTTATAAAGAATGTACAAAGTTGTTGATGATGGCAGGATGCTTGTTGATAATCTTTGCATTGAGTAAGAATGAAAGCCGTGAAACGGAGCAAATCCGGAATTCGGCTGTTCGTAATGCTATCTTTTTGACATTCTTGTTCGTCTTTGGTGGTATGTTGTGGCGTGTTATGCAAGGAGATGTGATAAACGTCGATACTTCCTCTTTCCTTACTTTTCTGGTTTTTAATGTGCTTTGTCTGGAGTTTGGTCTGAAAAAAGCGCTTGTTGATCGATTCTTTAAAAGATAATTTTCTTTTCAATTAAACCTTTTACGATTCGATTTGTCAAAAAGACATTGTTATTGCTACTAATATAATCGTAAATAAGGTAAATGAAAAGATTTTCAGCAGGGGTGGTGCTGATGTTGCTATGCACCTTCTCAATTTTTGCACAGAATAAGGTTATTACCGTTTCGGGACGTGTGGTGGAATCCGATACTAAAGAGCCCGCAGCGCAGGCTACAGTTCAATTGTTGTCATTACCCGATAGCGCTTATGCCGCCGGTATAGCCAGTAGTAACCAGGGATGGTTTACTCTCCCCAAAGTAAAAGCCGGAAAATATGTGTTGAAAGTTTCCTATATTGGATTCCAAACCAAGCTCGTACCGGTACAATTATCTGCTAACGCCACTGATAAAAAATTGGGAACCATTACATTGGAGCCGGATGCTGTCATGCTGAAGGAAGCGGTGATTACTGCCGAAGCTCCGCAGGTGGTCGTGAAAGAAGATACGCTGGAATATAACTCAACAGCTTACCGTACTCCCGAAGGGGCGATGCTCGAAGAGTTGGTGAAGAAACTTCCGGGAGCAGAAATAGACGATGACGGTAACGTCAAAATCAATGGTAAAGAAGTAAAGAAGATTATGGTGGATGGTAAAGAGTTCTTTGGCGGTGATGTGAAAACCGGGTTGAAGAACTTACCGGTCAACATGATCGACAAACTGAAAACATACGATAAAAAATCAGACTTGGCACGTGTTACCGGAATAGATGACGGAGAAGAAGAAACTGTTCTTGACCTGAAAGTGAAGAAAGGTATGAATCAAGGTTGGTTTGGTAATGCAAGTGTTGCCGGTGGTACAGAAGATCGTTACGGAAGCAACTTGATGTTGAATCGTTTTGTCGATAATAGCCAATTCTCTTTAATCGGTTCTGCTAATAATGTGAACGATCAGGGATTCTCCGGTGGAGGTGGCGGACCTCGTTTCCGGAACAGCAATGGTTTGACTGCTACCAAGATGTTAGGGGCTAACTTTGCTACCCAGACTGAAAAATTGGAACTGGGAGGTAGTGCCCGTTATAATTTCAGTGATCGGGATGCAACATCTACAAACTACTCGGAACGTTTCCTGCAAAATGGAAATTCTTATTCAAATTCGAACAGTAAGGGCCGCAATAAGAATACGAACTTTAATGCAGACTTTCGGTTGGAGTGGAAACCGGACACATTGACAAATATCATTTTCCGTCCGAACGTTTCTTATGGAAAGTCTAATAGTTATTCTATTTCCGAATCGGGTACTTTTAATGGAGATCCATTTAATTTGGTGTCTAATCCTAATGAGTTTTTGAATAAGATTTTCTGGGGAAGTACGGATGATCCTTTAGAAGCTATTCGTGTCAACGCCAGTAATAGTGAATCAAAATCTGAAGGGCAGAATCTCTCTGCAAATGCTTCTTTGCAAGTGAATCGTAGATTGAATAATCAGGGACGAAACATCACTTTCCGTGGTACATTTAGTTATGGAGATAATGACAGCGAACAGTTTAGTGAATCATTGACGCGTTATTTTGATGATAATGCAAAAAAAGAAGATGATGAGCGTAAACAATATACTACTTCTCCAACCAAGAATTATGATTATACTGCCGAACTGACTTATAGCGAACCGATTGCGAGAGCTACCTTCTTACAGTTCCGTTATAAATTTCAATATAAATATAGTGAAAGTGACAGAAGTACCTACAGCTTGATTCCTGATGCAGATAAAGGACAGGATTGGTTTTGGAATTTTGGTGATGGCCTGCCTGTAGGATATGAAGAGAATAAAGATAGAGATTTGAGTAAGTATGCTCAATATAAATATTATAACCATGATATTAATGCAGGACTTAATATTATCCGCGAGAAATATAGATTGAACTTTGGAGTATCTTTGCAACCGCAGAACACCAGATTGGATTATAAGAAGGCCGAAGTAGATACTGTGGTAAAAGAAATGTGTTCAATTTTGCTCCTAACGTTGATTTTCGTTACAGATTTTCTAAAGTCAGCCAGTTGCGCTTTACCTATCGGGGACGTGCAAGCCAGCCGAGTATGGAAAATTTGCTTGATGTAACTGATGACTCTAATCCGTTGAATATTCGTAAGGGTAATCCGGGATTGAAACCTTCTTTCTCTCATTCTATGCGTTTGTTTTATAATACTTATAATGCAGATAAACAGCGTGGCATGATGGCTCATGCAAACTTGAATATGACTCAAAATAGCATTACTAATGCCACTACTTATAATCAGAGTACTGGTGGAGTTACTGTGAAACCGGAAAATATCAATGGAAACTGGAATGCGATGGGAATGTTTGGATTCAATACTGCATTGAAGAGATAAGCGGTTTACCATAAATTCTTTCTCCCGTGCTAATTATACCAATGCGGTTTCTTATCTTTTTAATGACGATACTAAAATAAATGACAAGAACACTAGTACGACACTGACTTTGGAGAGAATTTGAATGGAACTTTCCGTAACGACTGGTTTGAATTTACCTTGAATGGTTCAATCAACTATAACTTTGAGCGAAATCAACTGCGTCCGGAAAACAATCAAGAACCCTATACATTTGGTTATGGTGCAAGTACTAATATCTCTTTACCTTGGAATATGACGTTCTACCAATATCACGAACAATGCCCGCCGCGGCTATCGGATGCCAGTATGAACAGAAATGAACTTATCTGGAATGCACAAATTGCTCAGAGTTTCCTTAAAGGTGCGGCAACAATCAGTTTTGAGATTTATGATATATTGAAGCAACAGACTAATATCAGCCGTTCATTGACTGCCGATATGCGTTCGGTTTCGGAATACAATGGTGTTAACAGCTACTGTATGGTGCACTTTATCTATCGCCTGAATATCTTCGGAAATAAAGAAGCTCGCGGAAATATGCGTCACGGAGGTTTTGACGGTGGTGGTCATGGTCCTCGCGGTGGCGGAATGCGGCCCATGCGTTTCTAAGCCATAGCAAATATAGAATAGTGAAGTCCCGGTGCTGCGATGATGAGTTGTCACCGGGACTTTTTTGTTTATCCGATAATTTACTTTATATTTGTTGTTCCGTAGCTCTATAAAGAAGGAGATTTCTATGATTGATTGGAACTATATAGTGAGTCAGATAGCAACTGTGGCTTTTGATATACTCTATTTCGGAGCCATTATCAGTACGATTGTCATTATCATTCTTGACAATCGGAATCCTGTCAAGACTATGGCTTGGATACTCATCTTGCTTTTCCTGCCTATTGTGGGGCTTGTCTTTTACTTTTTCTTCGGCCGGAGTCAGCGTCGGGAGCGTATAATCGGACAAAAGAGCTACGACCGCTTGTTGAAGAAACCTATGGCGGAATACTTGGCGCAGGACTGTTCCGATATTCCCTATGAATACTCCCGTCTCATCCAGCTTTTTCGTCATACCAATCAGGCTTTTCCTTTCGAGGGGAACAGGGTGTCTGTCTATACGGAAGGCTACACCAAGTTACAGGCATTATTGCGCGAACTTCAGAAGGCGAAACAGCATATCCACATGGAATATTATATCTTTGAGGATGACGCCATTGGTCGTCTGGTGAGGGATGTATTGATAGAAAAGGCCTCGCAAGGAGTTGGGTGCGCAGCTTTCTGAAAGTACGTTTCCCCCTGTTCACCAGCAAAGTGAACTATCGCAACCACCGTAAGATTGTTGTGATTGACGGACGAATCGGTTTTGTGGGTGGGATGAATCTGGCAGAACGCTATATGCGTGGGTTCTCATGGGGGATTTGGCGCGATACGCATCTTTTATTGGAAGGCAAAGCCGTGCATGGCTTGCAGACCGCTTTCTTGCTCGACTGGTATTTTGTAGACCGTACTTTGATCAGTGCCTCCCGTTATTTTCCGAAGATGGAGGCGTCGGGTAATTCGTTAGTACAGATTGTGACGAGTGATCCTATCGGTCCCTGGAAAGAAATTATGCAAGGATTGAGTATGGCAATTTCCGGTGCGAAGAAATATTTCTATATACAGACCCCTTACTTCTTGCCTACAGAACAGATACTGGCTGCTATGCAAACGGCCGCATTGGCAGGAGTTGATGTTCGACTGATGCTGCCCTTGCGTGCGGATAATCGCCTTACGAATTTAGGTTCTTGTTCCTATCTGGCGGATGTATTGCAGGCTGGTGTGAAAGTTTATTTTTATAAGATAGGTTTTCTGCACTCCAAACTGATGGTGTCGGATGATGAACTTACTACTGTTGGCTCTACCAATGTGGACTTCCGCAGCTTCGAGCATAATTTTGAGGTGAACGCTTTTATTTATGATACTGAAACTGCACTGCAAATGCGTGAAATCTTTCTTCAGGATCAACGCGAGTGTGTACAGGTCTTTCTTAAAAACTGGGTGAAGCGTCCCTGGTGGCGGAAAGCTGCCGAGAGTGTGGTGCGACTGATGGCACCGCTCTTATAAACTCTCAACTTTCAACTTCTCAAAGAAGGAGAAGTTCACACTGCCATATACCCGTCTCTCTACAAAGTTCGGATGATTTTCGAAGTTATCTTTCTTTCCATGTTCCAATACAAGCAAGCCTTCCTCTTTCAAGAGGTTGTTTTCGAAGATAAGATTAGGAATGGTTTCCAATCCCTGCAATTCGTACGGAGGATCGGCAAAGATAAAATCGAACTGTTCACGTCCTCCTTTGATGAATTTGAATACATCGCCACGGATAGGGATACATTTGTCAGTCTTTACCTCTTGCATTATCTTGCAGATGAAAGCATGGTGGTCCCGGTCTTTTTCAACGCTGATTACGCGGTCGCAACCCCGTGATACCAGTTCGATGCTGATGCTGCCGGTTCCTGCAAAGAGATCGAGTGCGGATACTCCGTCCTCAAAATCCAGATAATTGGCAAGTACATTGAACAGATTCTCTTTGGCAAAATCCGTTGTGGGACGTGCCTTGAAAGTACGAGGCACGTCAAATCTTCTTCTTTTATATATTCCGCTGATTACTCGCATGTGGTTATTGCTTGTAGGTCGAGGTTAGTGGCAGGGTTCATGATGAATACCTGCCGGATAAATTTTCGTAGTTCGCTGAGCAAAGCTTCTTTGTCGGACAATTCACCGGTGAGGTGCATTTCGTCACGTTCCTGTTCAAAGCCGAGTTGCTTCCATATATATAATAGGTAATAGATGCGGTCCGCTGTCTGTTTACATTCAAAGGAGTTGGCAAGCAACAGGTGATTGCGGTCGTAGCAATACAGGTCGGCGGCATCTTTCCGCAGATGCACGTACATTTTCCGACTGTTGCCCAGGCGGCTTTGCTGGAGAAATGTTCGATGAACGAGCTTGCCTGCGAATAAAATCTTACATCGGGATATTGTTCGCACAGGAAAGAACGGGCACTCTTGTCCATACTGAACAATACTACGGCATTATTTTTTCGCAGAATGTTGTATTGCACAATTTCGTTTTCCCGCTTCGGGTGGTTATGATAAAAAAGTGTTTCCGTCTGTTCGTCTTCAAAGAACTCCAGTGGCACGAGGGTAAAGCGTTTGTCCGCCATGAGTATATTTACCCGGCGATAAGGGTGTTTAAGCCATTCTATTTCACGGAAAGTCTGTTTAAGATTGGCTGTGAGGGAGAGTGATTCTTCTACTTTCCGGTCAAAGAAAGAGAGCTCGCCTTCACCCAGAGGGTTGAATACAGAAAAAGAAAATCCATCCGCACTGAGGCGGATGGATAACGTATATTGTTCCGATTTACTAAAGTCAATCGTTTCTATCATACAGTGTTGCGGATAGGGAATTATTCCCAGTTACCTGCATTATTGTTAGCAGTTTCCAAGCTACCGATCATCAGACCGCAGTATTTACCCAACTTAGTCTGTACGTCTTTCATGTTAGCAATTTCTTGCTTGTCCAGACCACCCAGGTAAGTTTCATACGGAGTCTTAACTTCGAGCAGACAGAAAGGAGCACCGGATTTAGCTGTATCGTTCTTGATAGCCATTTCGAATTGTGCGCCGCCACCGTAAGGAACATATCTCATAGAATCGGGATTGAAACCTTTTGGGAAAATAGTATCCAGTACTGCAACCCACATTGTGTCACGCTTGAAGTTTTCCAAGCCTGCTTTCTTTACCTCGTCGTATTTACCTGTTTTCTTAGCTTTGTTGATGATAGCAATAGCTTTCTTTTCTGTCATACCGTCTTCCAACTGCTTGTCATTCAATTCACCTTCTTTGTAGATGAAAGGCAACTTCTGGTTTTTAACAAAGTAGATCAAAGTGTCGAAACTTGCCGTGTACTGTTGGTGGTTCAAGTTACGATACTCCTGCTGTGCTTTACGGATGTCCATTAAGCGGGCAATAACTGCCTTCTCTCTGTGCTTTCTAGCCTTTTCGAAATTAATAGGACCCATAATGCTAGCATAGCAGATGTAGATCAGTACCACTGCACACAAGCCTAAAACGATATTAAATACTGTTTTCATGATAAATATGTTTTTTAGTTGTTATATTCGTACCGCAAAAATAAAATAAATAATTCTAATGGCGATAGTTCCTGTAACTTTTTTCTATTACAAAAATGATAAATAACTATTTAGAAACGCAAATTAAGGAAAATTTTCCTTATGAACCAACTTTTGAGCAAGAAATAGTACTAAAATCATTAGCTGCCTTCTTGTTATCTCCCCGTAATGATGCGGTTTTTGTGCTGCGCGGATATGCTGGTACAGGAAAAACTTCGCTGGTCGGAGCGCTGGTACGGACATTGGATAAGTTGCAACAGAAGTCAATTCTGTTGGCTCCTACGGGGCGGGCGGCGAAAGTCTTTTCGGCTTATGCGGGGCATCCGGCGTTTACTATTCACAAAAAGATTTACCGTCAGCAGTCTTTCTCCAATGAGGTGAGTAACTTCTCTGTAAACGATAATTTGACTACTCATACCTTATATATAGTGGATGAAGCTTCGATGATTTCGAACGAGGGGTTATCCGGTGCTGTGTTTGGTACAGGGCGTTTGCTGGACGATTTGATACAGTTTGTTTATTCCGGTACAGGATGTCGGTTGATACTGATGGGGGATACGGCGCAGCTTCCTCCGGTGGGTGAAGAACAGAGTCCTGCTTTGTTTGCCGAGGCACTGAAAGGTTATGGGTTGGAGGTGATAGAGGTAGATTTGACGCAGGTAGTACGTCAGGTGCAGGACTCCGGTATATTATGGAATGCTACCCGGTTGCGCCAACTTATAGCTGAAGATGCCTGCCAGAGTCTGCCAAAGATAAAGGTATCGGGGTTCGCTGATATAAAGGTAGTTCCGGGCGATGAACTGATAGATACGTTGAGTACTTGTTACGACCGTGACGGGATGGATGAAACCATCGTCGTATGTCGTTCCAATAAGCGGGCGAATATCTATAATAATGGTATACGCGCGCAAATCCTTTGGCGGGAAGATGAATTGAACACGGGCGACTTGCTGATGGTAGCAAAGAATAATTACTACTGGACAGAAAAAAGTAAAGAAATGGATTTAAACGTGACCGGATGAAAAAGATGAAAGCTGACCCACATTATAATGCGTTACAAGTGAAGTATGCGTATGCGGTCACTTGTCATAAGGCACAAGGTGGCCAGTGGCAGAATGTGTTCCTGGATCAGGGATATATGACGGATGAATACTTGACTCCCGATTACTTTCGTTGGTTGTATACGGCGTTTACTCGTGCGACGAAGACGTTGTATTTGGTGAATTATCCGAAAGAACAAGTGGAGTGATTTAGTTGAAAAAAACAGTAGATTAAAGGAGAAGTTCCCAATCTACTGTTTTTCTGATTCTATCTAAGAAGACAAGTTCCTGTCATTAGATTTTTTCAGGCTTTGGCACAAAGAGTTTTAGCACTTTGTTAGTGACTGATTATCGGAAGTTGTTTGGCTGTACACGTTGACCATTGTCATTATTTGTATCTGCCACATCCCACCAGATTTTCGTTCCTTGGTTGTCGCCCATCGGCCGGTTGGGGTTAAAGGATTCACTTTGCGGGTATTTGATCCGTTTGATGAACTTACCTTCAGGCACGTCACCGTCCGAGTTGTTTTCTTCGATATTCAGCAATTCAGGATAATCTGTACGGCGGAATTCTGCCCAACCTTCATTGCCGTTCGGGAAGATCGAAATCCATTTTTGGGTGATGATCTCTTTCAAGGCTTTCTCCTTGTCACTTCCGGATACATCTTGTTTGTTCTTCAATCCGTCAATATAGGCTTGTTTTTTAGCCTCATCAATATTATAGTAATCCATGGACGCTCTAATTCCGTCAATATAATATTGCTCAACTGAGCCTGTCGTCCAATTTCTGAGAGCAGCTTCTGCCAACATGAACCGACTCTCCGCATAGCTCATCCAAACCAGTTCGCGAGCTTCGCTAAACCAATAGTTATCATCTAAATTATTATGATCCGAACTTATCAGTTTATTACATCTTACAGGAGAGTAACTTTTTGTCGCGTCCTCTCCTTGTACATCCATATTGCCAATCGGACATCCGGCAAAGTCCTTATTGCTTTCTTTGGCTTCCTTAAGATCTGAAAATGGACTTGGGCGCCACCACAGTATTTCGCATCGGGGATCTAATACTTCAGATTCATTTTTATAGGCCTTTTCCAAATCTTTCGACATAACCATTTGCGCTCCCCAACCGAATATCAGCGCATGGATATTTTCAGATCCGCCGCCTCCTTCACCACCTTTGTCGATAGGGGCAACTTTCGGTACAGTTCTCATGTTGTCTGCATTGCTTTGCATCAAACCATAAGTACTCTCGATTGCTTTTTTCCCTTCTTCTTGGGCACGATCCGGATCGACATTTGAAATACGAAGCGCCAGACGCAAACGTAAAGTATTGGCAAAGCGTAACCATTTATTGATGTCGCCTCCATAGCAACGGTCATTACTTCCTTTTCCTTCTCCCCAGTTCAAACCTTTGTCGGGTTTGATGTTGGTGATAGCTTCATCCAGCAGTTTGAACATAGCATCGTACACATCCTTTTGGCTGGTATATGAAATATACTGTGTCGGGGGTAACATTCCTTTTATGTAGTACGACAATGGAATATCACCGTATGTATCTGTCTGCATAGAAATGAGGAATGCATAATAAATACGGGTTACGTAGAACTCGTTCCAGTATTTGTCTTTATTGACGAAATGACAGACTTTGATAATTTGTGCATATTCGTTTGCAGTACGGTCATTATAGAAATGATCCCATCTGTTTTTGGACCAGTCGTCAGTATATACGTATGTGCAGGCTTTTTCATGGAAACCGGCAGATGTATTTGCCATATAGCCGGCATAAATGTCATGAGTTAAGTTGGTGGTTACCTGATAATCATTGTAAGGTCCCTCATTCGTTAGATTACGGAACAAACTACCAATTGAAGTTTCTGCTTCTTTTAATGCTTTTATATCAGCTTCAGGCAGTTCATAATCAATATCAATGCCTTCAGGACTTACATCGGTATTAGAAGTACCCGGTGAATAAGGAGGTTCGTACGGGTTGGTGTTCATTTCATCAAAATCTGAGCAAGCTGCTAGAGCAAGTAGAGATGCGAATGCAAGTGTTTTATAATAGAATTTCATAACTTCTTTTTATGTTTAGATTAGAAACCAAGATTAATAGAAAGACCGAATGTACGTGTGTAAGGAACAGACATATAATCGATAGCTTGAGAGAACATACTTGTGTCATAACCTCCTTCGGGACTTGTTCCCGGTGTATGTTTCATCAGGTAAGCCAAGTTACGGGCAACGAATGCTACGTTCAGTGAAGTTAAAGGAGTCTTCTTCAGTATGGATTTCGGGAAAGAATAACCTAATGACAATTCTTTCAATTTGATGAATGAAGCATCGTATACGAATTCTTCGGCCATACCACTCATTGATGTGTAATACCTTTGAGCGTTCATAGCTGTTGAGTTTACAGTACCGTCGGCGGTCACACCCGGAGCAACGATTTTCCAGCCATTCTCTGCATTACCACGATTAGCGGTGCGTGCTGCCAATCCTGTGCTGGTTGCCATTGCCTCGGATACAGAAACAATGTCACCACCAAATTTCATATCGAACAATGCAGAAAGAGTAAATCCTTTGTAGGTGAATGATGGAGAAACGGACATTAATAAGTCCGGTTCAATATTACCGATCGGATGATCCAATGTGTATTGGAAAGCGTCTTCACCGGAGACCTTGGTCGGACGGCCTTGTTTATTAACTATCATATTACCGTTTTCATCACGCTTGTACAGGTTTTTGGCATAAATTTCACCCAAGCGGTGTCCTACGCGTGTACCGACATTGATTGGGAAATTTGCATCTCCATTGAAGAAGAGATAATCAACGCCATCTGCCAGTTCTTTTACTTTAGATACATTCCTGGATAAGTTGATATTCAAATCGAACGTGAAATCTTTCGTTTGTACAGGAGTAGAATATAGCATGAATTCGAATCCTTGGTTGACAATTAAACCGGAGTTAATCATTTTACCACCACTCCAAGGAGCCGGTGCAGGGACTTTCATGATCTGGTTCTTGGTACGGCTGTTGTAATAAGTGAAGTCGAATCCCAGACGATTATTGAGGAATTTCATATCCAAACCGGCTTCATACGAGGAGGAAATCTCCGGCTTCAACTGGTCATTCTTTTTAATATCAGATTTTGTGATATTGAGCACTCCGTTGCTGAATGCATAGCTCAATGTATTATACAGGTTGTATGGTTCTGTATCTTTACCTACTTGTGCGGCAGATAGGCGAACTTTGGCAAATGTGAGCCATGAAGGTAATGTCTTGTCTAATGAACGAAGAAAATCTGTTATGATGAAACTTAAGTTTGCAGATGGATAGAAGAATGAACGGTTGCTGGAGGGTAATGTGGACGACCAGTCGTTACGTGCAGTCAAGTCCATTGACAAATACTCTTTCCATGCAAGTTGTGCAGATGCAAATACAGAGTTGGTAGCGCGTTCGTGTCCATCTTCAGCAGCACTGTTCAGAATGTTTGCGGCATTGAATATCCATTGGTTCTTGTTTACCATGTCTTTTGTTTCAGCCGACAAGGTCTCAAATTTCTGATACATGAAGTTGGCACCTACTGTGTAGCCGATACGGAAATTTTCTCCGATACGGTTGTCTCCGGCAAGGATAAATTCTGCATTTGACTCAAAGAAGTTTTCCTCACTGCGGCTCATACGGTCATCGGTAATGTTTTCGATAGTTTTACCGATACCGTTCGATAAGTCGGTGCTTTGAACACGTGTACGGTAATAGTCGAATGCATATTTGGCGCTAAAGTGTAACCAGTCGGTAAAGTTGATTTTTGCGTTGTAGTATCCGAAAGCTCTCCAACGTTCGTCAGAATTATGGCGCTGGTCTTGTACGTAATATGGATTTTCCAATCCGGGGTTCGGGCCTGCCCAATTCACGTGTGCGGAGTTTTCTGTTGAATAATTCTTTAAATCATCCAAAGACACGTTGTGCGGAATACCGATTAACTGTGCAATAACTCCATAACTTCCGAAATAGGGACGATCTTCTGCCTTGGTTCGTGATAAGGAGACTTTTCCTTCCATAGAGAGATATTGGTTCATTTCTGCACCGGCGTTCAGGTCAATATTTATCTTATCCAATTTCTCGTTCGGGAATAAACCTTTATTGTTAGAACTGCCGAAAGATGCACGGAAATGAGACTTGTCGGTTACATTACTGATAGACACATTATGGTTGTGGGCAAAACCGGTGTTGAAATAATCTTTCAGTTTGTTTCCATACTTAGAATAAGCACGTTGTTCTCCGTTCCAGGCTTCTACCATGTGTCCATCCAATTCGCTACCCCAACTACTGCTCGCAGCCTTATTGTAAACACCGTCTGTTCCTTGACCGTAGCGTTCCTGCATTTTCAGTGTTTCAGCTACTGTGCTCCATGTGAAGTTCCCGCTATAACGAACACCGAATCCTTCTTTTTTTGAACCTTTTTTGGTTGTTATCAGGATGACACCATTACCGGCACGTGAACCGTAGAGAGCGGCAGCATTCGGACCTTTCAGTACAGAAATGGTTTCGATGTCATCGGGATTAATGTCGACAGAGGCACCGCCACGGTCTACACCGCCATAGTAAGAAGCGTCAGAACTGTTGTTGTCGCTGAAAGGCACACCATCGATAATCCATAAAGGTTGGTTATTGTCTGATAAGGAGGAATTACCACGAATCGTAATCTTGGTGGAACCTCCCAAACCTGTACCTGCCGTATTCATCTGAAGACCTGCCACTTTTCCTTGCAAAGCGCTTGTCACAGAAGGATCTCCGGTCTTGTTCAGCTGGTCGCTTTTTATTTCCTGAACTGCATATCCCAGCATTTTCTTTTCGCGTTTGATACCTAATGCGGTAACGACGACTTCATCGATAACTTGAGTATCGTCCGACATCGTGACATTGAGAGTCGGTTTGTTGCCCGGAATCTCTAATGTCTTATATCCTATATAGGAAAATACCAATACAGGCTGTTCACCGCTGACCTTGAGGGTATAATTGCCATCCATGTCTGTAATGGTACCATTACTTGTTCCTTTTTGCAGGATACTGACACCAATCAGCATTTCTCCTTTAGTATCGATGACTTGTCCGGTAATCGTGTGTTCCTGGCCAACTTGTTGTTGGTTGGTTTGTTGCGCATTTTTTTCTGACAGGTATACAATATTGTCTTCTACCTTGTACGAAATGCTTGTTCCGCTCAGAAGAGAGTTGAGGACTTGTTCTAAAGAAGCGTCTTTTACATTCACTGCCTCTACTTGGGTGGCAGATAACTTGTCGTTATAAAAGAATTGATACTTAGACTGGGACTGTATCTGTTTAATAACAGTTCCTAAGTTTGTGCGTGTAGTTGATAATGTCAACTGTGCGGTAGCCCATTGTAATGGGATTGCCATGAAAATTAAAACCAATAAAGCTCGAAGTAAGTTCGACTTTTGAATAGAATGATTGCTTTCCATACATTTAATTTAATGGTTGTATAAAAATTATTGAACTAATAAAAGAAGTCTTATTTTCTTCTTTTATAAATAAAACAATGCTAACGCAATAAACACTTAGTCTAATTTATCTTTTTTTCTTTATATAATTAAGAGTATTATGATTTCGTGTGTAAATCCCTTTGTACTATCATTGCAGTGCTTCTCATTTAAGAGTTGTGACATGGGCTTGGCACAGTTGTGCCACCACGGTGTCATTGTTGTGACAAGCCCGTGGCACAGTTGTGCCAATGCTGTGTTGCAGTTATGTCAATTGAGAGACCGGATTACCAGTCATAGTCTTCAACGTATGCATCAAATTCTTGTGTGGTGGTAATTCCGCAGTTTCTGAGGATATTCAGTATATGCTGTTGTTCGGAAGGAGAGAGTAAACGTTCGCCTTTACGGGCACGATAGTAGGTTCTGCGTCCTAAATAGTTCATTAGGTGTAGGATAACGGTTTGCATTTGTTTATAAGGTAGATTCTCTAAGATTCCGATGAATCCTTGGGCGTATCGTACTTTTGTACTGGAACGGTAATGGGGACAGCCGCCTTTCACGGTAGACAGATATTTGGGACTGATGATAATCCAGTGCTCTATGTTTTCCGGTACGCTTTGTTCTGTAAGTTGTCTTAGGCAGGTACCTGCTTGGGGGCATTGTCGGTTAAGGCACATCGAATATTGATAAGGGACTTTTGCAAAGTCAATTTTTTCTTCCATGATTTGTAGATGTTTGTTGAGCAAAAGTAGTGAAAACTTATTGAAAAATAGCCTGAAAGCAAAGAAGTTTACTTTCAGACTACCACTTTTAGTCGAAATCTCAATGAATAGCCGCTTTCAGAAGTGAACTGAAGGACAGCAATTGAAATAGCGGCACACTATTGAATAAAGGATTATTGCTCTTTAGAGAAAGAATAAGGCATATCTTCTTCTTTCGTACCTCTGTTCATATTCGGTTGATTACTCATATCTACTTTGATGATACCACCTTTGAATAATTCTTCGTGGCGAAGATAATTTTTAGTATAGTCAGTGCCGTTTACGTTCATCGAATTGACATAGAAGTTCTTTTTACTGTTGTTCGGGGCATCAATCACCAAACTGTTGCCATTCTCAAAATGAAGTGTGGCTTTCTTGAATAAAGGAGCGCCTACGATATATTCATCCGTTCCCGGACAAACAGGATAGAAACCTAATGCAGAGAATACATACCAGGCGGAAGTTTGTCCGTTGTCTTCGTCGCCGCAATAACCGTCAGGCCCCGGAGTGTACATTCTGTCCATGACTTGGCGCAACCAGTACTGGGCTTTCCAGGGTTGGCCTGCATAATCATATAAATAAATCATGTGCTGGATAGGCTGATTGCCGTGTGCATAATTACCCATATTCATAACGGTCATTTCGCGAATTTCATGAATCACCTGTCCGTAGTAACTGTCATCGAATACGGGAGGTACGGCAAAAACGGAGTCCATCATAGTGACGAACATCTCTTTTCCGCCCATTAAGTCGATTAGTCCTTGCGGATCATGGAACACAGACCAGGTGTAGTGCCAGCTATTTCCTTCTGTAAAGGCATCGCCCCATTTCAATGGAGAGAATGGTGACTGGAATGTACCGTCTTCATTGCGTCCGCGCATTAATTTAGACTCCTTGTCGAAGAGATTTTTGTAATTCATGGCACGCTTTGCAAAAAGATTGATCTCTTTTTTCGGGCGTTTCAGTTCTTTAGCCAGTTTGTAGATACACCAGTCGTCGTATGCATATTCCAGTGTACGTGCTGCATTCTCGTTGATTTTCACATCGTATGGTACATATCCCAGCTTGTTATAATATTCATGTCCCAAGCGTCCTGTTGAAGATACTTCAGGATGTACATTCTCTGTTCCATGCAGCAATCCTTCATACAGCGTTTTTATATCGTCCACTTTCACGCCTTTCATGTAAGCATCTACCAGAACAGAAGCAGAATTATTACCTACCATACATCCTCTGTGTCCCGGACTTGCCCATTCGGGGAAGAACCCGCTTTCTTTATATGTATTGATAAGCCCTTCCTGCATCTCCTTGTTAACCGAAGGATACATCAGATTCAGTAACGGGAACAGACATCGGAACGTATCCCAAAAACCTGTGTCGGTATACATATATCCCGGCAATACTTGTCCGTTATATGGACTGTAATGAATCGGCCGGCCGTTCGCGTCCAGTTCGTAGAACTTGCGCGGGAACAGGAGTGAACGGTATAAACAGGAATAGAATGTACGATATTGATCCAGATTGCCGCCTTCCACTTCAATTTTTCCTAATACCTGGTTCCATGCTTCTTTTCCTTTCTTGGCTACTTGCTCGATATTATCCTTGCCCAGTTCTTTCATGTTGACAGCCGCCTGTTCGAAGCTGATAAAAGAAGAAGCAATCCTTGCGTGCACCTGTTCGCCCTTATGTGTCCGGAAACCGATAATAGCTCCGGCATGGTCAGTTGTTTGTTCGGTAACGTTTTCTTGAAGATTGCTATTGGCTACTGTTGCTTTGTATGTGAAAGGCTTGTCGAACTCGATGATAAAGTAATTCTTGAAGTTTTCGGGAACTCCTCCGCTATTGCGGGTGGTATAGCCGATAATCTTGTTTTCCTCCGGAATCACTTTGACATACGAGCCTTTGTCGAAAGCGTCCACTATGATATAAGAATGTTCATTTTCCGGGAAAGTGAAGCGGAAAAGGACAGCGCGTTCCGTCGGGGCCATTTCCGTCACGACGTCATGTTCGGCGAGATATACTTTATAATAATAAGGAGTGGCGATCTCCCCTTTGTGGGCAAACCAGCTTGCGCGCTTTTCTTCGTTAAACTCCGGTTTGCCTACTACGGGCATGATAGAGAACTGTCCGTAGTCGTTAATCCACGGACTGGGTTGATGCGTCTGCTTGAAACCGCGAATCTTGTTAGCGGTATAAGTGTATTGCCAGCCGTCACCCATTTTTCCTGTCTGCGGGGTCCAGAAGTTCATCCCCCAGGGACGGGCAATGGCCGGATAAGTATTACCTGTTGATAATTCGAAAGTAGACTGGGAACCCATTAGCGGGTTGACATACTGTGTCCAGTCTTTGGCTTTGGCAAAGAATGTGCAAGCAAGTACACAAATTATTATTAATAGTCTTTTCATGGCGTATATGTTTTAATAGTAAGCAATCAAACGTATTATCTCACTCCCCATTTCGTGGGTTGGGCGGTCATTTTGATTTCCATTGTTCCTCCGTTTGCAATATCCTGATGATGGAAGAATGGGGTATTCAACGGTTGGCCGTTCAGTGTTACGCTTTCAATATATTTGTTCTTCTTTTCGTTGTTTTTTACTACGATACTGAATGTCTTTTCTTCGGGCAGATTAATAACTGCCTTGTCGAAGGCGGGACGTCCGATAGAATATATCGGTTTGCCGGGACATACCTGATAGAATCCCATAGAATTGAGTATATACCAGGCAGACATTTGTCCGCAGTCTTCATTACCTGACAGTCCGTCTGTACTGTTGGCATATTGGCTTTGATAAACACTGTCTACCAGTTCCTGTGTTCTCCACGGGCGGTTGACGTAGTTGTATAGGTGAATGACGTGATGACTCGGTTCATTGCCGTGCGCATATTGTCCGATAAGGCCGCTGATGTCTGACGAAATCATTTCTCCTTCGAGTGATGAATCTACCGTAAACAGTGAGTCGAGTTTTTGTACAAAAGCGTCTTCACCTCCCATTAGATTAACCAATCCATCTACATCGTGAGGTACAAACCAAGTCCATTGCCAAGCTGTTCCTTCGCAATAATCATCGCTGCGGTGAGTAGAGGCACGTGGGTTGAACGGGGTACGCCATTCACCTTTTGAATCCAGTCCGCGCATGAAGCGGGTAGATTTGTCGAAATAAAACTCGTAGGCTTTGGCAAAACGTTCGTATTTGGCTTTTGTTTCAAAGTCGCTCATTGCTTCAGCGAAGATAGAAATACACCAGTCGTCGTATGCATATTCCAACGCTTTGGCTACCGATTCATTTTCACGGTCGCAAGGAATGTAGCCGATTGCGTTCTTGTAATATTTGGCTTTCGGCATAAGGTGGGGTAACACCAGGGCCGGGCATTTAATACCGGTAGTGTCATATTCCGCAGCGCGCAGAGATGCTTTGTATGCTTCTTTGGCATCAAAATTACGGTAACCTTTCATATATGCATCCACGATGACCGGAACGGCATGATAACCAATCATAGTACCGGTATAGTTGGAGCCCAGATCCCACATCGGGTATATTCCGCCTTCCTGATGTTTTTTGATGAGCGAATTGATAAACTGATTGTTCAGATCCGGGTCGATAATTGTCATTAACGGATGTAGTGCACGGAAGGTGTCCCATAAAGAGAATACAGTATACAGGGGATTGATTGTATCTCCCTGATGTACTTCGAGATCCATTCCCAGGTAACGTCCATCTGCGTCCGTGAACAGGTTCGGACTGATAGCCGTATGATATAGAGCGGTGTAGAAGATCGTTTTGTCGTCCTTGTCGGGAGTCGTAATATCTATCTTTGACAGATACTGATTCCAAGCGGAGCGTGCATTCTTGCGCACTTTATCGAAATCCCAGCCGGGTATCTCCGATTCTACATTCTTGCGTGCACCGGCTATGTCGACGGCAGATACACCTACTTTAACCAGTACTTGTTCATCTTTGGTGGTATTAAAGTGTAATAAAACTTTGCAGACAGGAAGCCGCTTGCCGTTATCCATAGTGATAGAATCGGTCACCAACGTATAAGAGAACGGCTTGGAGAACTTGGCATAGAAATTAATATATTGGTCGAAAGCCCAATAAGTTGTTTTCTTGTGTCCGCAGATTTCCGTGTCGCTGATAACCTCGATCCCCATGTCGGAATTAGTCTGCCGTTGCAGGCTGTAATCCAAGTCAAGAATAAATCCGGCTTCGGAACTTTCGGGGAAGGTGTAGCGATGGATAGCGCCACGTTTGGTAGCCGATATCTCGGCTTTTACCTGATAAGTGTCCAGAAAAACGGAATAATATCCCGGTTCTGCCGTTTCATTCTCGTGCGAGAAGGCGGAGGAATACGCTAATTGCTGACTTTGCGGATCAGTGGTCTGATATCGCTGTTCGCCGACAGTCGGCATGAGTAGTACGTCGCCGTAGTCACAACATCCTGTGCCACTGACGTGCGTGTGTGAGAATCCGTTAATGGTAGAGTCTTCATAATAATAGCCTGAACAGGCGTCCCAGCCATCAATCCGGGTATCCGGGCTTGGCTGGATCATTCCGTGCGGAACTACTGCTCCGGGAAACGTATGCCCGTGTCCGCCGGTACCGATAAAGGGATTGACAAAAACGCTATAATCTTTCTCATTAGTGGGAGCTGTACAGGAGTTGAGTGCGAAGAATCCTCCTAAACATCCTACTATCAGGAATGTTTTTAGTTTCATGGTAGTAATAGCTTTTAGTTTTGCCGAAAGCAATCCCTTTATTTCGGGGAAATAAAGATATTGCTTCCTACAATTTTATAATCAATAGGTATAGAGTTTTGTAATGACGTTAGCACAGAATCGATCGTCGACTTTCTTCTCAGTACACCGGAGTAAGTCTTATCCGCCCGGATGTCCGGTGACAGGATAATCTTCACGTCATAAAAACGTTCCAGTGCTTTCGTAATAGTAAAGATATCGGCCTTTTGGAATGGAATCAGGTTGTCGTGCCATACGGCGTCCAACTTAGCATCCACCTGTTTCACAGTCAACCGTCCGCTTTTTTTGTTTAACTCGGCACGTTGGCCGGGGGCGAGAATAATCTGCCCTTCCTCCTTATTGCCTTTCACTTCAATTTCACCTTCAATCAGTGTTGCTTCCGCTACCCGGCAATTCTTATCGGATTTAAAGTTGAATGTGGTTCCCAATACACGTACACGCATAGCGTCGCTTTGTACGGTAAATGGTTTATGACGGTTCTTTGTTACCTCAAAATAGGCTTCTCCTTCCAGATAGACATTACGTTCTTTTTCAGAAAACTCGCGTGGATACTTTAAGGTCGCAAGGTTGTTCAGCCAGACTCTGGTACCGTCCGGTAGAACCACTTCCTTTACGATACCTTCGTTGGCAACGGCGACCATTAATTGCTGGTCTGCCCCGTTATGATAGAACCAGTACCCGGCTCCGCCTCCCATAAGAAGAATGACGGCAATAACGGCAGCATATCTCATCCAACGATGCATACGCAGCAGTTTGGCCTGTTTCCCTTTTGCTTCATCCAACTTTTTGTATAACAGCTTTTCAGCATGAGCTATCCGTTGTTCGTCGGCATATCGGTCGAATTTACCCAAATGATAAATTTCTTCCATGCGAAAGAGTTGACGGGCATTTTCTTCCGATTCTTTCATCCAAGCATTTACTTCGATGATTTCTTCTTCCGAGCATTGCCCAGTCAAATATTTATTCATTATGTCTTCACTTAGATTTCTCATTTTCTTTTCCTTCATATAAATAATACAATTCAGAACCTAAAAACACTTAGCTTACTTGCACAAAAATAAGACTATAATGATCCAAAGAGGATCTAGACGACTGCGTAAGTACTTCAGTGCCTTATACATATGTGCTTCTACCGTGCGTAGTGAAACCCCGAGGACATCGGCTATCTCTTTGTTTTTCATATCATGCAGATAGCTGAGTTTGAAAACTTCTTTGCACTTGTCCGGAAGTTCGTTGATTGCATCGTAGATTTCTTTCCGTAGTTCCCGGTCTTCAATCCTCCGGATCACTTCGTTGTTGTCCGGTTGATAGAACTCTGCACGCCTCCGGTTGATTTCTTCCATGGCGGCGCAGTAGCCGTCTTCCACACGATGTTTCAGGACGTTGAGAGCACGGGTGTAAACGGCACGATAGAGAAAGGCTTGGATCTGATCTCCTATCTCTATGGTGTCTTTCCGCTTCCATAATTCTACAAATACATCCTGCACTACGTCCTCCGCTTCTTCCTCACCTACCAGACGGGTGGCGTAGAAAATCAGGTTGGGATAGTATCTGCGGAACAGTGCTTTATAAGTAATATCGAAGTTTTCGTTCATGCTCTCGGTCAGTTAAGTTTGGTTTTATTTATGGATTCTTTTCTTCGAATATGACGCCTATTGCTTTAGGGGTGTTACTCATTTCGAATTCCACAGTAGCTCCGCTCATGATCTGTTCATGGGTGAGATAAGTCTTATCGTAAGGTTGGCCGTCCACTTTGATTGACTGGATATAGATATTTTCTTTGTTTACGTTCGGAGCGAATACTGTAAAAGTCTTGCCATTGGCGAGATGCAGCTTGATTTCCGGAAATAGGGGAGTGCCTATTTCATATCTTCCGCTGACCGGATTTACAGGATAGAATCCCATAGCACTGAATACGTACCATGCCGACATCTGTCCGCAGTCTTCGTTGCCGCAAAGGCCGGCCGGTTCGTTCTTGTAGAGCTCATTCATTACTTTTGCCACGTAATATTGAGTCCGGTCATTGAATCCTATCGAATTGAACAGGTAGATAACGTGGTGGCTCGGTTCGTTGCCGTGCGCGTATTGACCGATCATTCCTGTGCTGAAAAGTGGGAGCTCGTCATCTTCGGACGGATGATAGGTAAACATACTATCCAGCTTTTCCGCAAACCGGTTTTTGCCTCCTACGAGATTGACCAGTCCGTCAACATCATGCTGTACAGACCAGAAATATTGCCATCCGTTGCTTTCGCAAATATGCGGAGTATAGTCGTCTGCTTTGAAATCTTTGATAAAGACGCCTTCGTCATCACGCGGTTGCATGAATGAAGTGGCCGGGTTATAGACATTCTTGTAGTTTTGCGAACGTTTATAGAATTCGTCTGCAATATCTTTCTTGCCCATTTTCTGTGCCATTTCGGCGATGCAGTAGTCATCGAAAGCATATTCCAGTGTTTTGGATAACGACCAGTTTTCTGCGTTATAGCTATCCGTCACGTTATAAGGTATATATCCTAATTTTTTGTAGAGCCCGATGCCCCGGTAATTGTCCAGGTTGGCAGTTGCTACGCAGGCAGCCAGTGCCCTTTCCGCATCAAAGTCTCCGATTCCTTTCAGATAAGCGTCTGCAATCACCGGAACAGCGTGGTAACCGATCATCATGTCCGTTTCGCTGCCGTAGAAGTTCCATACCGGCAGACGTCCGTTCTGTTCGTAGAAAGCGATGAAGGATTTCACCATATCGTTGACACGCTCCGGTTCGGTGTAGGTAAAAAGCGGGTGAGCGGCACGGTACGTGTCCCATAAGGAGAAAGTGCTGTAATTTACCCAACCGTCGGCTTGGTGTACTTTCTTGTCGGGACCGTAATAAGCTCCATCCACATCACTATAAATTGTCGGGGCGATCATTGAATGATAGATAGCTGTGTAGAAGTTCACTTTATCATCTTCGTTGTCACTTTTTACTTCAATCTTTCCGAGTTGGCGGTTCCAGTTAGCTTTGGTTGCAGCCAGATATTTGTCGAAGTTGTTTTCGGGGACTTCAGCTTGCAGGTTCTTGGCAGCTCCTTCCATGCTGACGCCGGAAATGGCTGTGCTGACAAGTATCTGCTCGCCTTCTTGAGTGTTGAAGTCGAAGCGTGCGATAGTAGCTGTGCCGATACGTTTGTTCTCTTTGACGATAGCCATTGTATCCAGTTCTATTTTCTCGAAAGGCTTGGAGAAGCGGGTACGGAAGTAGATGTGCTGATCTCGTGCCCAGCCGTCAGAGAAACGGTAACCTTGGATAGTGACGGAGTCTATCACCTCAATGTGAGAGTCGTTGGTAAAGTCCCAATTCATCGCTTTCTTCAAGTTCAGGAAGATAGCGGATTGAGCTTCGGGAAAGGTATACCGTTGGATACCGCAGCGTTCGGTTGCCGTCAATTCGACGTTGATATTATAATCGGTCAGGCGTACCTGATAATAGCCTGCATAGGCGCTTTCGTCATCGTGGGAGAACTTGGAGTGAATGCCCAGTGGAGCTTTTGCTTCTTTGTAAGGCAGCGTGACAGGCATAAAAGAGATATCATACAGATCTCCAGCTCCGGTACCGGAGAGGTGCGTGTGGCTGAATCCGGCAATCGTGCTGTCCGGGTAAAAATATCCGGAGATGCGGTCCCAGCCGGGGAGTCCGTTATCCGGACTAAGTTGTACCATTCCAAATGGCGCTTGTGCGCCCGGATAAGTGTTTCCGGTGAAGTCTGTTCCTATAAATGGATTTACATAAGATGTGTAATCTATTTCATGTTTCTCTTGTGTAGGGGTACAAGAAATCAGCATGCAGATTAACAGCAGGCATAGACAAGTGGGTGTTCTCATCGTTCTTTGGGTATTAGTGATTATTTATTTTATTTATTTGAAGGATAAGAAAAATAATTAATCTGCGTGCAAAGGTAGAAAAAAAACTGTGACAACCCTATATTATATACGCAATATTTTTAAAGTGAGGAAGATAGACTTTATAATTGTGTTTGTGCTTCCCGATATCGGAGATGTCCCTCACTGGTGTCGGAGACCGATTCCTTGGTATCTTGATTCAAACCTTCTCTGCGTCCGGATTTGGATATAAAAAATAGAGTGTGTCTCACAGTAATTCCTACCTTAAGACACACTCTATTTATTTTATTTATTTACTTACTCTTAGATTCCTGCAAGTTCGAGTACTTTTTCAACTGCTGTCGGTAACCCGTCAGCGTTTTTGCCTCCGGCTGTTGCAAAGTGAGGCTGGCCGCCGCCGCCGCCTTGAATCAGTTTGGCGGCTTCTTTCACCAGATTTCCGGCTTTCAATCCACCGGCTACAAGGTTATCGCTAATCATAACTGTCAACATCGGTTTGCCTGCATCCGTACTTCCGGCTACGAAGAATAAGTTTTCTGTAATTTCGCCACGAAGCTGGAAAGCAATATTCTTCACCACTTCTGCGGGTAGAGGAGCACAGAACTTGATTACTTTGATGCCATGAATTTCCTGTATATTCTTCAACAGTCTTTCTTTCAAGGCCGCTTCTTTTTCTTTCATGAAATCTTCCACTTGTTTCTTCAAACCGGCATTCTCTTCAATATATTTGCGGATAGCAATTCCCAAGTCAGGAGTGTTGTTGAAGAGTGCCTTCAGATCGCTGAGCGTATCCTGGATAGTATCCAACATTTCTTCTACACGTGCACCTGTGTAAGCTTCGATACGACGGACACCGGCAGCAACGGAACTTTCTGAGACAATCTTCACCATGCCGATGTTTCCTGTTGCGGCTACGTGTGTACCTCCACAAAACTCAATAGAAGAACCGAATTGAATCACACGTACTCTGTCACCGTATTTTTCGCCGAAAAGAGCGATAGCACCCAGCTCTTTTGCTTCTTCGATAGGAATGTTACGATATTCCTTCAAAGGAATATTGGCACGGATTCTTGCATTAACGATGTGTTCCACCTGGCGGATTTCTTCGTCTGTCACCTTCTGGAAGTGAGAGAAGTCGAAACGCAGTGAGTCCGGAGTGACCAATGAACCCTTTTGTTCGATGTGTTCGCCCAATACTTCGCGGAGAGCAGCGTCCAGCAAGTGAGTGGCCGAGTGGTTGGCTGCACAGGCAGCGCGTTTGTCGGTATTTACACAAGCCATGAACGGAGCTTCCGGGTGTTCCGGTAACTTTTTGGTAATATGTATCGGAAGATTGTTTTCTTTCTTGGTGTCGATTACTTCAATCGTTTCAAATTCGCTGACCAATACACCCGTGTCACCTACCTGGCCACCACTTTCTGCATAGAACGGAGTGTAGTCCAATACGATTTGATACAAAGTCTGGTTCTTTTGTTTGATCTGGCGATAACGGAGGATAGAGGCTTCATATTCGGTATAATCGTAACCTACAAATTCCGTTGTTCCTTCTTTCAGTGTAATCCAGTCGCCTGTTTCGATGGCGGCAGCATTACGTGCACGCTGTTTCTGTTGCTGCATTTCTTCATTGAACTCTTCAATGTTGACAGTCATTCCGTTTTCGCGGAGAATCAGCTCTGTCAGGTCGAGCGGGAAACCGAATGTATCATATAAGGTGAAGGCATCTTTGCCGCTGATTTCTATTTTTCCGGCAGCTTTGGCGTCAGCCATCGTCTTATCCAGCAGGCGGATACCGGTTTCCAGTGTGCGGAGGAAGGAGTCTTCTTCTTCTTTAATAACTTTCTGATCAGTCTTTCTGTGCTTCCAGTTCCGGATAAGCTTCACCCATGTTTTCAATCAATACCGGGAGTAATTTATACATGAATGCCTGTCTCTGCCCCAGGAATGTATAACCGTAACGAACAGCACGGCGCAGAATACGGCGGATTACATAACCCGCCTTTGCATTAGAAGGCAATTGTCCGTCTGTAATAGAGAAAGCGATGGTACGGATGTGGTCGGCGATAACACGCATAGCGATGTCCTGCTGTTTGTCTTTTCCGTATTCTGTGCCTGACATGACAGCAATCGCTTTCAGCATCGGTTGGAATACGTCCGTATCATAGTTGGACGTTTTGCCTTGCAGTGCCATACAGAGACGCTCAAATCCCATACCGGTGTCAATTACTTTTGCCGGAAGCGGTTCGAGGCTACTGTCTGCTTTGCGGTTATATTGCATAAATACAAGGTTCCAGATTTCAATTACCTGCGGGTGATCGTGGTTGACTAGATCACGACCGGAGATTTTTGCACGTTCTTCAGCAGGACGGAGGTCGATATGTATCTCGGAACACGGACCGCACGGACCTGTATCACCCATTTCCCAGAAGTTATCGTGTTTGTTCCATTAAGGATATGATCCTTTGGCAAGAATTGTTCCCAATAGGAAGCGGCTTCATTGTCACGTTCCAATCCTTCTTCGGGGCTACCTTCGAATACGGTGGCGTAAAGGTTCTTCGGATCTATCTTCAGAACATCTACCAGATATTCCCATGCCCAGTTGATTGCCTCTTTCTTAAAGTAGTCACCGAACGACCAGTTGCCCAGCATCTCGAACATGGTATGGTGGTACGTATCGTGTCCTACTTCTTCCAAGTCATTATGCTTTCCGCTAACGCGCAGACATTTCTGCGAGTCCGCGACTCTTTTATATTTTGCCGGGTGGTTACCCAAAATAATATCTTTGAACTGGTTCATCCCCGCATTAGTAAACATCAGTGTCGGGTCATCTTTAATTACCATTGGAGCCGAGGGCACTATCTGATGGCCTTTGCTCTCGAAGAAACTCTTGAATGAGTTTCGGATTTCATTTGCAGTCAACATACGTCTGTCTGATTTATGATTTTATGATTTTATGATTTATGCCATGAGGATTTATGACTTATGCATCACATGATTTAAAAGAATAACTTGCCGAATACTGTAGATGTTTCCCCATCACTGTTTTCTTATAAATCATAAATCATAAATCATAAATCTTATAATTCTTGAAAAAAACTGTGCAAAGATAGCTTGTTTTTATTACTTTTGCCGTATTAATGAGCGAAATATTTCCAAAAGATGCGCAAAGTTTACTACATTTATAATCCACAGACGCAGACTTATGACCGTATTTACCCTACTGTCCGGCAACGGATGGTGAGTCTCCTGCGCCGTTTGTTTATCGGCATGGGCTTAGGGGCAGGTAGTTTCATTATTCTGCTGATTATCTTCGGTTCACCTTCCGAGAAAGAGTTGAGGAAGGAAAATAGCCAACTTTTAGCGCAATATAATGTGCTTTCCCGTCGTCTGGACGAGGCAATGGGGGTATTGCAGGATGTGCAACAGCGTGATGATAACCTGTATCGGGTTATATTTGCGGCTGACCCTGTACCTTCGGCTATTCGTCAGGCAGGGTATGGCGGCACTAACCGTTATGAACACTTGATGGATATGGCGAACTCCGATCTGGTAGTGAATACAACTCAGAAGATGGATATGCTTAGCAAGCAACTCTATATCCAGTCGCGTTCCTTCGATGATGTGGTGGATATGTGTAAGAGCCATGACGAAATGTTGCGTTGTATCCCCGCTATCCAGCCTGTTTCCAATAAAGACCTTCGCAAAACAGCTTCCGGTTACGGAACGCGTATCGACCCTATTTACGGAACTACAAAATTCCATGCAGGTATGGACTTCTCGGCACCTTTGGGTACGGATGTTTATGCCACAGGAGATGGTACGGTGATACAGATGGGGTGGCAAACCGGATATGGTAATCGGATTGTGGTAGATCATGGATTTGGTTATCAGACCGTATACGCGCATTTGCGTGATTTCCGTACTAAGGTCGGCAAGAAGGTGGTACGTGGTGAAGTTATTGGCGGGGTAGGCAGTACGGGAAAGAGTACAGGCCCTCACTTGCATTATGAAGTTCATGTAAAAGGTCAGGTAGTCAACCCTGTCAACTATTACTTTATGGACTTGAGTGCTGAGGATTACGACCGGATGATACAGATTGCTGCCAACCATTTCTGGGAAAAGGAGTTTCCACAGATCTCTCCCAAAACAACGGGAAGAGGGATACGCCAGTATCGCAAAGAAGATGTGGAGACGATCGGACTAATTTATCATTTGGTTAAGGAAAAAGGAATGACCCTTCCGGGTGCCAGACAGCGGTTGAAAGATAATAAAGAAGCTACTGTCCGCAATTATGAGATTGTGAACAGACTCAAAGCGATAAAGGATGAGTTGCTGGCAATCAAACGGGAACTCGACGGGCGGGAGTAAATTTTCTCGCCCCTACTTGCAAACATTTTAATTCGATGACTATTCTTCTACGCGGTTTACCTGCTTGATATTCTGAATCTTCTTCAGGTTGTTACAGATTGTCTTTACGTCTTCCACATCATGTACCCACAATTGTATCTTTCCTTCGAAGATGCCATCGTTGGTTTCGATTGTCAATTTGCGGATGTTGACATTCAGTTGCCGGGAGATAACTTGGGTTACTTCATTTAAAAGCCCCATACTGTCTATACCTTTTATATATATATTCACCAGGAAGGAGAGTTCCTTATGGGTATCCCACTCTGTAGCCAGAATACGGTTTCCGTAACTGCTTTTCAGCTTGGCTGCAACGGGACACTGGCGTTTGTGGATAATGATACGGTCGTTTTCGTCCATATATCCCAGTACATCGTCACCCGGAATGGGGTGGCAACATTCTGCCATGATATAATTCTTTTGAAGGCTTTCTTCCGTCAGTTTGAGTATTTGTTTCGGGTTAATTTTTTCTTTCTCTTGAGGTTGCTCTTTTTCTTCCGGCTTTTCTTTATTGGTATTGCCGAAAGAGAAAGTGAGGTATTTCTTCCAGTTGCTGGTTTGTTTTTCTTTCAGTTCGTTCTTGTCCACTTCTCCCAAAATGATAACCTTGCTGCCGATAGCTGCCAGCAGTTCCTCTTCGTTTTTGGCATTATGCAATTTACGCAATTTTTCAATCACGGAATCTTCCGGACGGATTTCCTCTTTTTTGAGAAATTCGCTAAGGATTTCTTCACCAAGCTTTTGGTTTACTTTGCGTTCTTTGCGCAGAATGGCGGCTATTTTGGCACGGGCACGGGCAGTAGTGGCAAATACTTCCCATTCCGGCTGTACGCGTTGTGATTTGGAAGTCAGAACTTCCACCTGGTCACCACTTTGTAACTTGTGACTTAGTGGTACGAGTTTATGATTGACTTTGGCGCCGATACAATGGCTGCCGATATCAGTGTGCAGTGAGAAAGCAAAGTCCAGTGCTGTTGAATTTTGCGGCATTGTCTTTAACTCCCCTTTCGGTGTAAACACAAATATTTCGGAAGCAAAGAGGTTCAGTTTTATTGTATCCAGAAAGTCGATAGCGTCCGGTTGCGGATCATCCAGTATTTCCTTGATCGTTTTCAGCCATTTCTCTAATTCGCCTTCGTCCTCACTGCCGCCTCCCTCTTTATATTTCCAGTGAGCTGCGAAGCCTTGTTCGGCAACGTCGTTCATTCGTTCGCTGCGAATCTGAACTTCAATCCATTGCCCGTTGTTCCCCATCAGGGTAACGTGCAACGCCTGATAACCATTTGCCTTCGGATGACTTACCCAGTCACGGAGGCGGTCAGGATGAGGCTTGTATATTTTGGAGATAGAGACGTAGATATCGAAACAGTCGTTGAGTTCCTCCTCTATGTTGCGAGGCTCAAAAATAATACGGACGGCCAGTAAGTCGTAGATTTCTTCGAAAGGAACGTGCTTGGTCTGCATCTTGTTCCAGATTGAGTAGATTGATTTTACGCGGGCGAGAATCCGGTATTTCAATCCCATTTTATCGAGTTGTGTACGGATAGGAGCTGTGAAATCGTTGAATACCTTGTCGCGTTCGGCTGCTGTCGCATTCAACTTTTCTTCTATCTCGGCATATTCTTCGGGATGTTCGTATTTGAAACTTAGATTTTCGAGTTCGGTCTTTATTTTATAAAGCCCCAGACGGTTGGCAAGGGGAGCGTAGATATAAAGAGTTTCGCCGGCTATCTTGTATTGCTTGTTGGGCAACATGGAACCAAGGGTACGCATATTGTGCAGGCGGTCGGCTATTTTGATAAGGATCACCCGGATATCGTTCGACATGGTAAGCAGTAACTTTTTGAAATTCTCTGCTTGTGCCGAGGCACGGTCGCCAAAGATACCTCCGGATATTTTAGTAAGTCCATCTACAATTTGGGCAATCTTTGGACCAAAGATGTTTTCGATATCTTCTACCGTATAATCGGTGTCTTCCACTACATCATGCAGTAACGCTGCACAAATAGAAGTCGATCCGAGACCGATTTCGTTGCATACGATACTCGCCACAGCAATCGGGTGCATAATATATGGTTCGCCCGAACGGCGTTTGATTCCTTTGTGCGCCTGATTGGCAAAGTTGAAAGCCTTCGTAATGATTTCAACACGTTTGCGATGTTTTGTAGCGAGATAATCATTCAGCAGTTCGTGGAACGCCTGATTGATCATCTCTTCATCAGCTATTTCTTTGGGGGTCAGATTATCCATAATTGTTATCCTTTCACTTGCTTACTTTTGCAAAAATAAGCAAATTTCCGAACGGTGCAAGCGGGATACCGTTTATTTGTATATTTTCAATCGTTTTCCTGCTGCAATCTTGGTGTTTGACATTCCGTTCCATCGCTGTATATCCTTAACACTGACACCATATTTTCCGGCAATAGTCGACAGAGTGTCTCCACTTTTTATTGTGTAGTAAGACAGTTTTCCTTTTCCAGCAACGGCTGTTGTAGCTTTGCGGGTACTAGGTGTATTCTCTTTTACGGCAACAGTTTTTCGGTTACGGAACAATTCATTCGAGCGATGTGCATAGATTGTATCTTGTTTGTCGATGAAATTGCTGATTGCTTCGATCGGCAACCGCAGGGTATAAGGCTTGCTGTCACCCGGGATAACTTGTTTCTTGTACTGTGGATTCAAACTCTTTATTTGATCCAATGGCACATTACAAAGATCGGCAATCTGTTCGAAATGCAGGTTCTTGTTCACTTGCACAGTGTCTGTGCTTGCCGGAATATTAGTTTCCATTGGACAAATATTGTGGTCGCAGTAATAGGTCATCACATAGTTGGCTGCAATAAAGGCAGGTACATAACCACGTGTTTCTTTGGGTAATAAATTGTAGATTTTCCAGTAATCCGTTTCACCGTTGGCGCGACGGATTGCTTTGTTGATTGTGCCGGGACCACAGTTGTAGGCGGCAATTACAAGGTTCCAGTCGCCGTAAATGGCGTACATCTCTTTCAGATAACGTGCGGCAGCCCATGTTGCTTTGATCGGGTCACGGCGTTCATCTACCAAACTGTTGGACTCCAGACCGTAGATTTTACCTGTGCCGATCATGAATTGCCACAAGCCTGATGCGCCGGCACGTGATACGGCGGAAGGGTTCAAAGCTGATTCAATGATAGGAAGATATTTAAGTTCCAATGGAAGTCCGTATGCATCCAATGCTTCTTCGAAAATCGGCATATAGAAGTTGCAGGCGCTCAGCATAAAAGAAACTTGATTACGTAGGCGTCCTGCATACATATCTATGAATTTGCGTACAATGTCATTGTATGGCATTTCCATAATAGCCGGGATGCGTGAGAGGCGGTCCATGTAAACAGAATCACTGAATAAAGGATTTACTTCAGCCGTGCTGCAATCTTTGCCCAGATCAATGTAATTTTTGGCTTTCCAATCGTTCAGCAAACTGTCGAGCGGATAAGTCATACTCATAGGCAGGTCGATGCTTTCCTTACGTTCTGTACCATTTTCACGAATCACCACATCTACACTTTGGGCTTTTACTTGGGATGTTGCCAATAGTAAAAGAAGAATAATCGAACAATAGTTAACTAATTTCTTCATGCTTCAATAATAAGATCAATCTAAATTGTGTTTTTAAAATCGTAATACGCATTGCAAGCCGACCGATTTGCTTTTCAAACTATTTGAACGGAACTGGTTGTTATTGTCGATAACTGCCGGTTCCACTTTCATACTTAGGTCGGGGGTTATATCGAAGTTGGACAACTCGGCATCTACATAAGCGTCAATGATAGAGATGAGGTAAACTCCGATAAATGCAAATATACTAAGGTCCCGGTAACGCCGGAACATATCCTTTCTTCTTTTTAACGTACTTTTTAGCTGCTCCTCATTATAAGTGGAGTTAGGGGGCAGCAGATCTTCGTAACTTTTCGTATTCGGATTGCTGTCCATAATGTCCAGATAGGCTTGCGAATAGTCTTTGTACATCTTACCGTTCCAACTTAAGGCGTAAGCACAACCAGCAAATCCTCCATATATAATAGGTAATTTCCAGTATTTACGGTTGTAAATCTGTCCTCCACCCGGGAATACGACTGCCAGCCACGTTGCTTTGGTCGGATTAGGTACGAATATCTTTTTATTAATGTCTTGGGATGGAGGCGGAACCGTATCGGTATTCACGACAATGGCTGCCGGCTGCTCTATCTTCTTCAGCTCTTTCTTGTTGGCTGCATCCAAGCTATCCGCTACTTGTATTTTAGCAGCTGATAAACTGTCAATAGACTGAAGATGCTTAGGTGGTAACATTTGATGTCCTTTTCACCGAGTCCTGTATTATCGGATCACGATGTCTTCGTGCACGGGCTTTCGGCGCTTCGCGCTGTATGATTGTAGTATCTTTCCGTGCCGGAGTAACAGTGGCTTGTGCATACACATCAATCCCTGCCACCTGTAAAAAACAGAGAAGCAGGGCGCTGACTAGTAACTGATATTTCTTACTTTTTCTTGTCATTTACTTCTTTAGCGTATCGAAGATTTCCATGATACGTTCCAGTTCCTCCTCGTTCCCGAAAGGAATACTGATCTTGCCTTTCCCTTTTCGGAGCAGGTGAGTTGTACCTTGGTGTTGAAAAAGCCGGAGAGTTGTTGCTTCAATAAGTTGAATTCTTCAGGAAGTTTGCCACGTTTCGGTGTTATTTTCCGTGTGCCGCTTTTCACAGCTTCTCCTTCGCTTAATGATTTAACAATTTCTTCTACTTTGCGGACTGAATATCCGTGTTCTTGTATTTCTTCGAATATTTTAACTTGTAGTTTAGGGTCGCCTAATGAAATCAGCGCACGGGCATGTCCCATGTCCAGCTGCTTGTTTTGTAGCGCCATTTGGATAGGAGCGGGTAGCTTGAGCAGACGCAAGTAGTTGGCGATCGTCGTTCGTTTCTTCCGATACGTTCGCTAAGACGTTCCTGTGTCAGTTCATATTGGTCTAGCAGATGTTGATAAGCCAATGCGATTTCTACGGCATTCAGGTCTTCACGCTGGATATTCTCAATCAGCGCCATTTCCATCATGTTTTCGTCGTCGGCAGTGCGTATGTAAGCAGGGATTGTTTTCAGTCCTGCTCTCTGTGATGCACGGTAACGACGCTCACCCGCGATGATCTGGTACTCATCGTCCGAGACCTTGCGTAAAGTGATAGGTTGGATGATACCTATTTCCGCTATGGAATCAGCCAGTTCCTGCAATGCTGTTTCGTCAAACTCACGGCGGGGCTGGTTAGGATTGACAGTAATCTTTGCCAGCTCTATTTCATTGATGGAAGAAGAGCCTTCGGTCTGCACTTCGTCCATTGAAAGCAGAGCGTCGAGCCCACGTCCTAATGCATTTCTTTTTTGTGTTGCCATATCTTCTTCTTTCACTTATTTATTTCGGTTAATAATCTCTTTAGCAAGGGCCAGGTGATTCTTGGCGCCGGTAGATTCCGCATCGTAAAGGATAGTCGGGACACCGTAGCTGGGAGCCTCGCTCAATTTCACATTTCGTTGAATAACGGTGTTGAATACCAGTTCCTGGAAGTGACGTTTTACTTCATCGTAGATCTGGTTGGCCTGGCGCAGGCGTGAATCGTACATGGTCAGCAGGAAACCTTCGATTTCGAGTGCCGGGTTCAATTTCGACTTGATAATCTTGATTGTGTTCAGCATTTACTGATCCCTTCCAATGCAAAGTATTCCGCCTGTACGGGGATAATCACAGAATCGGCTGCGGTCAGTGCATTGATGGTGATCAGTCCTAATGAAGGAGAACAGTCTATCAGGAATATAGTCATATTCTTTCTTCAAAGGAGTGAGTACTTCTTTTAGTATCTTTTCTCGGTTTGGGAGGTTCAGCATTTCAATCTCTGCTCCTACGAGATTGATGTGCGAAGAGATTACTTTTCAAAGAATCAATTTCCGTATCAAGGATAGCGTCCTGTACGTTGGCTCTGTCAATGATACATTCATAGATAGTACATTCCGACTGCTTGATGTCCACACCCAGGCCGGAAGAGGCGTTAGCCTGCGGGTCTGCATCCACAACGAGCACTTCTTTTCGAGGGTGGCGAGCGAGGCTGCGAGGTTGATCGTAGTCGTTGTCTTTCCTACACCGCCTTTTTGATTGGCCAAAGCAATAATTTTTCCCATATTCTCTAAATTTATTGGCAGCGAAATAAGTGATAATTCCGTATTGCGCCTACTAAAAAAGAGAAAGATTGCAAAATCTGTTGATAAGTCACCTTTTTTGTTAATAACTGTCGGACGAAACGGATACCAAACTTCAACAGGTCATCATCATCTTTTCTCTTTACGAGCTTGCAAATATACATATTTATATTGGATATCTATTTCTTTTTTTGCTCGCTTGCAGAAGATTAAGATTTGTAAACGGGTAGGAGTGGGGCGGAAAGAGACTTTTCGATCTGATGTAGGGAGGTGTTTGGAGGTACGGCTTCTTTTTGTTACTTTTGTGCGAATATTAAAAAAGGAAAGGATTGAATATATGGAAAATGAGAAGCCGTTGATACTCGTTTCCAAATGACGATGGCGTGATGGCTAAAGGGATTAATGAACTGGTGAAGTTTCTTCGCCCTTTGGGAGATATTGTGGTAATGGCACCTGATGCTCCGCGCTCGGGCAGTGGTTGTGCGCTGACGGTGACGCAGCCTGTTCATTATCAACTAGTCAAGAAAGAAGTCGGATTAACTGTTTATAAATGTTCGGGAACACCGACCGATTGTATCAAATTGGCACGGAACACAGTGCTCGACCGGACACCGGACTTGGTAGTCGGCGGTATCAATCATGGAGACAACTCTGCCACTAACGTGCATTATTCCGGCACAATGGGAGTGGTATTCGAAGGCTGTTTGAATGGAATCCCTTCTATAGGCTTCTCTTTGTGCAATCATGCACCCGATGCCGATTTTGAAGCTACCGGACCTTATATTCGCAGTATTGCCGCCATGGTACTGGAAAAAGGACTTCCTCCTTTAACCTGTCTGAACGTGAACTTCCCGAATACTGCCGATATCAAAGGAATCAGGATCTGTGAACAGGCAAAAGGTCGTTGGACGAACGAATGGGCTCCCTGTCCCCGTCTGAACGATACGAATTATTTCTGGTTGACCGGTGAATTTACCGATCACGAACTTGAAAATGAGAAGGAACGATCATTGGGCGTTGGTTAACGGCTATGTAGCTATCACTCCGACCACTGTTGATGTGACAGCTTATCACTTTATGGACGAGCTTAATAAGTGGTTCAATTAAGAACTATCAACTATCATGAAGTATTATCTGATTGTCGGCGAAGCTTCCGGTGACTTGCACGCTTCTCATCTGATGGCTGCCTTAAACAGCAGATCCGCAGGCCGATTTCCGCTTTTTCGGAGGTGACCTGATGGCTGCTGTCGGAGGCAAACGATGGTGAAGCATTATAAAGAGCTGGCATACATGGGATTTATTCCCGTATTGCTCATCTGCGCACTATCTTTGCAAATATGAAGCGTTGCAAAGGAGATATTGTTTCCTGGCAACCGGATGTCGTAATTCTGGTGGACTATCCGGGATTCAACCTGGATATAGCCAAGTTTGTCCATGCAAAGACACAGATCCCGGTCTATTATTATATATCTCCTAAGATATGGGCCTGGAAAGAGTATCGCATCAAGAATATCAAACGAGATGTAGACGAACTTGTTCTCTATACTTCCTTTTGAAGTAGAGTTTTTTGAAGGGAAGCATCAGTATCCCATCCACTATGTAGGAAATCCTACCGTGGACGAAGTGGCTGGCTTATCAGGAAATGAACCCGAAAATAAGGAGCGTTTATTGCAGCAAACCAGTTGGAGAATAAACCGGTTATAGCTCTTCTTGCAGGTAGCCGGAAACAGGAAATCAAGGATAATCTACCTGATATGCTGAAAGCTGCTTCTGCTTTCCCGATTATCAGCTGTATTAGCGGGTGCTCCTGCCATTACCCCGGAATATTATGAAAAGTATGTGGGGCAGGCGAACGTAAAAATTATATTCGGACAGACATACCGCATTTTACAGCATGCAGATGCGGCTTTGGTGACATCGGGAACGGCTACTCTCGAAACAGCTTTGTTTCGTGTTCCTCAGGTGGTTTGCTATCATACTCCGATTGGAAAAGTTATTTCGTTCCTACGACGTCACATTCTGACTGTGAAATTTATTTCGTTGGTTAATCTGATTGCCGACCGTGAAGTGGTAAAAGAGTTGGTGGCGGATACGATGACCGTGAAGAATATGCAATGTGAACTGGCTAATCTTCTTGAAAATGAAGCATATAGAAGGAAATGCTTACTGGGATATGAATATGTGGCGGAACGGTTGGGACCTGCCGGTGCTCCCTGTCATGCAGCTCGTGGAATGGTGCGCTGTTGAAAAAATAACTTTCTTTTTCTGAATAAACGTAAAGCCGATGCAGTAATTGCACGGCTTTTTTATTTATTAAGCAGAAGACTAAAAAAAGAAAGGAACAGATATGAAAAAATTTAAGTGGCTTTTAGGTATGTTAGTATTGGCACTAATGCCAATGTTGCAATCATGTGTGATGATGATGGTTATTCTATCGGAGATTTCAGTTGGGACTGGGCTACGGTCCGGACTACCGGTGGAGGAGGTTATTATTTGGTAGGTGACCGTTGGGGAATCATCGATCCGGTTGCTACTTCTATACCTTGGTTAAACCTGTGGATGGTGAACGTGTGGTGGCCTTTTTCAATCCTTTGGCTGACATGAGTGAGGAAAAGGAGTTCAGGTGAAAATGGAAGGTGTACAGGAAGTGTTGACTAAGGAAGTTGAGGATATGACTGCTGAAAATGAAGAAGAATTTGGAAATGATCCTATTTTGATTTATCAGGGTGACATGTGGTTGGGAGGAAAATTCCTGAATGTTATTTTCCGCCAGGAGCTGCCTCGCTCGGAGAAACATCGTATCAGCCTCGTGGAAAATAAGATAGCAACTGAGCCGGGTCAGAATCCGGGAACTTTAAGCATGTAGCTGAAGACGGCTACGTTCATTTGGAACTGCGTTATAATACGTATGAGGATGTAACAGACTATTGGGGGTGGGGACGAGTTTCCTATAATTTGGAAAAGTTCTTCCCGACACGGAAAGAAGATGCCGAAACTACGATGAAAGGTTTTAAAGTAACGATAAACTCTCAAGAACATGGAGAAGGAGTAGTGGTAGTACTTGACTCTGGAACATCCGGTCGGTGTGCCGGAGAAAGCTAAAGATGTACATGCTACATCTGTAATCAGATAAATAACCTAACTATGTAACTGTGTGTAAAAAAAGGTCGGGATAATTTTCGCAAAGAAAGTTTCCCAACCTTTATTTTTTATCTCTATTCTGAATATACAGATTTAAACCCAAGTGAGAGCATAAAGATAGACTACTGCTGCCGGTATGGCCATTAATGAACTGTCAAACCGATCGAGCATCCCTCCGTGTCCCGGAAGAATATGTCCCGGAATCCTTTACGTGAAATTGGCGTTTTAGCAATGACTCCGTCAAGTCACCCCAAGTTCCGAATACTACCACTACCAGCGCCAATCCTGCCCATTGCCATCATTGACATGAACGGAAAATAATGTGCCAGTATAAAGGAAGAACCAATAGCAACGATACCTCCGCCGATAGAGCCTTCCCACGATTTCTTAGGAGAGATGCGTTCAAAGAACGATGCTTTCCTATCAGTGACCCGATGCAATAAGCACCCGTGTCACTCAACCAAAGGAAGATGAAGATAGATAACGGCAAAATCGGGTTGTAGCTTATGCTACTGAATTCCGACTGCCGGATCATTGTGGAAAGCCAATACATTCAGCAAAGCAAAAGGCAGACCGATGTATAGTTGGCTAAGCATCGAATAAGCCCAGTTAAGTACCGGGTTCTCCTTTTTCAGGTATAACTCGCTAATCATCATGTAAAGCAATAAAAGTACGGGATAAAGATCTTCGAATCAGCTGCATCAATGCAGAAGCCCATTACTGCGAGGAATAGATAAGCCTCCGCCGAGCATATTAATCGTCTTATTTATCGTTTACTCCGTCAGCACGCATATTTACTACTGTGCAAACTCATAAATAGTCAAGGCGCTAATGATTACGGTAAACAGAATGCCAAAACTGAATGATAAAGGATGCACCCTACCAGATGGCGACGAAGAGTACACCCGTAATAGCTCGTTTTATGAAATTGCTAGCCAAAATCTATTGCGTTTTAAGTTGTTTTCTTTCCACCTTCCGCCGAGATCACCTTTTTTTCTATGGAAACTTTACCTTCCACGGTAATCTTAGCTTCGGTTGCCTCTTTCTCCTCTGTAGTAGTTTTCAGCTTCTTCTTCCTTGATTTCTTTCTCCTTCCTTTTAACTCTTGGGCCAGTCTCCCTTTCCGCTCGGCAGCTTCCTGGCTTTCTTTAGCAGCCATGATTTCTTCCGAGCGGCGAAGCCCAGGGGCGTTTTCCGAAGATACGTTCAACATCTTCCGCAAAGATTACTTCCTTATCAATTAGTAATTGAGCGAGCTCGTTGTGACCTTCCCGTGCTCTGACAGAATTCTCTTTGCACGGTCATACTGCTCATTCACCATATCTCTTGACTTCCGTATCAATTAGTTCAGCAGTTCTTTTCACTATACGGACGGTTGAAAGAATATTCATCGTTACTGTAATAACAGAAATTCGGCAGCTTGTCGCTCATACCTAAATAAGCTATCATACCGTATGCTTGTTTCGTGACACGTTCCAGGTCATTCATAGCACCAGTCGAGATGCGTCCCAGAAACAAATCCTCGGCGGCACGTCCACCCAATGTGGCGCACATCTCATCAAGCATTTGTTCTTTGGTAGTAATCTGGCGTTCTTCGGGCAAATACCAGGCAGCGCCCAGTGCACGTCCGCGTGGAACAATAGTTACTTTAATCAACGGATTGGCATATTCCAGCAACCAGGAGATAGAAGCATGTCCTGCCTCGTGCAAAGCGATGGAACGACGTTCCAGCTTCCGTGGTGATCTTCGTCTTCTTTTCCAGACCACCAACAATACGGTCTACGGCATCGAGGAAATCTTGTTTGCCTACGAACTTTTTGCCGTGGCGGGCAGCGATCAGTGCAGCCTCATTGCAGACATTGGCGATATCGGCACCGGAGAAGCCCGGGGTTTGGCGAGCCAGCAGGTCTACGTCTACAGTATCGTCTATTTTGATCGGGCGTAAGTGTACGCCAAATACTTCCTTACGTTCGTTGAAGTCGGGCAGGTCCACATGAATCTGGCGGTCAAAACGTCCGGCACGCAGCAAGGCTTTGTCCAATACGTCTACACGGTTGGTAGCAGCCAGGATGATTACACCGCTGTTGGAACCGAAACCGTCCATTTCTGTCAATAACTGGTTCAATGTGTTTTCGCGTTCATCATTTCCACCCATTGCAGGCAGCTTTGGCGCGGGCACGACCTACGGCGTCAATTTCATCAATGAACACGATACAGGGAGCTTTTTCTTTGGCTTGGCGGAACAAATCACGTACACGTGATGCACCTACACCGACAAACATTTCCACAAAGTCGGAACCTGCCAGTGAGAAGAAAGGTACGTTAGCCTCACCCGCCACAGCTTTGGCAAGCAAAGTCTTACCGGTTCCCGGAGGGCCTACCAGCAATGCTCCCTTGGGTATCTTACCTCCCAAGTCTGTATATTTTTGCGGTTCTTTCAGGAATTCCACAATTTCCTCTACTTCCTGTTTGGCCTCCGCCAGGCCGGCTACATCTTTGAATGTAATCTTGATCGCCCCCCTTTTTCGAAAAGCTGGGCTTTTGATTTTCCTACGTTAAATACACAGGGCCAGGACCTCCACTACCACCTCCACTCATACGGCGCATGAAGAAGATCCATAAGCTACAAGCAAGACAAGCGGGAGTATCTGGATCAGGATTGCGGGAAAAATATCCGATTTGGGCGGATAGTCGGAAGAACCGTCAAAATGACCGGCTTCCTTTTCTGCCTGCAAAAACTCTTCCAGTTTATCGGTAGACGGCGTTCTACTTGTAATGATAGGGTTACCCACTTTGGTAGAGTCTGCTCCAAAAACGCCCCTACAGCAGTCGGTTTAAGAAAAGCTTCGATTGACTTATCTTCATAACCCAATACTTTGTTTACATAGCCCTTTTTTACGTAGTCCTGAAATTCACTGTAAGTTACAGCTTTACTTCCAGCTCCCTTTGAATCACTGCCCCACCAGAGGCCGAGAAGCATAAGGGCAATAATCATATACATCCAGTTCAAGTTGAACTTCGGCATATTAACCTTGTTGTTAGGTTTATTGCTATTGTTTTTGTTGCTACTATTATTGTCCATAATCGTTAATTAGTCTAGATCGGGGATTTGAGTAAGTTTGGCATCTGCCCAAAGGTGTTCCAGATTATAAAAATCTCTTGTCTCCGGTAGAAAAGACGTGTACCAGTACATCCGCATAGTCCATAGCTACCCATTCTGCATTTCGCAATCCATCAACGGCATAAGGTTTGCTATTAGCGCCTTTACGTGTGAATTCTTGATAGAATCTACGATAGCACCAACCTGACTGGGAGAATTTCCCTGACAGATAACGAAGTATTTACAGATAGTATCTTCTATTGGTTAAATCGGCAATGATGATGTTTTTACCTTTTTTCTCTTGAATTCCTCTTTTATTTTTTCAATTAATACTTTAGTATCGTTCATTCTGTAATTGAGATTAATAATTCATGTTCTCTTTTGGTTTATAACAAAAAAGGCTTCCCCTTTGTTTCTGATTATAAACGTGATATTTTTGACAAATATACGCTGATTTATTGGATACAAGAAAGTTATCACTTAATTTTTGTGTTTTTTAGTGGAGATGCTTTTGTTTGGAAAGCTTATTTGGACATTTTTGCAAAAAAAATATCAGAATTGTTTTGAATTCCCAAAATATTTGTATCTTTGCACCCGCAAACGAAAATAATTGGGCTATGGTGTAATGGTAACACTACAGATTCTGGTCCTGTCATTCCTGGTTCGAATCCAGGTAGCCCAACAAAACACCAGCTTTTTACTGACAAAAACCCGCTAAAAATGCAATTTTAGCGGGTTTTTTTGTGCTTTGACAAATACCATCCGAAAAAAGTTGACGCTAATTCGGTGGCTAATTCGGTGACACGAATGCACGTTGATAGTTCGAAAAACGCTAATCTTATGAAAAGCCGTGCGGTTGATTGATAAAGAATAAATCCTTAAACTGGCTGTCGTCTTGTTTAGTAGAAAAGAAAAACAGGTTTTATAGCTCAAGTGAGTATAAAACCTGTTTCTAATTTTTCTAAATCGGGCAGAACTCTTATTCTTCTGCTTTTATTGATTCATCGATTACTTTGATCTTTTGTGATACAAGTTCCAAATCTGCTTTCAGCTTTTCTACCTTACGGTTCAACTCGGTTAACAGGCTGCTGCCTTTCTTTGAGGTGGAAGTCAGGAAACCCAGGTTATTTTCGTAAGTCTGGAGTTCATTCTTCATACTCTCGTAAGTACGTACCAGCTTTTCGCGTTCTCTGTATAGAGATTGTGGTCCGCCACCTTGTATATTGTTGATGTTTGACCGGAAGTTACTTAACTTCTTGTTCGAAGCGCTAATGTTGAAAGCGGTCGAACAACTGGTCGATCAATCCATGATATTGCTTGTACAACTTATCTTTTTCTTTGAATGGTACATGACCGATAGAATTCCATTCTTTCATTAAATCCCGAACCAATGTACTTGCTTCTTCGGTATCCATGCTTTCATCAATAGCGGATAACTTCTCGATCAACGCTTTCTTCTTTTCCATGTTCTCTGTTTCTACAGAACGTTGTGAAGAAGTAGCCTTGTTCTTTCTGTTCAAAGAAATAGTCACAAGCCGTGATAAAACGTTTCCAAACAGCGTCCGAGTGTTTCTTGGCAACCGGTCCGATTGTCTTCCACTCTTTTTGGAGTTTCGTCAGGGTATCGGCAGTTACTTTCCAGTCTGTACTGTCTTTTAAGGCTTCCGCTTTTTCGCAGAGCGCTTTTCTTCTTTTCCAAATTCTCGTTCATTCCTTCTTTAAGCTCTTGAAGAATTCTCCTTTCTTCTTGAAGAAGTCGTCGCAGGCACGGCGGAAACGTTCGAAGATCTTCACATTCATCTTTTGCGGAGCAAAACCGATGGTCTTCCACTTGTTTTGCAGGGCAATCACTCTTGGGTTTTATTGTCCCAAGCTGAGAATGTTTTCAGTTCATCAACTCAATCGCTTCTACGATTTCGCAGATAACGGTTCTTTCTGATCAAAATTATGCTGCTCGGCTTCCTTCAATGATTCGAAGTGCTGTTGATGACGGCGGTTTACGGCTGTAGAAGCAGCTTTGAACCGGTTCCATACTTCGTCACGCAGTTCTTTAGCTACCGGACCCGTGTCACGGAATTCCTGATGTAGCTTCTGAACTGGTGGAAAGCGGACACTACATCTGCTTCATCAGCCAGCTTTTCGGCAGCTTCAATAGATGTGTCTTTATTTCCAGGTTCTTCTTGAAGTCATATTCGCGGAATTCATTATTCAGCTTCAACAGATCGTAGAACTTCTCCACGTAGAGTTGATAACTCTTCCACAGTTCGTTTACTTTGGCTTGCGGATAAGTTTCACTTCATTCCACTGCTGCTGTAACTTCTTGAATTCTGAGTAGGATTTGTTGGCATCGTCGGGTGACTCTACCAGTTCTTTCAGTTCCTCGATAATGGAAAGTTTGATTTGCAGGTTCAGCTCTTTTTGTTGTTCCTGTTCAGCTGACAATGCACCTCTCTTTTCTTTAATGACGGACATGATATTTTTGAATTCCTCTTCAACAGCATCCGTTGTCGGAATGAAATTCTCTGCTACTCCCCCGTTTTCGATAAACAGCTTCTTTGTCGCTTCTTGTTCGGCATTATGAAGCTTATAGAAAGCCTGTTTCAGACTATCTATCTCCTGTTTGCCGGCGTTTTCCACATCTGCGGAAATCTCTTTCAATTTGGTTTAGTATTTCTTCCTTTGTGGCAGCTTTTTGCGGCTTCTACCGGCTGCTCTTCCTGCTTTGCTTCTTCAGCCGGAGTTTCCGTCAGAGCCGGTTCTGAAACCTCAGCTGCTTTCTTTTCTTCTTCTAATTCCACCGCCTTTTCGGGGAGATTAGTGTCATGAGTGTCCATCATTGTATATTAACGGTTTTACCCGTTCGGGTTACATTGGGTCACAAATTAATGAAATAAAACGATTACTTCATACTATTTTGCTTAGTTTTTTTTCATTTTTCTTGTTTTAGGATAGAAGTACGGTAATTCCCATATATAACATCATACCTATAATATCATTGGTAATCGCAATAAACGGACCGGTAGCGATGGCTGGGTCTACCTTCAACTTTTCCAGTGTCATAGGTACCAGTGTGCCGAAGATAGATGCGAACATCACTACTGCAAACAGGCTGATAGAAACGGAATAGGTGACGGTGGCAGTTGCGCCGAACCGGACAAAATTATATATATATACTAATAAGGAAATAATAGTAGCGTTGATAAGGGCCACTACGGATTCCTTGGTAATTTGCTTGAAAGTATCTTTTGCATCCAGCGAGTTGTTGGCAAGGCCCTGTACGATGATGGCCGAAGATTGTGTTCCCACGTTTCCGCCTGTACCACCGATCAGCGGGATGTAGAGTGCCATCTCGGGATGGGCTGCGAAAGTAGCATCGAAATTACCTAAAATCATGGAATTGCCGATACCACCCAGCATACCGATAATAAGCCATGGCAAGCGGGCGCTGGTCTGGCGCATTACATTATCATCCGTTTCCACATCCTGGGAAAGACCGGATGCCAACTGGTAATCACGTTCCGATTGCTCACGAACTTCATCCATGACGTCGTCTACGGTGATTTGCCCCACAAGCCGTCCGATACTGTCGATAACAGGAACGGCTACCAAGTCATATTTCTCAATGGTCTGTACCACATCGTCCACAGATGTGTCTACGCGTACAGAAATGGGGTCTTTCCCTCATCACGTGTTTAACCTTGGATACAGAAGGGGAGGTAATCATCTTTTTCAGTGGAAACACTCCTTGCAGGCGGTTTTCGTCGTCGATGACATAGACATAATAGATCTCATCCAACTGCTCAGCTTGCTGGCGCATCTCTTTCAGGCACTCCGGCATACTCCAGTTCTCGTTTACGACCACCATTTCAGTACCCATCAAACCACCGGCGGTGTCTTCGTCGTACTTCAACAGGTCTACGATGTCTCCTGCCTGTTCGATGTCTTCAATGTGAGAAAGAATTTCTTCCTGTTTCTCTTCATCCAGCTCACGCATCAGGTCTACGGCATCATCCGTATCCATGTAGTCCACAAAGCGTTTGGCAATGGTTTCCGACGGGAGTATTTCCAGGAATTCTTTACGGACATCCTCATCCATTTCCATCAACACGTCTGCCGCCGTTTCGTTATCCAGTAAGCGGTATACGAAACGTGCTTCCTCAGGACTCAGGTCATTGCACAGTTCGGCAATATCCGCAGGGTGCAGGTCTATAAGGAGTGCTTTGACGTTCTCGGCGTCCTTTGTTCTATGAGGTTTTTGACATTGTCAATGTATTCTTCGTCCATCTCCATAATCTTTCTCCTCTTTTTAAAATGATAATTTAGCGGGCTAAGCCGTGATAATTTTAGGCGCGGATTACGCGGATTTCACGGATTAAAAGCTACGCGCTCATCCGCACAATCCGCGCCTAAAATCTTTAATTATCATTTCTTGGTTTCATCACTTGTTTCTCTAATCTCTTTCAAGGCCTGTTCAACCCGGTTGGTCAGACTGATAAATTCCTGTACTGATAGTTGTTCTGGCCGTTTGTTAAACAAAACGTCTTCCGTCAGCGGACAATCTTTGCCGAGTATCGGCTTTATCGAATTTCTCAGGTTTTGCGGCGTTGATTAAAAGTCGTTTTCACTACTTGTTTGAACAGCTTCTCGTCACAACCCAACTCTTTCGTTTCGTTTCGCGTCATACGGATGACTGCGCTTTTCACTTTGGGTGGCGGATTGAATACATGTTCGTGTACGGTGAAAAGATATTCTACACGATACCATGCCTGTATCAATATGCTCAGGATGCCATACGTTTTGCTGCCCGGTCCGGCGGCAATACGTTCGGCTACTTCTTTCTGTATCATACCGGTACAACAAGGTATCAGTTCTTTGTTATCCAACATCTTGAAGAATATCTGGCTGGATATATTATAAGGATAGTTTCCTGTCAGTACAAAAGGTTGCCCGGCGAACAGGCGTTGGAGATTCATTTTCAGGAAGTCATCTTCAATGATGTTGTCTTCCAGCGACGGATATTCTTCACGCAGATAGGCTACGGACTCATAATCCAATTCCACCACCTTCACCGGACGTTCTTTTCTCACCAGAAACTGGGTCAATACACCCATGCCCGGACCTACCTCCAGAATAGGGAGGCCGGGGAATGCGTCTACAGTATCGGCAATATCTTGCGCAACTTTCAGATCTTTCAGAAAGTGTTGGCCGAGAAACTTTTTAGGCTTTACTAATTTCATTTATCAACTAAATCGTTACTTTTGCAGCCGACAAAGGTAATTCTTTTAAATGAAGAACGTACCACTATTTAAAAAAAATAAATGATGTGTCAGCGAAGCTAATGAAGAATTAAGCATGAAGAAACTATTAAAGAAGACGCTGAAACTGATATTACCGATTGTTTTGGGCGGCTTTATCTATTCTGGGTGTATCGCGACTTTGATTTTACAAAAGCGGGCGATGTATTATTACACGGTACAAATTGGTGGTGGATGCTCTTCTCATTAGTGTTCGGGGTGTTCGCGCAAGTCTTTCGTGGATGGCGGTGGAGGCAGACACTGGAACCGTTGGACGCTTTCCCGAAAAAGAGCGATTGCGTGAATGCTATCTTCATTTCTTATGCCGCCAGTCTGGTAGTTCCCCGGATCGGGGAAGTGAGCCGCTGCGGGGTCTTGGCGAAATATGATAACGTCTCGTTTGCCAAGTCGTTGGGAACAGTCGTTACGGAGCGATTGGTCGATACATTGACGATTCTTCTCATCACAGGCATCACAGTCTTGCTTCAATTACCGATATTCGTTACCTTTCTTCAACAGACCGGAACAAAAATCCCTTCTCTTGTTCATCTCCTGACTTCGGTATGGTTTTATATCATCCTGTTTTGTTTTATCGGTGTGGCGATCCTTCTTTATTATTTAAGAAAAACGCTGTTCTTCTATGAACGGGTGAAAGGCTTTGTACTTAATATATGGGAGGGGATTATGTCTTTAAAGGGAGTACGCAACATTCCTCTCTTTATTTTTTATACACTGGCCATTTGGGCGTGTTATTTTCTCCATTTCTATTTCACATTCTATTGTTTCGCCTTTACGGCACATTTAGGAATTCTAGCAGCATTGGTCATGTTTGTAGGCGGCACTTTTGCTGTGATTGTCCCTACTCCTAATGGGGCGGGACCGTGGCATTTCGCTGTCATTACAATGATGATGCTTTACGGAGTAAATGTGACGGATGCCGGAATATTTGCTCTAATTGTGCATGGTATTCAAACTTTTCTGGTTGTTCTGTTGGGTATCTATGGCTTTGCTGCCCTGTCGTTCACTAACAGACATCGAGGGTGAAATTTTAGCTAAAAGTGTGTATTCTTAAATGTTTTTGCTGACGTCCTTTGCCATCTGAAAACTTTTCCATAACTTGGCACTGTTTAATTATTAGATTTAAAATCGTTTTAAAATATTTATTATGAGTACTATTCTTTCTTTAGCTCCACAAAACGTGTGGAAGCATTTTTATTCGTTGACACAGATTCCCCGTCCGTCGGGATACATGGAAAAAGTAACAGAATTTCTTCTAGGTTTTGGAAAAGGCTTGGGACTGGAATCTTTTGTAGACGAAGCAGGTAACGTAATTATCCGTAAACCGGCAACTCCGGGAATGGAAAACCGGAAAGGTGTGATTCTTCAGGCACACATGGACATGGTTCCGCAGAAGAATAACGATACGGTGCACGATTTTGAAAAAGATCCTATTGAAACTTATATAGATGGCGACTGGGTAAAGGCCAAAGGAACTACTTTGGGTGCGGACAACGGACTGGGAGTAGCTGCCATCATGGCCGTGCTGGAAGCAAAAGACCTGAAACACGGCCCTCTGGAAGCTCTTGTCACTAAAGACGAAGAAACAGGCATGTACGGTGCTTTTGGCTTGAAACCGGGTACACTGAAGGGGGAAATTTTGCTGAATCTTGACTCGGAAGATGAAGGCGAACTTTATATCGGTTGTGCCGGAGGTATTGACCTGACGGCTACCCTGGAATATAAGGAGGTAGCTCCCGAAGAAGGCGATATCGCTGTTAAGGTTACGTTGAAAGGCTTACGCGGTGGGCATTCCGGATTGGAAATCAATGAAGGGCGTGCCAATGCCAACAAATTGCTGGTTCGCTTTATCCGCGAGGCAGTTGCCAGCTACGAAGCACGTTTGGCAAGCTGGGAAGGCGGCAATATGCGTAATGCTATCCCACGGGAGGCACACGCGGTTGTTACCATTCCAGCTGAGAATGAAGAAGAATTGTTGGGCTTGGTGAAATATTGCGAAGACCTGTTCAATGAAGAATATTCGACGATTGAGACTCCGATCAGTTTCACGGCAGAACGTGTAGAACTTCCTGCCGGTGAAGTACCTGAAGAAATTCAGGACAATCTGATTGATGCAATCTTTGCTTGTCAGAACGGTGTGACACGTATGATCCCTACTGTTCCCGATACGGTAGAGACTTCTTCCAACCTTGCTATTATAACGATTGGTGAAGGAAAGGCAGCCATTAAGATTCTGGCTCGCAGCTCAAGCGATAGTATGAAGGAATATCTCACTACCAGTCTGGAGTCTTGTTTCTCTATGGCAGGTATGAAGGTAGAGATGACAGGAGGTTATTCCGGTTGGCAGCCCGATGTGAATTCTCCGATTTTGCACGCGATGAAAGCGTCATATAAGCAGCAGTTTGGCGTGGAACCTGCGGTAAAGGTAATCCACGCTGGCTTGGAATGCGGTATTATTGGTGCCAATATTTCGGGATTGGACATGATTTCCTTCGGTCCTACCTTGCGCTCACCACATTCACCGGACGAAAGAGCATTGATTCCTACTGTACAGAAGTTCTATGACTTCCTCGTTGCAACTTTGGAACAAACTCCAATGAAATAACGTATTTCTCTTTATATAAATATTCTCCTATTATATAATAGGTGACCATAGTGAAGGCACGGATGATATTTCATCTGTGCCTTTTTTTCATATTTATTGCAGCGTATATTACAATTCTGCTTTATAACAAATAAATTAATTGATGCAAATCAATAAATATGCTATAAAACATAAAATTCTTCCTTTTGGGGTACAATGTATAAACAAAGGCTGTATTTTTGTGTTGTATAACATGTAAATAAGAGGATAACAAAATAGTTTTATTTTTTAGTTTTCAAGTATTAGTAATTTAAAAGTTTAAAGATTATGAAGAAAATAAGTTCTTTAGTTAGAAAAATCCTCAGTGAAGTAGGTCGTAACGAAATGCTTGCATGGGGGTACAGAATTGAAAAATGAGAGAGAGAACATTAGCTAAGTTTGCAGTGGGGATACGTTATTAAATACGATATCCCCATTTTTTATATCTAAAATTTTATATAGAGTTGTTTTAGCTAACAACTGTGGCGGGGGGATCTGTTTCAGTGTCAGTTCCTCCTTTAATTTCTGTGTTTGGGTACACTGTCTTTTGCCACTTGGGCTGGAATGTATCACATGCGAGTTTGGCTGATTTTACTATCATACCCTCACCGAATCACTTGAAAGCCTTTGTTCATCGATGTTACAAAGGGTGAGGGTAACTGTGATTGTAGGGTGAGGGTAATTTTTACTCTCACCCTACAATTATACCTGTAATAAGTGCTTAATAGTTGATTTATAGTAAGTTGTATGCTGATTTGTCTGGTACTAATACATGAAAGATGATGTATTTGTGTCTGATAACTGGCGTAATATTATCTGGAATAACAGGCTGAACGAGATAATAGATACGGATGAATTAATTGTATTCCGTAAGGTTTCGATTGGCTTCTCCATAGGGGAAAATCAGTTTCAAGCTTGTGAACAGTTTGTTTCATACGCTTGAAACACTTAGTTTCAAGGTATTAAACACTTAGTTTCAAGGTATTAAACACTTAGTTTCAAGGTATTAAACACTTAGTTTTCCGGTGTGAAACTGGTAGTTTCATTACTTGAAACTGTTGGTCTCAAGGCATAAAACAGCTTGTTCACCGGCATGAACAAGCCATTTTATGTAGAGGTGCTGCAAATTATTGAGTGTCTTCTATGAATATGCCCGGATTCTTATAAACGAGACAGTGTGTAAGATACCTCTATCTTGCACGCATCTGCAACGGTATCTTGCACTGCTTCAAATACTTGTATATCAGTTGACTATCGCTGGTTTAGTGTAAGGTGCAAGATACTTTTGCATTTATGAACTTGTAAGAGATAGGTGAATCTTATTGCAGAAGATAAACTTTTCAATTAAATAATAAACCGAGTGGCAGTTTTTGGACTTTTTATTTTATTCCAGAGCGAGTTGATTAATAGGCTAATGTTTATACAATATGGTATGGGGCTGATAGCTTGATAAAAGCTTTTTTAAGCTAAAAAGTACAAATCTTTAAACTTTATTTCCTTACTTTGTTATTTATAAGAGTGAGACTTATAGCAAACTTAAACTAGAAAGATTATGAAAGTAAAGCAGATTTGTATGATGGTGCTGCTATGGTTGGGAGTGATTCCGGCGGTACAGGCACAAACTTTCGACAAATTATGGAAAGAAGTGGAGCAAGCGGAGAAAAAGAGCTTGCCTAAGACTGTGATAAAACTGTCTGATGAGATTTATCAGAAAGGGGAAAAAGAGAAAAACTCTCCACAAATGCTCAAAGCATATACGTGGCGGATGAAATATCGGGAAATGTTGAATCCCGACAGTCTTTACGCTGATTTGAAAGGACTGGAACAATGGGTGAAACAGACTGACCAACCAATGGATCGCGCCATCCTACACTCTTTGATAGCGGGAATCTATGCAGATTATGCAGCCAGCAACCAGTGGCAACTCCGCCAACGGACAGAAATCGTAGACCAGACACCTGCTACCGATATGCGTGAATGGACAGCCAATATGTTCATCGAAAAAGTGCGGACAAATATAAAGGAGGCATTGGCCGATTCTGTATTGCTGCTCAAAACGTCCTCACGCGGCTATATTCCTTTTGTAGAATTGGGGGAAACGAGCGAATACTATCACCATGATATGTATCATTTATTGGCTTCCCGTAGCATTGAAGCACTGCAACGGGTGGAAGAATTGGGTAACAGGATTACTAATGACGGTACTGTGAATCCGGTCAAACAAGATATAATAGCTATTTATGGGAATATGATTTCCGCTTATAAAGCAACCGGATTAAAAGAAGGTTATGTGTTGACAGCACTTAACTACCTGGAATGGAGATGGAATGCTGATCGGAATATTCGACCTCTGCAGGCTAAGGGCGAACTTCCGGTACTGACGGAAGATACTTATCTGAAAGCTTTGAACAGATTGAAAAACAAGTATGCTTCCGAACCCATCTGTGCCGAAGTCTATTTGGCAGAAGCCCGATATACTATTGGAAAACAACAGCAGCTCAATGCATTGCAGCTTTGCGATGAGGCAATCCGCCTTTATTCAGGCTATCGCAGAATCAATGCTTTGAAAAATCTTCGGGAAGAGATATTGGCTCCTTATTTGAATGTTAATGCATCCGATTTGGCTTTTCCGAACGAAGAGATAGAATTAAGGGTCTCACACAAAAATCTGGATGGTTTCACTGTCCGTCTTTATCAGGCGAAGAAACTGATAAAGGAACAACATTACGCTGTGCTTCGTCCGAAAGATTATCAGACGCAGGACACTGTGTTTACATTCAAAGCTCCTGAACTTGGATCTTACGTGATGCGTATCATACCGGATATTCGTGCGAAGAGAGATAGTGAAAGCAAGTTTGATGTAACACGTTTCAAAGTGCTGACGTGCCGTTTGCCGGACAAACAGTATCAAGTGGTGACGCTGGATGGACAGACAGGGCATCCTATTCCCCATGCGAAAGTGACGATGTACAGTAATGACGAAAAAGTGTTGCAGGAGTTTACGACAAACGAAGAGGGTAAGGTCGTATTTCCCTGGAAATCCGAATACCGCTATCTGAAAGCTTCCAAGGGGACGGATACGGCAATGCCGAAACAAGGCATTTATGCAGGAAGTTACGGATATTACGGCGACGAAGATAAAGTGACTGAAAATATGACTTTATTGACCGACCGTTCTTTGTATCGTCCCGGACAGACTGTGTATGTGAAGGGAATTGCTTATTCTCAACAATCGGATACGGCGAATGTACTTCCGAACAAGGAATATACGGTGACTTTATTGGATGTAAACAATCAGGAAGTAGGGCAGAAGTCGGTACGTACCAATGAGTTCGGTTCGTTTACCACCGATTTCGCATTGCCTTCGGCCTGTCTGAACGGAATGTTTTCTTTGAAAGCGGGAAGAGGCCATACAGGCATTCGGGTAGAAGATTATAAACGTCCGACATTTGATATCACTTTTGAAAAGCAACAAGGAAGTTACAAACTGGGTGATGAGGTACAGGTGAAGGGTAAGGTACAATCTTATAGTGGTGTGCTGCTTCAGGATCTTCTGGTGAAATATACGGTAAAGCGTTCTGCATACAGCCTTTGGCGGTTTGCGGAATCTGTGCAGATTGCTTCCGGTGAAGTGATGGCCAATGAGAATGGAGAATTCACGATACCGGTTCGTTTGCAGGAAAGTGACTCTTATAAGAATAATGATAAGGTATATTATCGTTATTCCATTGAGGCCACTGTTACCAATGTGGCAGGTGAAACACAATCTTCTACGGACGTGATTTCGGCAGGAAACCGTTCGTTGATTTTGCAGGTGGAATTGCAAGATAAGACTTGCAAGGATCAACCCTTCGAAACAATGTTTAAAGTGCAGAACCTGAATGGACAACCTGTGGAGGTGAAGGGGAATTATTACTTGTACCCTGCCAAAGACAAGGACTTTAAGCAGTTGGAAGAGAAACCGGTTGCAACGGGAACCTTTACTTCTAATGAAGACATGACGCTCGACTGGAAGAATCTTCCATCGGGACCTTATGTGCTGAAAGCATCAGTGAAAGATAATCAGGGCAAGGAAGTGACTGCTGACACCAACACGATTCTTTTCTCTGTTGAGGACAAACGTCCGCCTGTAGAAACGACGATGTGGTTCTATGGTGCAAATACGGAATTTGATGCTGCCCATCCGGCCGTGTTCTGTTTCGGTACGTCGAAAAAAGATGCTTATGTGATGATGAACGTATTTTCCGGTGATAAATTGCTGGAGAGCAAGACGTTGAATTTGTCAGATACGATTGTACGTTTCGAGTATCCATATCGGGAAAGTTATGGGGATGGTGTCTTTGTGAATCTCTGTATGGTGAGGGACGGACAGGTTTATCAGGAACAGGTGCGGCTGACCAAACGGATTCCTGATAAGACACTGACTATGAAGTGGGAAGTGTTCCGTGATAAATTGCGTCCGGGACAAAAGGAAGAATGGAAGCTGACGATTAAAACGCCGCAAGGACAAGCTGCTAACGCGGAAATGCTGGCAACGATGTATGATGCTTCCTTGGATAAAATATGGAATCGGCAACAGAATTTCCAAATCTATTATAACCAGATTGTCCCATATTCTAACTGGATGAGTGGATATTCCGGCAATAATTCATTCAACTACTGGTGGAATACGAAGAGTCTCAAAGTGCCATCACTGGAGTATGACCATTTTGTGATGCTATCGGACTATTATAATAATGGAAGAGATTTGGGTGAAGTAATAGTGAGAGGATATGGCTCGACGAGAAAGTTGACGGTGACAGGTAGCGTTTCGACATTGGACGTTGCAACTTTAAGGAGTAATGCGCCAAAGATGAAATCGGCTATGGCTGCTGATGCCATGACTAATGTTGAATTTCAATCGGAAATGATACCCACGGGAGAAAAAGCGGATGAGGCATCTGACAACGAAATGCTTCCCGAAGCATCTGCTGACTTGCGTACCAATTTAGCAGAAACAGCATTCTTCTATCCGCAACTGCGCACCAATGAACAAGGTGAGATTTCCTTCTCCTTTACGATGCCACAAAGTCTGACGCGTTGGAATTTCCGCGGATATTCCCATACAAAGGGAATGTTGACGGGAACATTGGATGGCGAAGCTACCACAAGCAAAGAATTTATGCTGACTCCTAATCTCCCTCGTTTTGTGCGTGTGGGTGATAAGACTTCTCTGGCAGCTTCTATCTCTAATATGACTGGTAAGCCGCAAGCCGGAACGGTCAGTCTGGTCCTTTTTGACCCGATGACAGAGAAGGTTATCAGTACACAAAAACAGAAATTCAGCCTTGCTGCCGGAAAGACAATGGGTGTGGACTTCCAGTTTATCGTTAGTGATAAATACGAAATAGTGGGATGCCGGATGATTGCCGACAGTGGTACTTTCAGCGATGGAGAACAACAGTTGCTTCCGGTTCTTAGCAATAAAGAGCATTTGGTGGAGACACTTCCAATGCCAGTGCGTGGAGAAGAAACCCGTACTTTCTCACTCGATCATCTGTTCAATCAACAAAGTAAAACAGCCACAGATCGTAAACTAACTGTTGAATTTACAGGAAACCCGGCTTGGTATGCCGTTCAGGCATTGCCTTCATTGAGTCTTCCGACAAGTAATAACGCTATTTCCTGGGCTACTGCCTACTATGCCAATACATTGGCTTCGTTTATCATGAACAGTCAGCCGAAGATCAAAGCGGTATTTGAAAGTTGGAAACTGCAAGGAGGTACGAAAGAAACGTTCTTGAGCAATCTGCAAAAGAATCAGGAAGTGAAGAATATCATTTTGTCCGAGTCTCCCTGGGTACTCGAAGCACAGACGGAAGAGCAACAGAAAGAGCGCATCGCCACCTTGTTTGATTTGAATAACATCCGTAGTAATAATATCGCAGCTTTGACTCGATTGCAGGAGTTACAGAACTCAAATGGGGCATGGTCCTGGTATAAAGGAATGAACGGGAGTCGATCTGTAACTACCTATATCGCCGAACTGAATGCCCGTCTGGCTATGCTGACAGGTGAGAAATTAAGCGGATCGGCTCTTTCCTTGCAACAGAAGGCTTTCGCTTACCTTCATCAATCAGCTTTGGACGAGTATAAGGAAATCCTGAAAGCACAGAAAGACGGTGTGAAGTTTACTGGCGTTTCGGGCAGTATTCTGCAATATTTGTATCTCATCGCTATTTCGGGAGAGCAGGTACCCGCAGCCAATAAAGCGGCTTATACCTATTATCTTTCTAAGGTAGGAGAATTGCTGACTTCTCCTTCGATGGATACAAAAGCGATTGCCGCCATTGTGCTTGATAAAGCCGGACGCAAGAAGGAAGCGCAGGAATTTGTCGCTTCTCTGAAAGAACATCTGACGAAGACGGACGAACAGGGAATGTTCTTTGCCTTCAACGAGAATCCATATACATGGGGCGGAATGCAGATGCAGGCTCATGTAGATGTGATGGAAGCACTGGAACAGACAGGTGGCAATACCGATACAGTGGAAGAAATGAAACTTTGGTTGTTGAAGCAAAAGCAGACACAACAGTGGAATTCTCCGGTAGCTACTGCCGATGCGGTATTTGCATTGCTGATGAAGGGCGCTAATTTACTCGACAATCAGGGAGATGTACGGATTGTGATTGCTAATGAAGTGCTGGAAACTGTTAGTCCAAGTAAAACGACTGTTCCTGGATTGGGATATATCAAACGTTCTTTCACACAGAAGAATGTGGTGGATGCCCGCAAGATTGAAGTGGAAAAGAGAAATCCGGGTATTGCTTGGGGAGCTGTGTATGCAGAATTTGAATCTCCTGTCAGTGATGTGAAACAACAGGGCGGCGACCTGAATGTTGAGAAACAGTTGTATGTGGAGCGTACGATGAATAACGTGCCTCAATTACAGCCTATTACTGCCAAAACGGTTCTTCAGGTAGGTGATAAAGTCGTTTCCCGTTTGAGCATCCGCGTAGACCGTCCGATGGACTTTGTACAGTTGAAAGATCAGCGGGGCGCTTGTTTCGAACCGATCGGCAGTATCTCCGGTTATCGTTGGAACAACGGGCTTGGCTATTACGTAGACATCAAAGATGCATCGACTAATTTCTTCTTCGATCATTTAGGAAAGGGTGTATACGTGTTGGAATATAGTTACCGTGTCAGTCGTGCAGGAACTTACGAAACTGGTTTGGCAACTATGCAGTGTGCTTATGCACCGGAATACGCTTCGCATTCTGCTTCGATGACAATTATTATTAAATAGTTCCGGCAGGGGATTTTTATTCTCACCGACGAGCGAGGCGTTCCTCACCGATGAAGAGGGTGTTCCTCACCGAGGAAGGCATCCTTCGTCGGTGAGGAACTTTTTTCTTATAAACAGGGGCTTACAAGGACTGCTATTAAGTAAAGTCTTTTCCCAATCTGTGTTAATCTGTGTAATCTGTGGTGAAAAACTCATCTAAAACCCCTACATTTGTGCACCAAAATAAAAAATATCGCATGAAACGTAGTTTACTATCTATATTATCTTTACTTACTGTCGCTTTGGCAGCCGTTGCCCAACCTCGTATCTCTTCAAATAAAGAGACACATAACTTCGGACAAATTGAGTGGAAACGTCCGGTGACAGTGGAATATACCATCACTAACACGGGAAACCAGCCATTGGTACTGACCAACGTCACAACCTCTTGTGCCTGTGCCGTGGCCGACTGGACCAAAGAACCGATTGCCCCGGGAGGAAAAGGAGTAGTAAAAGCTTCTTTTGACGCAAAAGCGTTAGGACATTTTGAAAAGTCGATAGGAATATATAGCAATGCCAGTCCGAGCTTGGTCTATCTGAAGTTTACCGGTGAAGTAGTGCAGGAAATAAAAGATTATACAAAGCTACTTCCTTATACAATTGGAAATATTCGTTTAGATCGTGATGAGTTTGCTTTCCCCGATGTCTATCGCGGACAGCAGCCTTCATTGACCTTTGATATCGCCAATCTTTCGGATCGTCCTTACGAACCGGTATTGATGCATCTGCCTCCTTATCTGAAAATGGAAGCGGAACCCAAAGTCTTGTTGAAAGGCAAGAAAGGAACTATCAAACTGACGCTGGATGCGAGCCAGCTAAAAGATTACGGATTGACACAGACTTCTGTCTACCTTTCTCGTTTCTCCGGTGATAAGGTGAGCGAAGATAATGAAATACCGGTTTCGGCCATTCTTCTTCCCGACTTCTCTCGTATGACGGAAAAAGATTCTTTGAACGCTCCTGCCATGCACATTTCGGAAACGGATATTGATCTTAGTATCCCGTTGATAAAGAAGAATAAGGTAAGCCATGATATATTGATAGCCAATTCCGGAAAGACTCCGTTAGTCATCAGTAAGTTGCAGGTATTCAATTCATCGGTAGGAGTGAGCCTGAAGAAGACAGTCCTTCCTCCGGATGGAATGACGAAGCTCAAAGTAACTATTCGTAAGCGTGACGTAGGTAATAAGAAGCATCATTTACGTATCCTGATGATAACAAATGATCCGTTACGCCCGAAAGTTGAAATCAATATCAAACGCTAAATCCTATGATTATGGAACATCCTGAAAATAGTGAAGAATATAAGGGGCTTGTTGTCAATAAAGGCATTGAGCAACCCTCATCTGTGAATCCCTACTTAAAGCGGAAACCTAAGAAACGCCAACTTTCAGTAGCAGAGTTTGTAGAAGGTATCGTAAAAGGTGATGTCACCATATTGAGTCAGGCTGTGACATTGGTTGAAAGCGTAAAGCCTGAACATCAGGCTGTTTCACAGGAAATCATAGAGAAGTGTCTGCCATTTTCCGGTAATTCGATTCGGATTGGTATCAGCGGCGTTCCCGGTGCAGGAAAGAGTACGTCGATAGATGTATTCGGTCTGCATGTACTCGAAAAGGGGGGCAAACTGGCGGTATTGGCCATCGACCCCAGTAGTGAGCGTAGTAAAGGCAGTATCTTAGGGGATAAGACGCGTATGGAGCAGCTTTCCGTCCATCCCAAATCTTTCATCCGCCCCAGTCCGTCGGCAGGTTCTTTGGGTGGGGTAGCCCGTAAGACGCGTGAAACGATTATTCTTTGTGAAGCTGCCGGTTTCGATAAGATCTTTGTAGAGACGGTAGGTGTGGGACAAAGTGAGACGGCTGTACACTCTATGGTTGATTTTTTCCTGTTGATTCAGTTGTCCGGTACGGGCGACGAACTGCAAGGCATCAAGCGTGGTATCATGGAAATGGCGGACGGTATTGTTATCAATAAGGCCGATGGAGATAATCTGGAACGTGCCAAGTTGGCTGCCACTCAATTCCGTAATGCATTGCATCTGTTTCCTGCACCTGAATCCGGATGGATTCCCAAAGTATTGACTTACTCCGGTTTTTATAACCTGGGAGTGAAGGAGGTCTGGGACATGATTTACGAATACATTGACTTTGTGAAAGAAAACGGCTATTTTGAATATCGCCGCAACGAACAAAGTAAATACTGGATGTATGAAAGCATCAATGAACAACTTCGTGACAGCTTTTATCATAATCCGAAGATTGAAGCGATGCTCTTAGAAAAAGAACAGCAGGTATTGAAAGGTAACCTGACTTCGTTTATAGCTGCAAGAAGCTTGCTCGATACTTATTTTGAGGATTTGAAATGAGACTTTAAATGA
>VOFB01001655.1_pt1 | contig 61815 bp, 76 predicted proteins | sample 5384141 | NCBI WGS metagenome assembly VOFB01 (sample SAMN12384721, study PRJNA508395) | human gut metagenome | isolation source: healthy gut A | host: Homo sapiens
AGTCCTTTGCATGTTGTCTGATCGTATCAAATCCCTTTTGTTTTATGTAATCTATGTCTTTCTGCTTCAAATGAAAGCTACTTCGAAATTTGGAATTGTCCAGTCTCTCGAACAACTGCCTGTACCACTCGTCCTTTGTCATCAGAACTTCACTACTTCCGGATCATGCGTAAATGATGAAAATGTTGCTGTAGCATTTTTAAAATAAAATACCTCTGTGTTTCCATCGTCTGCTGAATACATCTTCTGTAATGATGGGTAAGCATCAAGCATCGACTGTCTGGCTTCTCTTCTGTCATCTTCCACAAGTTCTCCTGCTACACGGAGCCACTCTCCATCTTTAAATGCACAGATTTCTACCTTTGGATTTGCATGAATCTGTTTTGATACCTCTTTCACCTTACCTGTCTGAATATAAAGTTTCCCCTCAAAAATGTGGGCTGTACCAAAAGGTCTGACTCTTGGCTGGTCGCCTTCTATGGTTGCTAAATAATATGTTTCTGCTTCTTTTAAGAATTTTTCTACTCGTTCCATGATGTAAGCCTCCTGATATTTATCTAATAATGTAATTTTTATTTTCAGTATAACCTATAAATAATTCTCAAAGCAATGCCTTCCGGAATGGTTCTAATCCATTTATGCAGATAGTCTGCATAAATTACTTTTTATCTTAAATTAGCCACTGGAGAAATACGATCAAGAAGATAAACCTCCTCTCCTGTTTTCTCCGGATTATCTGTGCCCAGTTCTTTTGCAATCGAACGGAATTTTTGCAAATCCTTTCGCTCCGTTGCGCCTGGCATCATATCTGGAACGCCTTTCAATAATCCTAGCAAATTCAGTATCGTATTCAAATAAGATCCAAAATTTAAGAAACCGGTAGTTCCAAGCATGAAATCGACAATACTTGTCGATTTCGCAGTTCGTTCCGAAGCCTCTGCCAAAATATTATTATACTCCCGAATCTTTTGTCTTCGATCTGTTTCTTCCATCTTCTCCAGATTTTCCAAAATAGCCCGGAACTTCATAGGTGTCTGGTACTTGTCTGCCATGTTTGCAGTACGCAAAATATCAATATTTTCTTTTGTGTCAAAGAATTCCAGCATATTTCTTTCCGTATAATTTGTATTCCAAATCGACTGCATCCGCTTCACTTGCTCTGGTGCATACCAATATACCTCCATCATTCCTTCCATCATAGAAGTCTCTGCCTCATCCGTATATATTTTATTATCATTTTCTGCACGAAACGGAAAATATGTTGCATCCAAAGCCATGGCTAGATGTGCCGATTCCGCCTTTGAAATAAATTCAAATTCAATTGCACTCTTCTGATCATGCTCTCTGAAAAAATTATATGCCAACTGATTAATGCCGAAATTACTGACTGCCATAGGACTCGAATTTTGCAAAATGCCAAAACTTTTCTCCCACTACTCTATATGGCCATGCCAACAGTTCTGATATATGAAGTGCCACTTCATCCTGTTTCTGATTTCCATATTTTGCAAGTTGCGATGCCATCTCCTAAGCCATCGGATAATTGGCAGCATACTGATTTTCATCTCAACCAACTGTGCAATCATCATCGCATTCATAGCTCTTCTTCCAATTACAGAATCCGGTGACTCTTTGTAAGCATCCAAAATAACCTGCCGATCATACCTCGTCTCATCATTTCCTAACAAAGAACTACTTTCCCCATTGAAACAAGTTGGACCAGCTCTTTCTTTTTCATGCCCTGCATTTCAAAAACTCATCCAAAAATTTTCAATTGGCAAAGCAAGATACACCGTATCATATAATAATAAAAGGCTGCGTAGATTGATCACCGGAAAAACAGACGCATTCACAAAGCATTTTAGTTCGCCATCTCTGCAAAAAGATAAATCCTTTTCTCTTTACAGAGCCATCATAAATTGCCTCTATATTGTCATACCAGAAATCTGTCTCAGCAACTGTAAACGGATAACTCTTGTTCGTATTTAACCACATAACACTGTCCTGCGGATTTAATTTTGTTTTATCTTCCGGAGGTTCCGTTGTACGAAGTACCTGAATCTGATCCGTTCCAAAGTCAACTTCTGTCAGTTCCTTTTGCAACCTTGCGATCTGTTTGTCACTCACATCACTTCCAACATAAATATCCATATGAAAATTTATGCCGCCTTGACTCGGAACAATTTTTCTAATGTCAAAATCATGGTATCTTCCATAAATATATTCTTCTATCTCAGCTCTGGTCCTCGCTGTTGCCCGAAAATCATCCACCGGATGTTCCATATCAATTGGAGAGAGTTCCTCTATATAATGTTCCGGCACCTGATCCGATAATGATATCTGCAAAGTAACATACCTTATGGAGCGATCAAAATATGTCTTTATTTTTTCAAAATCGTCTGGTATATTGGAACATAAAATCACATACTTAAAGGGAGCTATTTTAAATATTCTGGTTTTGATACCTATGTATTTTAGGCGTAATGACAAGTCATTGCGTCTGACATTATTGTCATTTGTTAACATGAAAGCACCACCTTTGTATATCACAAAAATCGATATTTTCTATAATTCATGTTTTTGACTTAGCAAACGTTGTATTTAATTTGTCTTGAAATTACTTTTATTCCGTCTACGATAATAAGTCTCCAATTATCAGTAATGTAATTGCTAAAATCATGATATCTTCAATGTACTCTCAATCCATGAAATAATTATCCCACAATATGGTGTCAAATTTCGTTTCTGCACCAGACCTTCATATGTACGCTCTAATTCTCGTATAAATGCATCCTGAGATTTTCCTTTACATTTTCTCATAATTCTGCTCTTTTCTTCCATTAAAACTCTTTTACGTGTCTCTGGAAGAGAAACAGCTTCACAATTTAAATTCAGAGTTTCTGTAACATCCTTGTTAATATCCGCATCATCTGAATAAATGCTTCCATCTGTTTTATACTTTATCTTTCTGACGGACAACTCATCAAATGGATTGACTGTAAGCTCTGTATTGCCTCTATGCGCATCACAAGTCTTATCCTCTGGTTTGACCCCTCTCACCAGACTATTTCCATAGCACACGCCAAGCATCCATTTAAAATCCAAAGTTGCCTTTTTATCATGTTCCTGTTCATCTTGCGGATGTCTTGGTCTGCAATGTTCAATTCTGACAACACTTGGATTATCAATTTTTCTCATGCAATATGCACACAGATGTTTTTGCTCTTCCCACATCTGCTCTCTAATATCCTTAAGCACATTTGTAGGTGTGTCCTCATAATCTGCATCAGGATACTGCTTACGAAATTGTAATAGACTATTTGGTTCTTTTCCTCTTCTCACAACTATCATATGCTATTCTCCCAATATCTTTTCTAAGTCCAGTGATGTTCTCGCTGCTGCAATATCAGGATCTGTTGTTCCAACAATTGCTTCAATCTCTGTCAATACATTATCTGCTTCTTTGTAATTATTTTCATCCATATATGAATAGAATAAATTCATACGCTGCTTGATGTCCATTGGACGTTCAGATACCTTCATTACTTCTCTTAATATAGAATTTGCATCTCTTCCATAGGTTTGCGCTGCTGGCATATAGATTTCTCCATTATCCAGAATGCGAATCTGTTCTTTTGCAACTGAATTAATTACTGCCGGTGCGTGCGAACTGACAATAAATTGTATCTTTGGAAAAATAGTATTTAAATCGCTTATAATAGTCTGCTGCCACTGTGGATGTAAATGTAAATCTATCTCATCAATCACGATAACACCAGATGTCTCTTCTAACACCTTATCTCCAAGCATTGGATTTAATACAGCCATGCGATACGCAATATCACCAATCATGCTAAGTGTATTTTTATAACCATCACTCATTTCATCCATTGCAAATTTCTGTAAACTGCCATCTGCACTTTCAAAATTTAAAACCAATCTATGTGTATCAAGGTCGAATATAATGCTGGCATTTTTTGGAACCACTAATTCTCTCAAAACATTTGCAAATAGCATTTTCTACTGTTTTTAACAATAAAGGCTTTTCCACCTTACCTGTCCTTTGCTGTGCCTGAAGGCTTTTTAAAGTCTGAATCTGAAACCAATTAAGCATCAGCTTTTCATTTGACTCAGCTGCCATACAATCTACATAACCAACCTGACGTTTAAATTCAGTCAGTGATTTTATGTTTTTCTTTTCCTTCTTCTGTGCATATAAACGACCAGTACCATAATATGATATCAATGGAAGAATTAATGACTTGTCTCCTGTCATAATTCTCTTCTGTGCTTCCTTTGATATATTAGTTAATTCTCTTGCTTCTTTGACGGTAGTATTTCCACTTTCGGAATTTAGAGAACGCACCCATTTCATATCATGGTTGTCCAGACAGTCACCTGTACTTTCAATACTTACAGGAAACTGATGCTGCGGATCAACTGTACCATCAAGATCATGGAACTCATATCTGGCATCATCCTTTAAGATACTTCTACCTACTCCCCATCAATTCCCAATAAGAACGTGCTGACTGCGACAGCAACTGCATCCAATATAGCCGTCTTTCCTGCTCCATTCTTTCCGACAATTAATGTTGTATGCTCATCAAAATCAATATTTGCATCTTTAAAACATCTATAATTTATGATTCTTATTTTTTTCAATTTCATTTATTTTTCACCTCAATTCACTTTCCTTTCATCTCAATATATGCTAAAGAAAATTTTATATCACAGACTTATTATTTTGTAATAGGCTCCGTCAATTTTAAGAATTCTCTACCTAACGAAGTGATTTCATATGAATTATTATTTCCTAACTTTTTTTACTTTACTAGGAAACTTAACACTTTTAGGATTCTTCGAATTACTTTGCTTGTCAATATCTTTTAAATAATCAATAATGATGGCTAAATCCATATCTCTAATGTCAGCATTTTTATTTTGAAGTAAACCAAAGCGTTCCAATTTTTTCTTTCACAAAACGATATTGCGTATCTGAGATATCAACATCCTGCACGACAGAATAATAATTTTCTTCATGTTCATAAGAAAACATTTTAATACACGAATATCCAAATCACTTAATTCAGTAAGTGTTTTAAAAAACATAAGTGTCATATCCTCATTAGGATTTTCAATACACATCAAATTGATAAAACCATTAATTCCATATTTTACTTTTTGATTCTTGTATTTCATCATATATAGCGTCAAGCATCATCTCACAATATTTCGTCCGAAATATCTGATCTTGATTATTTTTTCAAGCACTTCCAATTGAGCCGCAATTAAGGAATCGTTCTTTTGTAATTCTTCAATAGCTTTTTTTACATTTCTTTCAAGGCGATTCTGTTTCCACCCTAACCGTATATTATTGATTCTTGGAAAGACAGCCCTAAAATTTCACATATTACTGATGCCGTAGCTTCGGACACCACCATTTCCGAAATCTGTTTAACAACTTCTGGTAAAATTTCTCCCAATGTTACATCCAATGCTTCTTCATTTGATGCATGAAATAAATCTAATACATTTTCCTTGCCCATAGTTGATCTCCTGATATCATATTCATACTTGTAGCATTCCTTTGTATTTCTAATACATTATACTTACAAATTTCACTACATGCTGTCGAAATCAGTTGCCTCATTTACTGTGGAAATGTTAAAACACCAGCAAAAAAGCCAACGATAAGTATAACAATCGCACCCCACTTAGGTATGCTAAACACTTTCTTTCCAATAAGTTCTTCCGCAAAAGGATTAATCATAACTGCCGTAATTACAAACAAAATTCCACTTAATATTCCAGAACTTGAAAATGAAACGATAGCAAAAAACAACATAAAAATAGAAAATGCCCAAAATATTATCTTATATATTACCAAACCAACTTTTTTTATCTTACCTGCATAATCTGCATCAGCCATATTCTGTGCTCTCTGATGTTGCCTTACGATTCGTCTCTCTGCTTTCTTAGCTTTTTCAGCAGCCTTACGCTCAGCCTGTTCCTTTTTAAATGCAGCTTCATCAGCAGTCCTTTTCGTCATTCTCTGTGCATCAGTATTATATAAATATTGTAGATATTCCTCATCAGACATTCCACTTTGTTCATTGGTTCTGTACATAGCAGGAATCGTATATGTAGGTTTGTCGCTAATCGCCTGCTGAAATTCCATCTGTTTGTTATTGATCTGACTATCAATTGCCCTTACTGATGATTCCTCCTCTGGCTTTAAGAATTGAGTTGGCACAGGTGTTTTAGCTAGAGTTCCTAACTGCGCAATAATATTTTGAGCATCACTTTGAGCTTTCGAAAAGGAAAAGCTCGATTGATCCACCTGATTTGCTATCAATACAACCTCAGAAACAAATCCATCAATATTAACCATAACACCTAAATGAGTACATGTTGGAATCTGATTAGATACTGTCGTTCCTGTTGTTTTTCCCTTGGTTTTACCTAGACCTACACCTCCAACTACTGCTCCAACTCGGTCCAAGAATCAATCCTCCTGCAACAGCACCACCTAAGGAAGCATGTTTTTTGATGTTGTTTGCGTATTTTCAGTTGTAACAATACGACTTCCTACCATCATGTTCAATTCAGCCCCTTGGATACTTGAAAATAAGGCGATAGAATTATTAATTTGAATTTTACCTTCAGTTCTATTTACCATAATTTTTCCATCAGCTAATTTTTCCCATCTGGCATTGGCAATTCTAATAATTTCTTTCGTCCTGCTTTTTTTGAGAGGACATCTCTCTCTTTTTCAATTTGCTTGATTCTTTTGTTGTATGCATTATCATCGTTCTTATGAATTTTGGCAATTACCTTATCTCTGTATTTTGGATCATTCACAAACTTATATAATTCTCTTTCCTCATTAGCCATTTTTGATAGCCTCCTCCATATTTTTCAAATCAATTTCTTATCAAAAATTCTATGTACACACCTATATTGAGACTATATTAATTTTTATGATCTAAACTTAAATTTCCAACTAACTTAAATTCATAATGATACACTTAACCTTTTTAGATTATAATGTAATCTTCCTAGCATTGAAATCACGCGCAACAATTTTTTCAAAATATAACCTTAACCTAGATGCTCTTTCACGAAAAAAATTGTTCCGTCGGAACTTTAAATACCTCTCCATCAATGTTAACATCTTTGTGATACATCTCCAAAAGCCTTTCTGTCGTGGTATTAAGCCAATGTCCAGTACACATTCTTTCATAATATATCATCGCTTCTGCAAGTGGTTTATTATCTTTTTCATTATTATTATCACTATCTAGAATCATCATATTACCTAAAGAATCAATATACTTTTCACGCATTTCATGAGGATCTACTGGAATAAAATGCTTTGCCATATTGCTTTCATTAGGATGATGTGCCTCCATATGGTCTAATTGTAACTTATCAGTTACAAATGAATAGACCGCTTTGTCAAAAGTAAGTTCCGTTTTAGTATCATTGATTTTTGTTTTAAAGAGATTAATAAATAATACTTTTATTTTCAAATCCGTTAACGCTGATTTTCCATACTGCCAATTTTGAATCCATTCCCTAAATTGTTTAATCATATTTGAATGAGTCTCAACATCAATTACTACCCCGCTAGGATTCCAATTTTTCATTGAGATATTTTGCAATGCTTTTTTGCAATACTTCTTGGGATTTCATAATCTTTGCTTAAAAGTGCCGCTTTCCATAATTTAAAAGCTAATTCATGAATTTCACGATATGCACCGCCGTCCGTATTATGCTCATAATCCTCCTTAATTGCCGCAATATATTCTCTGAAATTATTAATGTTTACCTCTTTAATTCCTTCATCTTCCATTTTATTCATGAATTGACGGATAATTATATTAGTAAGTGCAGGCAGTACACCATCTTGTTTTAAAGCATTTAAGAGATGAAATGCTTTAAATGTAATAGATACTTGTGTATTATTCTCTGCACGAATACAAGAGAGTGCTGCATTACGTACGGGTATTTTATAATCCTCAATAATTATTCTCATCATTTGGTAAACTCGAATATCATTTAATGCTTTTGAGAACAAATATTTATTACTTTCTAAAGAATATGAATTTAAATATTTACTTTCAATAATTTCCCTATATCTCTCAATTTTATTTGTAAACATAGATTCATCTGCTGTAAGATATAATGCCCCAAGATAAGATATCAACTTTGTATGGGCATCGGTGAGATCCCTCGTAAAAATCTCATCCCCCATATTTCATCTAATACACCTATATTTTTATCAATTATCTCATCCATATCTCCTGAAGTATTGCAATACGCCTTTAAAAATAGATTCTTTATTAACTCTAAATCATCAATCTCCATAGCACGATCATTTAATACTTCAAATAAAGTATACGCGTCCCTTTCATTTCCTGTAACAATAACACAAAATCGAATATTCTCTATCATTTCTTTCATAAATCGCAATATTTCACGCGCATTTTGTAATGGTTTTCCTGACAATTGTAATAATTTAATAATCACATTAAATTCATATTTAATTGCATTTGTATATTGTAAAATATTAGCATCTATTTTATCTTTTTCATCTATAATATAAAGTCTCGGGTTATCATCCTTTGATACAATAACGCACGCTTTTGACAACGCTTCACCCAACACCGTATTAAATGTCTTTCGAGAATAAGTTAATGCTAAGTCATCTGTACTGATAAAATTTTTCTGTAACTCCTCATATTCATTATAATATTTATCAAGATCTGAAAAGTCCCTTTCAGGAAGAAATACTGTCTTTCTGTATAACTCTGCTATCTCAATATAAACCTGATCCCTTTCTGAATCTGTAAGATCAGAGAGAGGTTCCATTTTTCAATAATATCACCTCGCATTTTAGCAAATACATCTAAATATTTACTTCCAAATAAATTACCATATAGTTCTTGTAAATCATATAATGGCCCGTCAAGATTGGATCCCTTAGTACTAATCAACTCTTCAACATACGATCTTTGTAATAAAAAGCGTAAATAATTAAGTAAAAAAACAGTCGTTACTCGTTGTTGCCCATCAATTATATCATATCGATTCTGTATTTTTTCATCTTCAACAAGCACCACTGAACCAACAAAATACTCTGCACTTTTATTTTCATTCTTATTTTTGTAAAAATCCGAAATCAAATTAGTTATGCGTTTTTCATCCCAACGATATGGACGCTGATAATATGGAATATTAACATTTAGTGGAACTCTATTTTTAGTTCCAATATTCATACACATTTCTAGAATATTACGAATCTCCGCTCCCTTTAAATCCATTTAAATGTTTCTCCCTTCTTTTGTACAATTTTAAATATCATTTGTTCTGACACTTGTTACTTATCGTTTATAAAAATTTTAAACTTCCATATCCTTAAATTCTACATTATTAAGTAGTTATTTATTTTATCTTTTGAGAATATTTTTTCATCTACCACACTCTCTTCTATATCTCTTACGTTCCGATTTAATTTTCTAACAATATTACTACCATGTTTTTCAAAATATTCCCTTTGAATATCCTCAAAAGTAATATCATCTAAGATATTATTATCGTTCAACTTCTTGCCCCCATATTACTGAAAATCAGGCTCAAAATCAGGAAGATCATCCTCACCTGCAATCAACCCCACATCCATAGAAAATTTTGTAACATTTCATATAAAGTGTCAACAGTATCTTCTATTCTGTTGCAATCTTGAAATTTATCATATAAATACTCAATTCCACCGCACGCATAAGAATTGAAAATTTCCATATTCTGTTTAAGTACATCCATATTTTCTTCCGGATCATCTCTAAATGTTCTATTTTTATAATCCTCTAAGGTATAATCTTTTTTCTTCTTTTAGCAACATTATCAATCGATAAATAAATCTCAAATCTGGTTTTCTCTTATTCAATTCATTTGGAAAAATAGATGCTGCTTGAACTTTTTCTTGATTATCTTCTGTATATTTCTTATTATTCAAAAATCCAACAATTGAAGAAATCACATATGCCTCTCTAAATGTACTGAATAATCCTAAATCTTCCTTGAGGAATCTGACCATAGTTGCATATTTTCCATTGAATTCTATTTCATTATCAAATAATCCGGAATTTCCCTTTTCAACTATTCCAACTGCCATTATTTATCACCTCCATATACTTCCACTCGGACCTCTGTCTCATCTATTTTTACCAATTCATACATTCTTCCAACTTTTCCTGTTAATCCACTCTTTGCATATAACCAATCTTTTTTCATCAAAGCAAAAATCAATTGTTTTGTTGCCACAGACAATTCCCTAGCAATATTATGTGTATGAACATCATCCGCATGCGAAAATGCTGCATCTAAAACAAGTGGATATTGTTCTCCCATTGCGGTAGATGCCTCTTCTCCGGAATTATGACGTTCATTCATAATTTCATATGCTAATTTTACAAGTCCGCCAACGTATGCAAAATATTGAATCACTCTTAATCCACCTGTAGTATCAACCACTTCTCCTTCGGCTGTCATATGTATCGCATATTTTTCATCAATAGTAATGTCTTTTTCCATCATACATATTATCAAATAAATTTGAAACGTTTGTAGCTAAACGTACTCGTAATTCTTCATCTTTTTTTGAATAATTACTATTTACCCACTTATATATTTCTTCTGCATATCGATAATACAACTGATATTGTTTTGCCTTATCTGTTTTACTTTTGTACATATTGAAATTATTGGTCGCAGTTTCAATTTCAGACTCTTTACTATTCTTAATTCCAATTTGTGTATCTCTTTCTTCTCGAAATTCAGATATATATCCCTTGTATCTAATCAAGTCTTCTTCTGCATTTCCAAGATCAATCTCACCGATTTGAGATATTCTTGCTAAAATACTTCTGTCTTCAGCATCTAAATCTCGCAAGCGTTTTTTAAAACCTGAATCTCCCGATATGCATCTTCATATTTTTTTACAAATTCTTTATTACTTTCCCTGTTTATCGAAATTGTTTCTTTTAAATCTCTAACAAGCGTTCCTATAGATTTTGGTGGTACATAATCAATATATTTTTCAACGTTTTTATATGCCAAAGAACCTTCCTTTAGATCTGTTCCACACAAGCATTCACCTCTATGTAATAAGTCACGAATTGCCTTAGCTTCAATTCCCTTTATTCCTTTATCTGCGACATTCATTTTATCTAATTTTTCTTCTGCTCTTGTAAGTAAAGGAGTAACAAACAAAGGTACTCCCTCTTTTCCAAACAACAATAGGAAAGATTTATTTTTCCTATCTAACTCTTTTTCATACGATGATATGTCTATAGCAATATTGTCTCTACGCTTTTGTAATACTTTTGCAGGACCAGCATCTCTTAATTTTGCATTGATTTCATCTATTAATGATTCATACTTTCCTATTTCTGAATCCAACTCTACAATCCTATCTGTTGCCTTTTTCAGTTCTTTTTCAGCTTTTTGCTTTTTCTCCCACTCAACCTGAGCCTTATCCCCGCTTTCACTTTTTTGTTTTTCCAAATAATACCCCATAACACTATTAGAATAAGGTGTTTTCTGAGTCTGAGAGCCATATAAGTGTGAGCGCATTTTATCAAAAGCTTCCAACCCCAACAAAGTTCTGACAGCTTTTCCTAAATCTTTTTTACTGATTTCATTGTCTTTTTCTCCTTCAAAAAGAAAAAAAAGTTGATAAGTCTTGTGGCAAAATAGATTTTATAGTCATATTAACATCATGTTGCATTGTCCAACTTTCTGTGTTTGACCATTTTCATCAACATATACTAAAGACGCTTCACTTTCAGATGCCTTTAATCCTTTTTCTGTTTTTTTAAACTCTTGTACTCTTTTTCATGGTATATTCTTTCCCACCATCTTCAAAAACCACTTCAACAGATGCCGTTGCCTTTTCATTCACATCTAACTCTTTTTCCACTTTTTATTTAAAATATCATTTGGACGATTAAATCTACTTTCCCCATAAAGACACCAAATAAATGAAAGAACAAATGTAGATTTACCATATGTGTTATTTCCAATAATAACTGTTACCGTAGCATCTTTATTATCGTCTTTTGGAGTCAAATCAATATATTGATTTCCTTTAAAAGGTCTAAAATCCTTATAACTAATCGATTTTAATAACATTTTTTGCCTCCTCTTCAATTATTCTTTCGATTTCTGCCTTCATTTCCTTTTCATTTCTCTTACCTGTTTTTGTATTTTCACGTTCCAATTCATAAATACGATTTACCATACGAATTATCTTTTGTTTTTCTATTACTACTTCATTCTCGTTCATTTGTTTATTCTCCATTTCTTTCTTCATCTAATATCAGATTTCTCGTTTCATATGTTTCTTCTATTTCTTGTTTTAATAAATCAATTTCCGAAGGATTCCTTGCTGTATTAGCAAAATTTACCATTCGAGCAAACTCTCTTCTTACAAGAGATAAATCATATTTTCTCTCTTCTGCAGATAAATATTTCACATCACTCAATTTTCTTGGCAATGTAATAAAATCATATATTTCTGCATATTCCTTCCTGGAAATTTTCTTAGAACTCTTCCTCGTCTCTGAATATATTCCTTTGGATTTGTACTACTCGCTAAAATAAATGCCTTCTCTATTGCCGGAATATTCACACCTTCGTCAAGACACTTTATAGCGGTAATAACCTGAATATCTTTATTTATAAACATTTCACGAATTTCTCTTCTCTCATTAATATCCTCAGAGGCAGTAAACTTTCTAACCTTCATATGTAGCTTCTCATATAATCGCCGATTAACCTCATCAATTTGTTTTATATCATCTTCATCAGTTATATCTTTTCGGTCATATTTAGTAGCTCCACAATAAACTAACATATTATTGTCATTTTTATATGGTTCAATTTTATCGATCAAAGCATCAATTTTTTCAGCACATCCAGCAATAATCCTAGCTCGTTTAATCAATAACATGTCTAAATAGGAACCGTCATCTTGCATAGTCACATTAAATCCAGCTATCTTAACAATTTGTTGTGTTAATTCATTATATTTCTCTAGTTCCTCTTCATTTAAGTACACTATTACAGGATGATAGTAATATGGAGTTAAAAATCCTGCTTTTATGGCTTCTTTCAATGTAAATGAAATACAAGGTTCTTGTCCAAAATATTTTTTAAAGTCTCTGTACCTTCTTTATCTCGATATCTTTCAATTGTTGCTGACAATGCTAATCGGTATCTAGCTTTCTTTAGGCAAAAAGTCTCGACAACTTTTTAGCCCCAAAATTATGAGCTTCATCCACTACAAAGCAAAATTTTTTTTAAACTTTGAAAGTATTTCTTGAAAATCCGTACCAGAAAATGTTGCATTAGTTGTTATAATGCAAAAATTTTTAATAGCACCGCAATTATAGGCATTCATCGAATCCTGAAACTCTCTTTCTCCAATTTTGTCCTAAATACGAATACGCAATAACTGGTTTAACTCCAAACAAATTAATATCTTCAACCCATTGTTCAACAAGATGCCTATAAGGCACAACAATAATAACTGCGAGATTATCATTCAATGCATATGACAATGTGCTTATAGCAGCCAAACCAGTATATGTTTTCCCTGTTCCTGTTGCCATATCAAATATTCCACAACACTTTCTCTCCATCCAATTAGTAATTGCTTCTTTTTGATATTCATACAACGAAATATTAAAAGGAGTTCTAAAAAATATACCTGTATTTTCACTCTGCAATTCTAACCAATTGTCAGTATTTATTTCATCATAATCCACATTTTCATATTTATACTTTTTAAGGATTTCTTCTGTCAAATTCTCGATTTCAACTATGCGAACATTAGGTCCACAATTACACCAGATAGCATCAAATGCATTTTCTTTTATTTGTACACGACCATCTTCATCTCTCCAACTTTTAAAAACATCAACTGTTTCATAATTTGCCACCAACGCATTAGCTGTTTCATTCATTGATCCAGAAAAGACAACCTTGTTCCCTTTGATCATCTTCGATTATTCCAACTTTTTCATGATATATTCCCGTCTTATAATTTGACTCTGTAATTGCTATTTTTATATCAAGTATTCCATCCGCAATTAGATTAGCCAAATAATTCAACTGCTTCCTTTGATACTTGTTAATTGGTTCATGTAATTCTCTAGATAAAGCATTTTTTTATTACTACTTCACGTTGCTCATAACCAAATCTAATAGCATCTATATCCTCATCAGTAAGTTTAGGCGAAGCAATCAGCTTTATATGTCCACCATTTCTAACCAATCCGGATATTCCACTAGCGATCTCTGTCAAAACCGACGAAGAAAAGAAACCAACCGCTCTTTTATAAATAATTGCCTCTTTCAATAACGGAATATAAAAATCATGTGGCAAATTATCTACCATAGTCCGATATTCTATTTTTATATTAATATCCTTAAGACTCATCTCATCTCTCCCCGGACTTTAACCTAAACAACGTCTTTTATGTTTTCTTCCAATCCCTATTCCAGAAATATTTCAAAAGAATAAATATTTTCAATAACTATATCTTTAAAATATATTTTTTATTTATTTTACCTACTGCTCATCAATTTCTATTAATGCATAAATCAATTTATCTATATCTTCTTTTACAGAAAATTGCCCTAATCCAACTCGAACCGTGCCTAACGTATTTTCATCCTTCAAATACTTATGTATAAATGGTGCACAATGATATCCCGTTCTTACAGCAATATCAAAATCCTCATCAAGAATCATTCCTAAATCTTCCGATGTATATCCATCCACTACAAATGAAACAATTCCAACATGTGCTTGTCTATCCTTAGGAATATACATTTTAACCGTTTTAATCTCAGATAATCTTTCAATTAAGTAGTCTCCTAATTCCTTCTCATGTTTCATACATACATCCGGATCAATGACTTTTAATGCAGCATTAAGCCCAGCCACCGCAACAATATTGCAACTAGCCGACTCATAACGTGTCTCCTTTCCAGATGGCATTTCAAGATTAAGAGAATCACTTCCCGTTCCACCACTAATAAAAAATATCTAATGGTACCCCCTGATACGTTAATAAATCCTCCTATTCCCAAAGGACCATAAAGTGTTTTATGTCCGGCAAAAGCTATCAAATCCACTTGCATTAAATCGGCTCGTATCTGAACAAGTCCCATAGATTGCGCTGCATCTAAAACTGTAATACTTCCATATTTTTTTGCCTCCTCAAATATTTTTTAACCGGCAAAATATAACCTGTAACATTACTCACATGTGTACAAAATATAGCATCGGGCTTATCCTTAGTAAATTCATACTTCATTTTTTCCAAATCAATTTCTAAATCTGAATTCAACGGAATTTCTTTAATAATCAAATTTTTCTTTTTTTCTAATTCATGAATGCTTCTAGCCACAGCATTATGCTCGTATGGGGATACATACACAACTGCTCGCTCTCCTATCTGCAACCCATTAACAATCTGATTCATTGCAATCGTTACAGATGGACTGAAAACTACTGCCGCTGAAATATCTACGTGAACCAATCTGCGTAACATATCCTTTGTTTCGCCTATAAGTTTGCTTGCATCCCGAGCTAATTTATAAGAACTCCGTTCGGCATTAACCGCACCCTCTCTATTCATTTTGTCCATAGCTTGATATACCACTTCCGGTTTAGGAAATGTTGTTGCAGCATTATCTAGATAAACCATATTTTTGCCTCTATTTTGTTATTCTCTCTATCATATCTAAAAGAATAGATACCCTATCATTAACACTTAAATCATCATATTCTTCCAATGCATCCTCAATAATGTTCTTAAGAACCCCACCAGTGGTTTCATCAGCGTGATTATATGTTTTTTCAAACAAATCGCCATTTCTTTTTGTGAATACTAATGTCATTTCTCCAGTGGAAGTTTCATCCTTTGTATTCTCAATTTCTTCCTTGAGTTTCCTCAATTCATCTGCAAAATCTTCTAAAGATCCTGTATTCCAATTTTCAATATATACATCAGTTGCCGCCTTAACAATTTTTTTTGCCACCTCGCGATCATTATAAACATCTAACGCTTCAATCGTTGACATAAAATTGGTCATTCTTCCATCGTACAACCCCTGTTTTGCACTCTTACTTTGATTGTCATACCATTCACTCAATGTGTGAAATAAATCCTCTTTCTTTCTTCCTCCCCACACATCATAAATCTTAGATACCGTTTCTTCCTGAACCCAGTCAAAATAATCATCAAAATAAGTTTTACATTCGTCTATTTTTTTAATGTTTCTTCATATGATTTTGCATTAAATTTATCTGGCAGCTCGACAAATAGACTTTCAAACGGATTAAATTCCACTTTCTGCAATACTTTTTTATATCTTTCATTGCTTTTGCTAAATTTTCTGATCCCACATACTGATTCAAATTCATCATGTTCCGTGAAACTTGTGGTAATGCTCTAAACCATCTTTGCATACAAATAAAAATATTTTTGATTCGATTTTCAGATAAATTTCTATTATCAGCAACATCAAATAATTCATTTAATTCTCTAATATATTTTTCTTTTTGCAGATCCTCTTTCGATATATAAATTGCGTAATCATCCACCTGTTCACACATATTTACAACAATATCTGCGTCCAATTGTATTTCCTTATTCGCAAAATAAACAATTATATCTTCTCGTCTATTTGCAAAAATGTAAGCAACATAAAAAGGAATTATTCCTGCTCTCATACCATATGGTGCAGACATAAGCTTGTTCATCAGACCCACCATTGATTTCTTTTTATTCGAACATGAATCAATAAACTTATTTATTTCTTTTAATGCACTCTTAAGATTTGGTTTCATCTTATCTGTTAAGACCTCAGGTACACAGAATAAAGATCTATATACCGTTGCCTCCTGGTTAGATCCCCTATAAAAATCCTCTGTATCCGTATGCGTTAAGATTGCACGTATAATATTTAAGCGAGCTTTCTTTGTCTGTGCTGTTCCAATATAAGACCGGTTAACCAATTCATTATTTATGATAGGGGTTTTATAATATACACTCTCACAACATCTATTAACTACTGCTTCTTCACTGCCTGTCTTATCTGCTACAATATCATCTCCATCAATTGAAAATACTTTTTGTTTCTCCATCATCTTCATATATAGCACTTATTAAAATTTCAATCTCTCTTGTAAGATCCTCAATTAAAATTGGCAATTCTCTTTTGAGAATTTCATTGTTCCCAACAAAAAGTGAATTTGTAGTTAACTCCTGTATTATTTCATAATCCTTTAACTGTTTAGAAACTTTAATTGCTTGTTTTGGACAAACAACCACAATTCTTTGATCCCCCAATTGAAACAAATGTTTTCTCACTTGTTGCTGTTGTACTTTTTCAAAGCTATATAGTGTAATAACCTTTCCGTCCCCTGAACAATCCGCAAGCATTGCCTCTGCCGAATCAATATTCAAGAAATCTTCAACTCTCATAAATTGATTCGTAAAATAACGTGTCATCATATGTACCGTATTGTACTTTCTTGGAACAACATAATACTTTCCAGTAACATCTAATAATGCCTGTCCATAATTTACATTGTCCCCTTAAGTTCTCGTTGGCGCTTAATCTCTTTTCGCAGTTGTGAGCCTGCTTGTGTTTTAAATGTATATTGTCCATCTATCGCTTTCTTGTAAATAAAATTTTTCTGTATTAATTCGTCTATCGCCTGTGTTGCATCAACCGCATTAACACTTAATTTAAGATATTTATCGGTTGCCGGTAACTCATCTTCGTTTTTAGCAATCAAAATAATAGCCAATGCCTTAATGAGCTTTTTTTGATCATCCGTATCGCATTTATCGATAGCATATTCTGCACTTAGCCAAACATTGTGAACATAATCATTTGAAACTTCCTTCTTAAACAGAGTACTAAAGTAATCATATATAAGATCTGCCCCTATACTCCACTCCTTGTCAGCAGTATGCTCAGAGACGAATCTCGCCATACTATTAGGTTCATCATTTGAAATAAAAGTAAATAATGTTCTCTCGTTCTGTGCTACTTTTTTCGCTGATATTAAGCAACAAATAAGCCGCTATTGGATTTAATGGATAACATCCCTTCAAGATAATATTTTTAAACTCCGGTTCCGGAAATTTACTTCTAAAAGCGGGTACTTCATAATACTCTTTAAGTACTTTTTCTCCAAAAAGTTTTCATGACCTGGAATTTTCTTTAACAAGCTTTCATCTTTAACGATTGCATTTTTTATCAATTCAAAATTATTTTTTTCAGAAGTTACAAAAGTCTTTTCTATAATTCTTCCTTCAATACCTGTAAACGAATTAATAATATCTGATGAAAGATACCGTCCATATTCCTTGATACTTTTGTGTGCAACCATGGTAAAGTAAATCTGTGCATTTTGAGAATCTGTAGCCAACTCACATATATCCTGAAGTAACTTCATATTTGATCCCGCAGCAACACCATTTTGACTCTCAATAAATTTACTGAACTCGTCAAACACGATATAAATACCACTATAATCGTAATCTTCTACAAGTTTCTCGCTAATGCTCTTGTATAAAGGCAGAACCTCTGACACTACCATAGGATTAAATTCACTCCCTGCAGTTAAACCAGGATAAATTTTTTTAAATATAGTTAGTGAATCTTTTGAATACATCTTTAATCCAGCTTCAAGCTCCGCAACTGTCTTTCCATACTTAACAACTTCCTTTTCAAAAGATGCAAAAGTATCTGGATAATTTTGTTTCCAATCATTCATTCTTTCTAATGCAATTGAATAATACGTATCCGGAACTAAATCTTCTAACTGTGCCCTCTTCATTGCATCATTTAAACCATATAAAAAAGCTTGTGTTAAATCACCTGTTGTATCGCTTATCAATACAGGTAAAAATTTCTTTTTACCCCAAATTGCACGAATTTCTTCACCTACTGTTATACCAACTTTTTCAACCGCACTGATCTTCTTTACCAACTGATTAATAACTTTTGTATTCTCAGAATTTCTTTCAAGAGATAACACTGCAAGCAATACTAATAACAAATGAGATTTACCTTTTCCATAGGTCCAACTAATAAAGTTGCCTGTTCTTTGTTTGTTAATACAGATTGAGCATATTCTCCCAAAAAAATGTACCGAAGACATGGTTGGTATATAACTTAATACCTTATCCGTCTTATTAAGACTCAAATATAAATTTATTGCAGTTTTAAAATTACTATTAAAACTAATAATATCTTTTAAAGAATTAACTTTTCCCATTTTTTCACCTACTAGCAATTTCTGTAATATTCTTCTGCTGCATTTAATGCTCCACTCATTTTACGGGATAAATCATATCCAGTCCTGCTGTTCTTACAACTCTGATATAACCAATAGCATCTAATCGATCAAAATATTCATTTGCCATAACACTTGTCAAATTATATATTTTAGCTAACCCATTCTCACCATTTACTATCTCTTCAATAGAAAGACCATCTCTTCCTTCTAACATTTGTTCTAACTCATAAAGAACTACAAATTCAGAAAAAATTCTTCTGTCTGGATGTTTCTTTGTATACTTTCCATCCACATTTTTTATCAATGCCAACTGTGAAAATGGAGAAATATTTTTCTCTTCTGGATCAGATTTTATCTTATTTTTGCTATACATATTTAGCAGAACATCAATATCGTTACTTAATGATTTTTCTGAAAACTTTTGCCCCGACGCATACTGTGTAATCTCTCTCAATAAAATAGAATATATTTGACTTTTTCTAAATCATTTGCATCACAACGATTAAAATACATATACCATGCTGTTGCTTCTTCTTTATTTTTTGCGATATAAGAATGCATGAGCCATAACGTATACGGATTTTCAATATATGGATCATATTTTGCAATCAATTTTCCTATCGGAGAAAGCGAAACACCAGCAGATCCACCTTCAATTATTAACCCAAATGCACGCATCCAGTAACGAAGAGACTTAACCATATTATTTCCAATGCCAAATACATCTGGTGCATCCTGTTTTGAAAAATATGCTTGAATCCTTTGGAATAAGCATTAATCCTTTATTAATCCACCCTTCTCTTAATGCAAATTTTTCATGTCCTTGCAGTCTCAATTTCACTTTATTTTTAGTCATGTTATGTCCTCTTTATGCATAATACTTTTCTCATATAACATCCCGCATTAAAATGGCTCACACATTCCGTACATCTTCTGCATTTATCTGTGTCAATTGAGTACGTAATCTTACCTGTGCCATCATCTTTAACGCTAATCGCATCATATTTGCAAACACTTTCACAAGCTTTACATCCAAGACACATCTGATACTTTGTAAGCTGACATTGTATCTTTCCTTCAGCTCCAGAAAGCGTTTTGCCTTTGCTATATGAACATCCTTAATTGTAACTTTAAGTTTTGTACTTCCTAATCTTCCCTGAAGAACTAATAGCACTTTCCCAGCTTTGTTCATCACGTAAACTTCACCAAGACGTTTATTTCCAAGTTCCTTGTTAATATAACCAAATGGTTTAAAAAGCTCATATAGTTCTTCTGTAATAGGTCGTTGAAGCTCATAATTAAAAGCCTTATCATCGGTAGCACACGGTTCGAATGAAACTACAGAAGTTTGTGCTGCTTCAAGTCCATTCCCCCCTTGTCTTGCCTTCCATCCGCCTTCATTTATATATTCTTCCGGATCGGGCTTTCCAATTTTCTGTGCAAAATTTACTAATAAACTATGCCAATGCTCATATTGATCATACATATGAATTTTGCAAGGAACTCTGACCACCCGCCATTATTTGGACAACACCAGCATCCTACTCTTGTCCAACCAAGTCTGTATGCATAGTTAAAATCAATCTTTGTTGTCAAAATATATAGCCAGACATCAAAATCAATCCAGTTAATAATTGGTGACGCAACTGTTTGCTTCGAAATCTTTGGACTTTCACTTTCTCTTTCATATTTGCTTCTGCTCAAAGATTCACTTCTTCGGATTCCCTGAAAACTTAAAATGTTTTTTTGTCTTTAAACGCAGATGCAATTGTTTTTTGATTGCACCTGTTTTAAAAACCGTACAGCACCACCTCATAACACGACTCGGTGTCCTACCACATCACACAATTGTTCAAAGTTTTTTCTCTGTTCTTCGCAGTTGAAACCCTAACTCCTTGTGATTCTTCATTTTTATTAAATCTTTTTTTATACTCTAAGGTATATGGGAACTCCAATGTAGTATCACCAAAAACATGAAGAACTTTGTTCGTTCCCAATGCTCTATTAACTAAATGAGAGGTAACTGTAGAATCTTTACCCCCACTAAATGATACCATCATATCTTCTATGGCATATTTATTTTCATATTTCTGTATAAAACTGACAGCCTCTTCTGTAATATAGTTATATCTGTCTTTATTTGCTTCCACAAAGTTTTTAATATGCTGATCAAAAAAATCGTATTTTATTTCATTTGCAAATGCATCATATTTTTCTTTTATTAATTTAATCTCTTCTATCGGCAATGCATTTACTTTCGATACAGACAAACGTACCTTTTTTTCCCGTCAATAATGTATACACCATTTCCACACCAAACAGATGATTTCTGATATTTTACTGGATCATTTTTAAAATAATTGATATCAATGCATTCTCTTCTGGAAAAACCGGGCGTATATCCGTTGTGACATACTTACCCTCCTTTCCGCATTTCGGGCAAAACTTTTCATATATTGGAACATTACAGTTTTCACACCAATAAATTGTTGACGACATTTTTGTTGCACAACCACAATTAGGCTTCACACATTTATCACCATTCATTGGCACCCTACACCTAGGACATATTCTCTCTATCATATGTTTTTTCCCCTAATCTACTCTTACTGCATCGCAAATATCACCAATATTACAATCAAAATATTCGCAAATTCTTAATACTACTGACATAGACACTTCTTGTCCCTTATTCAACTTTGTCATTGTACCAGGTGCAATTTGCAATTTTTCTCTAAATTCCTGCTTACTCATATCTTTTTCTACTAACATAACCCATAATTTTTATAGCTTACTTTCATCTTAAGTCCTTTCAAATTAAATATCTTTAACTTCTCTAATTATAGATTCTAACACATAAGCTTATGCTAATCATCAAATATTTGTAATTTTCTATCAAATTCTTGCGATTTTACACCATATACATATATTATAATTACAATAATTTTATTTTTCCTTGAATGAAAAACTAAAACCCAACTGAAAATACGTCTAATAGTCAAAATTCTGTTCTGAGGTCAAATAAAGCCCTAATAATGGATGTTCAAATTCAAATATCATGCTATAATTAAGGCATTCCAGATAGCAGGTATATATTTGTTTGCATGATTAACAGACGGCTGGCTACTTGTTATGCAAAAGTAAATGCGACCCGTCTATTTAATACCTATTGACAAATCGATTACTATCTGCAGCTTCGGTCTAATTACTTTTTAACGAATAAATCTGGCATTAAATGCACTTCATCTGGCGGGATGAGGTGCATTTTTAATAATGACATTAATGCTTTGAAATCTTCATCATCCTCTTCTACGAGCTCGTATGGACTTTTATTTCCAAGTCCAGGACGTTTTACACTATTGATATGATTCATTAATAAAGTCATATCTTCTTGCGTGTATGGGTTTAAGCTTTTTCCTTTTGGCACGGCATAACGAATAAATTCATGATTCTTCTCGATACACCCTTTTTTGCCATGAAGCCATTGGATCACAGTAATAAAGGCTTGTTCTATAAACTAGGAAGCCATCCTCATCCAGCGTAAGTTCTAACTCATCTACCTTCTTGAATTCGCTGCCGTTGTCAGTTAATATAACCGGAAACAACCGTCTAAAAACATCTATTCCCAATCCTGTCTCGAGATAGTCCAGAACCCTTTTTACGGATTCTGCTTTTCCATCTGGCATCAGGAATAGTAGCATTACGTTGTTCTTTCTAAAGATCATTGTAAGCAAACGCTTTCCAGATTCTCTAACGCCTTTTACAGTATCCATTTCTGTTACTTCATCTTCTGAATATTTGAATTTCATCGCATACTCAAAATCCTCATATGTCCTACACTGTCTATACTCCATTGAGTGAAATCCATTGATATCGTTGTACTTTTTCTTTCGTGGTTTGTAGCCTGTCTTTCTTCTTAAATCTATGTTTTTTAATAGATAAGGCACCTTCATCGATATAGTTATAAAGTGTTCTCAAACACACTGGCATTTCATTTTCATGTTCTGCATATATGTGTGTTAAAGGCTGGCCTTTCTTAACAAGTCGAGTCACAAGTTCATCCAATTCTTCCTTCTTTTCATCAGAAAGTCTAACTCCTTGTCGACTCTCCGATCTACGACGAGTTACAGCTGCATCAGCGAATTTCGCACTGTAAATATACTTATCTTTGTTGCAAAGCTTTTTATCCTTACAGTTATTACAAACATACGGAGGCGAATCAAACTTATGGCAAGCAACTGATACATATCTATCGCATACCTTGGTACAATCCACTCCTCTGCAAAGTCTACACTTTGTATTACAGGCTTCTTCATCACAGCCGCACAAATTCCTTACTGTGCATTGTCTTGCCATGCGGCAATCTTTTCCATTCGGGTAATTACCTTTAATGAAGGTTCTGTTTTCTTTAACTTCATGTGCAATAGTAGATGGATGTCTGCGAAGTCTTTTTGCTATTTTTTTGAATGACTCCCCGATGCATATCCCAGTTTCTATTGCTATTCGATCTGACAGGTCCATTTGTCCGCTAGCATTGTAATAATTCATATCTGCTCCTTTCCCAGCAGATAGTAATCGATATAACCAATATATCATGCCTTGGAAAGGGCTGTAGAAAAAGTAAACTAGACCTTTTATAGCCATTTTCAGTTGTCAAAGTACAGGTTTAATTTTTCATTTTAGGTAATTTTATTTTTGAAAATTGTTAAAAACTTTATTATTCTACATTTCCCATAGAATACGCTTTTGCCGTCCCATAAACCGTACACTTTCCTATATTTCTTCCCTAATCCCTTATTTTTATTTTCTATTATATCACATTTTTACATCAACCGACCTTTTTCAGCAAAAAAATATAACAAAATCCATCCATTTTCTCATTTCAACAGAAAAAACGCCCATATCCATGGCACCCGCCACGAACACAAGCGTTTCATCTTTTCCCCATATGTAATTCTCACACTCTGACACAATCCCGTGTGATCTCCTTCAGCGAAGCCACACCGCACATTGCCATCGTATCTTTCAGCTCACTTCCGATCTTATTGACATAAGCCTCGACGCCTTCCTGCGCTCCGCCATACACGGCAGTCACAAACGGACGGGCAATGATCACCGCATCGGCTCCCAGTGCCAGTGCCTTAAACACATCCACACCGGAACGGATGCCTCCGTCGACAAAAATCTTCATGGAGCCATCGACTGCATTTGCGATCTCTTCGAGCACCTCTGCGGTGGCAGGACACTGATCCAGAACACGCCCGCCGTGGTTTGACACAACGATTGCATCTGCCCCGGCTTCTTTTGCCTTCATGGCACCTTTTACGGTCATGATTCCTTTGACGATAAACGGCAGCCCTGCCGCCTGTTTCACTTCACGCAGATCCTCCACCGATTTACTTCCGGCCGGTGGGGTCAGATTCTTTAAAAACGGCAGTCCGGCCGCATCGATATCCATTGCCACGGCAAAGGCACCGGAATCCTTTACCATCGCCATTTTCTCCCGGATCACTTCGATGTTCCACGGCTTTACGGTCGGAATTCCCAGTCCGCCGGCGTTTTTGATTGCTTTTGTCGCTGCGACCATGACATTGCTGTCGGTTCCGTCTCCGGTAAAAGCAGCGATGCCGGATGCCGCACAGGCGGAAACGAGAATATCGTTGTAGGAAATATCATTCAGGCAGTCTCCGTAGTGCAGCTGCACGGCACCGACCGGTCCGGCAAAAATGGATACTGAAATGTTTTGCCAAACAGTTCCAGTGTCGTATCACATGGACGGTTTTCGACCAGCGTGTCCATCTGGACGCGGATTTCTTTCCATTTGTCATAGTTGCGGATGGCGGTATCGCCGATACCTTTGGCTCCCGGCCCCGGCATCTGGTTTTTACAGGCTCTGCCGTTACATTCCCAGCACGCTTTACAGTAAGATCCGATACGGCCTCTCGCCTGTTCGATACACTCTGTATAATTCATAGGTCTGTTCCTTCTTCCTTTGTCTGTAAATCAGAATTTTTATCTGTCATGATTCATACGCCAGTCGATGCATCGTTTCAGATAATGCACATAATCCGGGTTCTTACACATTCCCTTGCCCGGAGTATCGGAAATCTTTGCGACATCCATGCCGTTGCACAGCGTGGTTTTCATGACGATATTCAGTGCCGGTACATCCGTATCATTCGAGATATAGGTGCCAATTCCAAAAGCCACCTTTGTGCGGTCCCGGAAATGTTCGTACAGTTCGTGTGCCCGTGCAAAATCAAGAGAATCACTGAACAATAAAGTCTTGCCCGCCGGATCGATTCCCAGTTTCCGGTAGTGCGCGATCATTTTTCGCCCCACTCCACCGGATCTCCGCTGTCATGACGCACGCCGGAGAACAACGTTGCATAGGTCAGCTGGAAATCCCGCAGGAAACAGTCGGTCGTAATCGCATCGGTCAGTGCAATACCGTTTAACACGCCATACTCGCGTACCCAGGCATCAAGCGCATACCAGTTGGAGTATGCCGGGTTATGTTTGTGATTTCCTGTCCGACACACATGATCCACTCATGTGCCATGGTTCCGACCGGTGTCAGATTGTATTTCTTTGCCAGATAGACGTTGGACGTTCCGACAAATTCTGACCCGCGAAACTCTGCTTCTTTCAGCTTGCGGACAGCAAGCTCCTGTGCCTCTGCGGAAAGAGGGCGGCGCAGTCCGAATTCACTGAACGAACCGATCTCGTATCTGCCGCTGGCATCTTTGATCTTCTGCTCCAGACGTTCCCGGAAACTGGCATAAAGCCTGTCATAATCGTACGCCATACGGAAATACACTTCGTTGACAATCGCCAGTGTCGGGATCTCATACAAGGACGTATTCAGCCAGGTACCGAATGTCTCGATGGAAAGTCCGCATTCCGCCTCATCCGAAATCTTAAAATCCTCATAGCGCGGCTGCCACAGGCGCAGGAAATCAATATAGCTTCCCTTGATCCATGTAATGCGGTTCAGATAGTCCAGCTCTTGTTCCGTAAAACGCAGACTGCAGTATGCCTTAATCTGCTCTTTGATCTCCTGCACCATCTCTGCCGTAAAGTGCACATCGGTATTGCGGCACTTGAATGTCCATGTGGTTTTATAGTCGGAGAACTGGTGATAGATGGCCTCTCCCATACTGAATTTGTACATGTCTGTTTCCAGCAGACTGGTGATGATCTGATTTAACTTCATAATTCTTCTCTTTTCTTCTTACTTAAATAAGATACAATTACTGTATATCCACCTGACAGGTTTTCATCGCTTCGATCGCCGTGCGGTGCGACTCCGGTGTCACGCAGGCGCATGCTTTTTCAATCACGCACACGCGCGCTTCCGGAACAAAGGCTTTGGCAATCATGACATTGCTGATGACACAGATACCCGTGCACACGCCACAGAAATCAATCTGTGCCTCTGCATCACCGCAGTACTGCTTTAAGCACTCACCAAGCTGCACACTGCCAAATGCCGGCTTACAGATCGTCTCGATCTGTTCTTTGGAATAAAAGGATGCTGCCTTACGGATCACAGGCGCAATCTCCCAGCCTTCGGTTCCTTCGATGCAGTGCACGACGGGCAGCCGCTTTCCTTCCTGCGTATCCAGATAATTACTCTGGTGCGTGTCTTGGGTGAAAATGATTCTGTCATACACGCCTGTTTTTATCACTTCCGCGACCTTCGGAATGACTGCTGCACACTCTGCATTGCCCAGCGGTCCGGTCGTAAAATCGTTTTGCATGTCAACGACAACTAATATTCTTTTCATAGTCTCTCCTGTGCTTCCCTTTTTCTATACACGATAACGGTTAAAACAGGAATACATCTCCTGCACCCGCGGCATGGCATAACCGCCCGAAACGATACCGTTTTCTGCCAGAAAACGCATGCCGGACGTTTCGAGTTCTTTCTGTAACTGTACAACGACTTCGGCAATTGTCCGTTTGCCGTCCACCAGGTGTTCAACCGCATATTTTAAGAGCATGCCAAGGCACGCGGTCTGTTCGCTGTCGATCAGCTGTTCTAAATACCGCAGATCCACGGTCTGCTTTCCGATGGCAAATCCATCCGTTCCCATGGTTTTTAATTTTAACCGCTCCGGCTCATTTTTGCGCACGGCTCCGCTCCGGTAATCCCTGCGTTTTGTGGCACCGTTTTTATCTTTTTCCATGATCCGGTGACTGTGTGGCAGGGCGAACGGAAGTGGCTTTTCCTCTGAAATCGGAAATTCTTTGCACAATGCCTTTGCTTTTTTGTAATATCAACCGGCTTGTAACGGTCCATCTGGATCACGGTATCCGCAATATGGAAAAAGGCACCGGAACTGCCCGCTACCAGGATGGTAGAAATTCCTGCCTGCTCATACAGTTCCCGCGCACGGGAAAGAAACGGCGTGATCGGCTCTTTGTCCGGACTGACTACTTTCTGCATAAATGCATCCCTTACCATAAAGTTCGTCGCGGACGTATCCTCATCCAGCAGAAACAGGCGGCTTCCCGCCTCCATGCCTTCCACGATCCCGGCTGCCTGCGATGTGCTTCCGCTGGCATCTTCCGTCGAAAAATGATGGGTATCTTTTCCGTTTGGCAGGTCATTGATAAACATGGAAATATCGACATCTTTGATAAACCGTCCGTCCTCCGAACAAGTTTTAAGGCGGTCTCATCCGTGATCACAAACTCTCTGCCGTCCCCTGCGATATGGTTATAAACGCCCAGTTCGAGTGCAGTCAGAAGTGTGGATTTTCCATGATAGCCGCCACCGACGATCAGTGTGATTCCTTTCGGGATTCCCATACCGGTGACCGCCCCCTGTGCGGAAGCTGCATCGTCACCCTAAGGGATTCCGGAGAGGTAAAGGCTACGGACTGTTTCATCGGCCGTGAGGAAATCCCACTCTCCCGCGGCAGTACCGCATCATCGGCAACAAAAGCAACCAGCCCCTGTTCTTTCAGCTGGTCACGGACTGCCTGCTGGTCTTCTGCCAGTTCCACGGCATCCCGGATTCTGCGGGCATCGAGATTTTTATAATAAAATGAGTGCTTTACACATTCCGGCAGATAGGTAAACAGAATTTTCTCCAGTTCCCTGGCATTGATCGTCCGTCCGTTTGCCGGAAATCCCACCGCAAAACGCGCGGTGATTTCTTTTTCGTTCACTTCACAGGCTGTCCGGGTCAGAATCTCCTGTCCGCAGTGGGTTACCGAGATCAGACCGCTCTTGCCCGATCCCTTCGCCTTAAATGTAAAGTGGTTGATCTGTGCGGCAAACGTGCGCAGCAGTTCATCTGCCAGTGCTGTGCGCGTCCGTGTATTTTTCATGGCATATTCCGGAAATGCCGCTGCCTTTGCATCCACGGTCACGCGCACATGGGGAAGGTGCCGCAAAAGGATCTCCCTGCACATGATCGATGGATAACACATAGTCTGCAAACCGGTAACTTCCCCGCAGGGATTTGTATGCCGGATAACTTTTATGATCGATACTCCGTAACGTTTCTCGTAAATTGCTGTCTGATTGCATAATGACTCCTGTTTTCTTTTAAACGGAATGGTTCCGCTTTTTTTTTTCTTTAACAGCGCAGAAGTATCAAGTGCCTGGGAAGCCGTTTCCTCCGGTTTTGTTTTCTTTGTCTTTTCCTTTGGTTTTTCAGCTTCCGGCTCCGGCTGCCCGTCTTCTGCTGTTTTTTTCTTTTGTCATTATAGCTTTTTTGCCGGCTTCGTCCAGTGTGGCATTGGCGGAACATAGGCAAACCGCCGCATGGCGATATCTGCAAGAAATACGAAAAGCAAAAGGATTAAAAGCGGATTGGTCAGACAAACCCGTGCCCGCCCGGAAGCTTTTAACTTCTTCCATACATTCTTCTTTGGGGAAAGCATCTTTCCATACTGTTTGATGAACGCACAAAAGCTGTCGTTTGTCAGCGCAAATTTGTACTCCTGCGAATACTGTACCACGGCTGCGGTGGTCAGGGCATTTTCGATTTTTTTGCCGTTTTTCCGCTGCACGCTCAGATTGTAGACACCGGAGGCTGCCGTATCCAGCTGTGCCTCATAAGTTCCCGGTGCACTTGCGGTCAGTTTCGCCTGATGCGTTTTTCCATCCGGATCCGTGTACACAGCCTCCACCTGTGTCTGCTCTGCGTAGTCTTTGGCATAATAGGTAACTTTCGTTGTTCCGTTTACGGTAGTTACATCCACACGGTCTTCGCCGAGTGCTGTATTTCCCGCACTGTAATCGATGATCCGCTTCCACAGCTGCACGTAATCATTCTGCTGTGCCAGCCCGGCGGTCCAGCGGTTTGTCACATCGGTATTCCACGCAACCGTATGCCCCAGTCCATACTGCATGACAGACAAAATCGGGTCATCCTTTTCGGCAGATGCCAGCAGCACATTGGCTCCGGTTTTCGGAGAGGCACTCACGTACCCTTTGATCTGCGGCCAGCCATCGGCAAAGAGATTTTTCGTGATGGCATTGCTGCTGTTTCCTTTCAGTGAAAACTGCCCGTTCTGCAAATACGTATCTCCATTTAAAAATACTTCCTGTGCAAAGATTTTTGGGATATCGGTTGAGATATCGGAATAATAATAGCGGCCGTTACACTGCGTTGCCAGTCGTTCCAGAAGCTGTCTGTCAGACGACTCTCCAACCGCTACCGTGGAAAGAGTTACATCGGCATCCTTGCAGTCCTTGATGATATCTTCAAAATTTTCGGTTTCCCCTGTCCATCCGTCAGAAGCACAATATGCTTTAGCTGCGCCTTGCTCTTCTTGATTTCATTTAGTGCCGCACGCACGGCCGGTTTGATGGTCGTTCCACCGCCTTCGCTGATCGTCTCGATGCTTTGATGGATCTTGTCTTTATCCTTCACTTTTTCCAGCGGCACCTGCCAGGTGTAACCATCATCAAAGGTTACCACACCGACTTCATCTTTCGTATCCAGCTGATCCACAGCCGCTTTGGCAGCCGCGATCGCGAGATCCAGATTGGTGCCTCCTTCGGTCTGTTCCGACATACTGCCCGAATGATCAATCACCATGACCATTGCCAGATTCTGTTTCTCATTCACCCCACGCAGCTGCATATCGACCGGAAGAAGTTTCTCCAGTTCCGTATCCTGATATCCGCCCAGTGCAAAACTGTCCTCGCCGCCGCATGCCACCAGACCGCATCCGTAGTCTTTCACATAAGTTTTCAGATTTTTTAGAAAGCCCTCCGGCAGATCTGTCCGGTACACATTTTCCAGAATGATGCTCTTGTACTGCAGCATCTCTTTTAAAGTATCCGGTGCACTGACTGCGGATACCTGCCGGTAATTGCATCCGGCAGCATCCAAAAGTCCTAAAAACGGTGTGCTGTCCTCTCCCATTCCGGATACAAGCAGAATCTTTGGCAGGGAATCCACCGTCGCATACGTACCACAATCATTGTTTTTTCACAGGTGTCCTTCGGTGCCTTCACGCGCACGGTATACTGCTGCGCATCGGTACCGACTACCTTCTGTTTCAAAACAAAACGGTTGCTGCCTTTGTTTAAATGCACGCCTGTCTGACTGACCATCTCAGTTCCCTGCAAAAGCTGCAGCTTCGCATCGGTCTCATAGTTGCTTTCCACAGTTACCGTCATGGAATAGGAATCACCCGGATAAAGATACTCCGGCATTTCCACGTTTTCGATATAGGCATCGCTCCCCTGCTTTGTATCTTCATAGAGAACCGAATACAGCTGCACGTTTTTTGCCGTCAGTGCCGATGCCGTATGCTCGATGTTTCCCTTTGTCTGCTTTCCATCCGTAAGCACCACAAGCCGTCCTGCCGCATTGTCCGGGATCATGGAAAGTCCTGTGGAAACGGCTTCCTCAAGGTTGGTTGCATCCGCCTCCGGTGCCGAGAGAATCTGAAAACTGTGTTTCTCACTGGTCAGAAACTGTTCCACAACCGCATTGGCTCCAAACGTTACAATGGCATACTGATTGTTCTTTGGCATGTCTTTAACCTGCCGGCTCATATACTGCTCCATCTGCGTGAGATTTGCGGCATTGCTCTCCGACAGATCAACCAGAAAAACGGTTGTATCTTTCGCGTGGGAAAGCGGCACCGAAATTCCACTGACAGCCAGCACCAAAAGGGCAAGCCCCACCAGACGCACCGCAAGATAAAACCGCCCACGGTAACGCATCTGCCGGACATAACAGATCCACTCCAGTATCATAAGAAGAAGCACAAGGATAAGGATGACATTGCGCATCTGCTTTCGCACAAGCTGCCGCTGCATCGTGTTGCGGCTTCCGGAATCGCCTGCCGTAATCCGTCCATCCGACTGGCTGCTGCATGCAAATTTTACAATATAGGATTCCTTTCTGTCGCCCGCTTTTACGGTAAACAGTCCTGCCTGATCGGTAGGTGCTGCAATCTGCTGCACGTCCACACCATTTAATGCATGAAACTGCACGGTATCTCCGGCATCATAGACGTTTTGGGAAAGAAGGGAACTATCCTCAAGATAGTGCAGCGCATGGTTCATAAATACCGGAAACTCCGGCTGCAGGGCAAAATCCGATTCCCGCAGGTCAAATCCAAGTACAACCTCCCGGATTCCGTCATGCTCCCCGTAGTATGCGGCGCACTGCTTTCCGTTCCACAGAAAGCCCGTACGGCCCAGACCGGCAGATCATACACATACGTCTGATTTACCCCGAGCGCAAAGTCCCGGATTCCGGAAGTCAGTTCGGTATCGCCAACGGACAGGCTGACATTTTTTTCCTCGTTCTTTCCCTCTTTGGCAAAAATCATCCGCGCCTTCTGCTGATTAGATTCCTGCACTGCCGTATCCGCATCAAAAATACAAATCCCCGGATCGTCACGGTCAAGTGCATCCGTTGTTTTTGCCTTGGAAAGATTCTCTCCGGTCACGGCAAGATACGCTTTTTCGATATAGGTATTTCCTTCCCCGATCAGTGTGGCTTTGCTCGTGGAAACCTGGTCTTTGAGTGCATAGGCACAGTTATCCTCATGTAAGGAATCCTTCTGGCTGCTGCCGGCAAATGTCACTGCGGAAAGTTCGGTATGCAGCGGCTGGTTTCCCCAGTTCACCTGTTTAAACAGGCAGGTATATGTCTCGTCTGCGGCAAGGGAAAGTGTACGCACTTCAAGAATTTTCTTTCCCTCATACAGCGTAATCTCCATATTTGCCGCATGATCGCTGTAATTTGTCACGCCTGATGCAACCGTATACGTGTCCCCCACGGCTGTCTTTGGTGCAGGACAGAAACGTATTCGCCACGTTAGAAACGGGACTTCCCACCACGCGGATGGTTGCCTGAAGCTGACTTTTGAGATTTTTCGTCTGTTTTGCCCCTATGCCGTCGGTATAGACGATGACATCTGCCAGATCATTCTTTTTGTCTTTTTTTTCTGCACAGTCTGTACGGTTGCCAGTGCATCGGAAAGCGATCCGGCTGTGTCCGTGCCCTTGATGTCTGCCAGCGTCCGATACAGTGCTTTTTTTTCGGAAGTATGGACGGCAAGCAGATTGGTTCCCGTGCCGTCACAGGTAACAATGGATATTTTTGCCCCATCCGAAGCGGCAATCTGCTCTTTGATCTCACTTACGGCTTCCCCTAAGCGGGTATTGCCCCCTTTGGTGAGATGCTTCATGCTTCCGCTGGTGTCAATCAGATACACCACGTCCGTACTGCCTGTACCCTTACGCTGTACAAACGGTGCCATCAGTGCCAGAATAAGCATCAAAAGAATCACGATCTGCAGATACATCAGCAGATTGTGCAAAAACTTTTCCCAGAACGTTTTAGACTGTTCATTATAAAAAAGCTTCTTCCACAACAGATTCGAAGACACTGGCGTGTCTGTCCCCTTTGGCACAAGCAGATATAAAATCACAACAACCGGAACCGCCAGCAAAAATGCCAGCGGCCACAAACTCTCAAATATCATAATCCATCCTCAAATTTTTCTCAGACAAACAAAGGTCTTAAATCTTCTAAAATAAGCGCGCGTCTCTCTTTTTCGGAATCACAGAGTATATAGGTGCCTCCGGCAGCCGATGCACTTTTTCAGCCGCACAGAAAGCTTTTTGCAGTTCCTGTTCATAGCGCGCAATCACATCCGCACGCATCGTCACGCGCAGTTTTTCTTTGGACTCCATATCTATCAGATTGCGCGTACCGTCCATTGTCACACGCAGTTCTTCCGCACACAGTGTCTGAAGCAACACGGGTCTTTGTTTCGTAAAGTCCAGATACTGCATCGTTTTTTCCAGACGATCCTGCGTGGGATCTGTCGCTGCTTCGGTCAGGAAATCACTGACGATCACGGTAACTCCCGCCCCACGCCTCTGCATCTGGCGCACGGCGGAAAAAGAATCCGTCTCTGTCCCCGAAAATGTACGTGCCTGCAGCCATCCAAGTACTTTTGGCAGTGCATTCTTTCCCCGGAAACCACAAGCGGAGTTCCCATCTGGCTGCTGTCATACAGCACCAGCTTCGGTCCATATGGTGCAAAGTCAGAAAGGCAATCACCGCGCACAGATCCTGTGCCAGTTCTGCCTTGCTCTTTTTCCATAGTGCATTGATGCACTGGTATCTAAAATAACCGATACCACTGCTTCCTTTTCTTCGAAATATTCCCGGATATACATGCGCTCCGACCGCGCATAGACATTCCAGTCCAGCCTGCGCAGATCATCTCCCGGCATATACTCCCGGAAATCGGAAAATTCCGCAGAAGTCCCTTTCTGTACGGATCTGCGGTTTCCTGCCATATTCTGGCTGCTTTTCTGTTTCATCGCGATTACAAGCCGCGACAGCTGTTCATAAATTCCCGCATCAAGCATACAGTCCCTGTTCCTTTTCTGTTAAGATCTGCCCAATCACCGCATCTTCCGTAATCCCCTCCGATACCGCATCAAAACTGAGCAGAATCCTGTGCCGCAATACCGGAAGTGCAACACATTTGACGTCCTCAAACGAGACATTCAGGCGGTTTTCCATAAATGCGCGTGCCCTGGCTGTGCGGATCAGTGCCTGTGCCGCACGCGGGCTTGCCCCCTCCCGGATATACGGATTGTCTGCATGAGTTGCCATAACCAGATCCAGAATATAATCCATGACGGCATCCGCAATCGGAATCTGTGCAACGCATGCGCGCGCTGCAAGCAGGCTTTCCCGTCCATGACCTTTGCGATCTTTGGCGGATGGTTTCCTCCGTCAGTTCCACGATTCCCCGCAATTCCTGCCGGTGGAAATTTTACCAGCACTTTAAACAAAAAACGGTCAGCTGGGCTTCCGGCAGCGGATAAGTTCCCTCGTTTTCGATCGGATTTTGTGTGGCAAGCACCAGAAACGGCTCCGGCAGCTGATGGCTGGTCGTTCCGATCGTCACGGTGTGTTCCTGCATGGCCTCTAAGAGAGCTGACTGTGTCTTTGGCGTGGCACGGTTGATCTCATCCGCCAGCACCAGATTGGCAAAAATCGTCCTTTTTCAAACCGGAATGCACTTTTTGCTCTTCTTTTACGATGATGTTGGTACCGGTCACGTCACTCGGCATCAGATCCGGGTAAACTGGATTCTCTGGAAACTCAGATCACACACCTGGCTGATCGTACGCACCAGCATGGTCTTTCCCAGTCCCGGCATACCTTCTAAGAGTACATTTCCGCCCGCCAGAAGTGCCAGCATGACCTGGCGGATGACGTCTTTTGTCCGATAATTCCCTTTGCAATTTCCTGTTCACATGCCATGGTGTTCTGCTGGCATACTTCATATTCTGTCATAAGATCTCCTCTCCATCAGTTCAGATTTTCAAAATAATTCCGGATGACATCTTCCATGCCGGCCGGGTATTTTCCATTGGCAATGCCTTCGTAGGCCTCTTTCGTGTAATCGCCGACCACGGAATCTAAATCCACGTGTTCGCCTTTCCATGCCAGACCATTCTTCGCCTTGTAATAATCGGAATTCTTCGAATCCCCCTTGTCCTTTGTGATACTGCTGTCGTTTCCGAGTTTATTCGGAACACTCACATAATCATGTGTTCCCCCTCCGGATCCGGTTCCGCGTCCACCGCCTGTTCCGTTTCCTGTTCCACTTCCGTTTCCGCTTCCTGTCCCCTTGCCGTTTCCGCTTCCACTTCCATTGCCACTTCCACTTCCGTCCTTTCCACTGCCCGAATCTTCCCCATCCCCGGAATCCTGGGAACTGGTTTCCGAAGACTGCGTGGATTCCCCACGCTGCGTACCGCTTTGTGTAGTGCTTTGTACATCCCCCTGTGCCAGCTGGTTTCCTGTATTGGTATTCACCTGGATATTTTTAAGTACCGATGCAAGGGCATCCGTCCCGGAAATCTGTGCCGCCTGTCCATACTTGTAAGAAAGTTTCTGCCCGGCAGATGCCAGTGCCTGCTTCGTATCTGCCTGCTGCATTTCTTTTTGCGATAAGGCCAGTGACTGTATCAGTTCCTGCAGGGCTTTCTTTTGTTCTTTTGTCATGGAAGAGGTGTCGGTCTGTTTTAAGGCATCCATCACTTTTTGGATTTCTTTTTCCTTTTCCCGGGCTTCCTGCCGGATGGCATGCCGCTGTTTCACCTGTTTATGCGCGGGGGACGGCACAAACGAAAGAACAAGAGCCAGCCCAAGGGAAAGAAAAAGTGCCACAAGTTTCCTTCGGTCCGGACAAACACGCGCCTTTTTTCCATGCATGGTCTTCCTGTAACATATGCACGGCATCGCTGCGCTGCATCCGGTCGATACTGCCCTCTTTTCCGATACGCCCATATGCCGTCACGATCCGTTCCTGAAACCCGAAACGGTCGATCTGCTGTGCTGCCTGTACCATGGTACATCTCTTCATTACCGTATAAATGCCTCCAGCTGCCGCACCACATAAAACTGCCAAAACAGCCCCACATGCACCGTATAAAAGGGACAAACACCGCACATCCTTCCAGCACCATGGCGATGGTTCCACCTGCGGCAATTCCTGTGCTTTCATAGCGCAGGAACTTTTTACGTTCTGTTTTCTTTTGCTGTAACGGATTTCCTGCAACAGAAATGCTTTTTCATCCATGCTGCTTTCCCCCTGCATGTTTTCTTCCATATCCTGCCATCGGATTGATCCGCCGCATCGCAATCAGAAGAAAGACAAATGCCAGTGCCACAAATAAAAGCGTGGAAACGGCCATCCATCCATAATGTACGGCAGTGCCCGAAACAGAAAGTGTTTTCCCGTAATTTGTAATCAGTTCTTCCGCCACGGATGTTCCGGTCATACCCAGGTAAAAATTCAAGCAGATACATGCCCGGATTGACCAGAAGCACCCAGCAGGATTTTTCCGGTACACCACCTGACATGCGGACAACCGAGGTGACCAGGTAGGGAAGAAAACTTCCGATAAACAGCAGAACATAGATACCATACGATAAAATTATGGCACTGATCGTTTTTTACAGATGGAAGAACACAAAATTCCAATACTTGCAGAAACGAACGAAACCAGTAATGATACCGCCAGAAACCAGAACAGATTGCCCCATGAGAGTCCGCCGATGACAAATGCCAGTGCTACGATCGGAAGTCCTGCCACCACATAAAACATGCTCTGGATCATCGCGGTGAGCACCTTTCCCATAATAATGGAAAATCCGGTCATGCTGGTTGTCATCATAATATCAAAGGTCTGCCGCTCTTTCTCACCCGAAATTGCAGAAGCCGTGCGCACCGGGACTACCACTCCCAGAATAAAATCTGCGTGACCGCAAGTGCCGGATACAGCCAGACAATGCTGCTGTATATGTTTGCAGACGAATAGGTCATCTGCTGGGAAAACAAAAACATGGCAAAAGAAAAATACAACTGCCATAATCGCCTCATAAGCAAATATTTCCCAACAGATCCGCATACTGCGCGCCTGTACTTTAATATCTTTTTTACCATTGGATTAATTCTCATCTTCCTGCCCTCCTGTCAGCTGCATAAACAGGGATTCGAGATTTCCCTCTTCTTTATAAAATCCTGTCACGATAATTCCATTCTGTATCATCTGTGCGATCAACTGCGCGATTTCTTCCTCTTTCATGGCATGCGAGATATGGATTTCCTTTTCTCCCACCGATTCCACCTTAATCTGCGGGTGTTCCTTAAGCATGCGCACTGCCGGCTCCATCTCCCCGTGAACCGAAACCACGATCCGGTTTCCACCGAAAACATGTTCCATGACATCCTCGATGTTTCCTGCTTCTACGAGTTTTCCGTGATCCATAATACCGATGCTGTTGCACATCTCTGCGAGCTCCGACAAAATATGGGAACTGATCACAATGGTTTTTCCCATGCTGCGCAGATTCTGCAAAAGTTCTTTCATCTCCACACGCGCACGCGGATCCAGACCGGAATTCGGTTCGTCCAGCACCAGAAGGGAAGGATTGTGGATGAGTGCCCGTGCCACACACAGCCGCTGCTTCATTCCGCGGGAAAGCGTATCCACATAAACCTCTTTTTGTCGGACAGATTGACAAGTTCCAGCAGATCATTGGATACCGCAGTGATCTCCCTGGAAGTCATACGGTACATGGAACCGTAAAAATCCATATATTCGCTGACTTTTAAATTGTCATACACACCAAAGAAATCCGGTACATAACCGATCTGCTTTTTGATTTCCTTCGGATGCAGCAGGGCATCCACGCCATGGATCGTAATGGTTCCTTCTGTCGGCGGCATAAGTCCGCATACCATCCGGATTGTTGTTGTCTTTCCTGGCTCCGTTTGGCCCCACAAAGCCAAACAGATCCCCTTTGGGCACATGCAGGTTCAGATCCCTGACCGCCTGAAATTTTCCGTAGTTTTTATACAAATGACTAATTTGAAGCATGAGACACCTCCTGACCGGCAATCGTATACAGACAACCAAACGAAATTTCCGAGCACCTGCTCTCTATGGTTTTTCCGTAGTCTGCGGTTACTCCTTCCACTACAACAGTACCCGACACATCGTTTCTGCCGCCGGATCTGGCACAGTCCCAGATACAGTGCGGCTGCCATATCCTTATGCTTATACGAATATGTATTTCCATTCATGTTGTCTTGCGATAACACGCTGTAGACATCATCAAAATAAGAAATCTGCTGGGACAGCAGTGGTTTTTTACTTTTCCCGTCTATCGTTATGGTTTCACCTGCTTTTACATCCGAAAATACCATGACCGTATCATCCGACACGCAGACAAGATAAGGGAAATCATAGGACGTGTTGTTTGTTATGCTTCCCCCTGTTTCTGCTGCGTGATCACCAGACCTCTGGTGTCTATACTTCCACATCCTTTGGCAGTTCCTGCCGCAAACAAATAGGCATTTTCAAAATTGCTCTGCGGTTTTACCCCAAGGGACAGCCCCTGTCATATTCCACCAAATAGTGATAACGGTCTTCATATACCCTGCCGGAAGATGCCATACTATAAGATTCACTGAGACCTGTACCACCATATGCGTAATTATCATTCAGCCGTACCTTCCACGGTTTTACCCCGGAATGATACGCATTGTAATAGGTGGCGATACCAGTGGTACTTTTTTCCATCCGCCTGCTGTGCGGTCACCGAATACACCCGTGTCTCATGCAGCTTTAAATTCCGCCCGCCGATAAATACCACACCGATAAAAATTATGCCAAGCGCCGGTACCCCCAGCCAGTACCAGTCTCTTTTTTTCATCTTGCAAAGCAGAAGATAAAGCACCGGTCCAACAACGATCACATAGACCACTATCAGAACTTTCAGCCAGGAAAAATCCAATGCCGTATTGAGGTGGTCAATGACACCGAATGCATTTTCCCCACTCCATCCCCATTCCTCGTCATTGACATACTGGGAATAGCTCATGGAATATCCTGCCACCTGGTCATAAATTCCGTAACACAGATCCGGGGAAACTTTCTGCATCTGTTTTTCGCCAAAAGAAATGGCACATACACCGATGGCACCATCCCCACAGGCATACACCCACCCCGGATAAGCTTCGCTTTTGCTTGCATTTGTATTGTTCCGCTGCAGCTTTGCAACCGGCATCTGTGAAAAATCAATCCCGGTAAATCCGGAATAACTTCCCAGTTGCTGCATTTCTTTCGATACCTCATTTTCTTCTCCCACTTTGCTGACGCTTTTGCAGCTGACCTCCATAAATGAGGAATCAAAGCCACCCAGTGTATCTTTGCCGCGCTCTCCGGTTCCAATCAGCAGCCATCCACCGTTTTTCACCCATTTCTCGATTGCCTTGATATTCTTTCCCAAGTGAACTCACATCGTAGGAATCAATCACAAGAAAATACAGTTCATCCAGCTGCGCCTGCAATGTATCCGCGTCCATCTGTGTCAGATATACATTCTGGTCTTTTCCGTGAAGATAATAGGTCTGGCCGCTCATGCTCATCCAGCCAAGCGCATCATAATGATCCGAAAGCACTCCCACACCAATACCGCGCTTTTCTTTGCCAAAAATACTGGCAAATGCTTCCTTTGCCACAACGTTGCCCTTTTCATCGATAAATGCCACGATTCCGTTTCCGCGTGTCTGGCTGACATCCGCATACGGAATGGTCATTGTATACTGTTTTTCCCGTTCTGCGGCAATGACAGGCGCTGTTCAAATGCGCAGCCGTTGGAGTTGTCGGTACCGGAAAACACCAGACGCACCTTCCCGGTAAAATCCGCCCCGCTGTTTTTTGCCTCCACCTGTACGACACAGTCTTTTTCCTGTTTCAGCAGAGTCACCGTTGCCGACAATGCCTGTTTCTGATCTGCATATACATTTGCTCTGCCACAAAATATGCCTAAAAATGCCAGGCATACCAGAAGCAGACTGCAGATTGTCTTTCTAATTTTCATAATCTTCTCCTTCCATAAATGTTCTTTACGGTTTCCTGTCATTTATGATAACATACGTTATTTTGGAATGACATTAAGGTTTTCTTAAAATTGTCTGGCTTATTTACAGAATTTCTTAAAATAAAAAGCCCCTGCTCTCGCAGGGACTTCCAGAACCTTCTATCAGATATAATTTTTTATTGTGCGGTGGCACGGAACATGACATTTCTGTATTTTGCAAGTACACGCATCAGAATGCTTCCAAGAACGCATACTGAAATCACCTCTCCGATTCCGACCGTCATGGCATTAAACGGGATGGTTACATTCACACCGTGGAAATATACTGCCGGAATACCGTACGCATAGACCAGCACGAACGGAACAATAATCATATTAAAAATAACCGGCGGAAATGTGCATGCAATCTTGTGATTGCGCAGCAGATAGGTACATACCGCTGCCAGCAGCGTGGCAATGCTTCCGAAAATGACATCATAGATCACGGCGCCTGTCAGCAGATTCGCAAGCAGACAGCCAATCCACAGTCCCGGAATCGCTGCCGGCGTAAAACAGGCAGGATACACAGTGCTTCGGAAAAGCGTACCTGAATCGTGTGGGATGCAAGTCCCAGTGCGTTGGCTACAAAAGTCAGCACTACATAAAGTGCTGCAATCACAGCAGCCTGCACAATAAATAATACTTTTTTGTTTCTCATATTCTTTTGTCTCCTCTAGTTTTGTTTTACGAGTGGAAGGTCTCGAACACTCGGTAATTTTTCGTGCAATCCCCTGTTTACAGAATCTGCAACGGTTGACAGTATAGCACAGTACACCGCAAAAAGCAAGAATGCAATTTTCTACTGCCGGATATTTCTTTTCCTCTCCGTTTTGTATATTCCACATTATAGCAATAACAAAACCATTTTACAACAGACCGCTATCATGTACGCAGATACCCCTGCATACTTTTTAACGCATTTTTCTCCAGCCGCGACACCTGCGCCTGCGAAATATGAATTTCATCCGCGACTTCAATCTGTGTCTTTCCCTCAAAAAAACGCAGACGGATGATATGCTCATCCCGTTCATTCAGATGTGACAGGGCATCGGAAAGTGACAAATCCTCCACCCAGTGCTCTTCCTTGTTTTTCTTGTCCGAAATCTGATCCATCACATACAGGGTGTCCCCTCCATCCGTATAGACCGGATCAAACAGACTTAAGGGCGTCTGGATGGCATCCAGGGCATACACCACATCCTCCACCGGAATCTCACATTCGGCTGCAATCTCTTCGAGAGTCGGTTCCTTTTGCGCATTTTTTGCCAGCCGTTCCTTTGCCTGCATGGCTTTATATGCAATATCACGCAGTGAACGCGGAATGCGGTAACTGCTGTTATCCCGCAGATACCGGCGGATTTCACCAATAATCATCGGAACCGCATCGGTGGAAAATTTCACCCCGACACTCGTATCAAAATTATCTATTGCCTTCATCAGTCCGATACAGCCAATCTGGAACAGATCATCCACATTTTCATTATGATTATTAAACCGTTTGATCACGGATAATACCAGCCGGAGATTTCCCTTGATGTAGGTTTCTCTGGATGCCTTGTCGCCGGCTTTTTATCTTTTTGAAAAGTTCTTCCTTTTCTTCTTCTTTCAGTATTGGCAGCTGGCCGTGTTTACCCCGCATATTTCAACTTTGTACGTAGACATGGGATTCCTCCGTTATAATTGGATTTATAATAAAGGATTCCCATGTGCTGTTTTTTATTCATTTTCCCACGGTTGTTCGGATATGGAAAAAAGCGGGACTTAAGTCCCACTTTTCCTCCGATTTACCGGTCTCCACTTATCGCAGAGCGAATTGATCTGATCCGCAAACTTTCCAAGATCTTTATTCGCCATGCCCTGACATTTTTAATAACGGCAATGAGACGTTCTCCCGCAATCATCAGGCGGTCAAACGCGCCGGATTTTGCACGGTAAACACCCTGTGTCTTTTTTCTCCACAAGCTGTCTGCTGCCCTGTGCGATCTGCTCTCCGGTAAGCAGATCATATGCATCCCCACTGTAGGGAGCCAAAGCATCAAATCCCACATCGTTTCTGACATGTTCCGCAAACTCTACCGCGGTGGTTTCCTCGCCATGTACAATAAACACTTTCTTCGGCGGCTTCTTAAAGTTTGCAATCCATGCAGTCAGATGATCCCGGTCCGCATGACCACTGATACCCGGAAGGTTTACAATGCTTGCTCTGACCTCAATTTCCTCTCCGAAAAGCTTTACCTTTTTACTCCGTTTAACAGGGAATATCCCAGAGTTCCAGGCACCTGATAGGCGACAAACAGAATCGTAGAATCCGTCCGCCACAGATTGTGTTTCAAATGATGCCGGATACGGCCGGCTTCGCACATGCCGGAAGCCGAGATAATCACTTTGGATTTCTGGTTGAAATTGATCATCTTGGATTCTTCACTGGAAACTGCCACTTTCAGTCCCGGAAACTGGATCGGGTTGATGCCCGACTGTACCAGCTGTCTTGCTTCCTCATCAAAGCACTCTTCCACACTCTTATGGAAAATATTTGTTGCCTCCACGGCAAGCGGACTGTCGATATATACTTCAAATCCCGGATACTCCGGCAGCAGCCCCTCGGTTTTGATCCGGCGCATATAGTAAAGCATTTCCTGCGTCCTGCCGACAGAAAATGCCGGAATGACCAGATTTCCGCCTTTGGTAAACGTGGAATTCATCACCTTTGCCAGTTCTGCCGCATAATCCGGCGGTGTATTGTGATTGCGGTTTCCATAAGTGGATTCCATGATCACATAGTCCGCTTCCTCAAGATATTCCGGATCACGGATCAATGGACGGTTGTAGTTTCCAATATCCCCGGAAAAGACAAGTTTTCTTGTCTCGCCATCCTCAGTCACCCATATTTCAATGGAGGAGGAGCCAAGCAGATGCCCCGCATCGACAAACCTTATGGTCAGTCCCTCGCAGATCTGCACCGTTTCATGGTATGTACATGGAACGAAATGCTCTAAAACCCCTGCGCATCCTCCATGTTATACATCGGTGTCACTTCCGGCCTTCCTGCACGCCGCGCCTTGCGGTTTTTCCATTCTGCCTCAAATTCCTGAATATGTGCCGAATCCTTGAGCATGATATTACACAGTTCACAGGTTGCCGTTGTTGCAAAAATCTTTCCCCGGAACCCGTGATTATACAAAAGTGGAAGAAGTCCGGAATGATCAATATGGGCATGCGTCACAAACACATAATCAATCGTTGCCGGGTTAACCGGTATCTCTGATTCACATACAGATCCGCCCCCTGTTCCATACCACAGTCCACCAGAAAATGAGTCTCCCCAAATGCCACATAATGGCAGCTTCCCGTCACCTCACGGTCTGCCCCTAAAAATTCAATCTTCATAAAAACCACGCCCTTTCATCCTGCTGTCCTTGTTATTTTGCATATAAATTTTACTATTTCAGAGCAAATTTTATGTAATTAGTATAGCACACTTACACATTATTTTGAATTGATTTTTTCAGCCGCACCATAATTTTCTTCTCCAGTCTCGAAATATAGGATTGCGAAATTCCAAGCAGGTCTGCCACTTCTTTCTGGGTCATTTCCCTGCCGTCTTTTCTTCCGATTCCATAGCGCAGACAGATAATTTCTTTTTCCCGCGGAGTCAGCGTATTAACCGCAGTGCGGAGAAGCATAATCTCTGCCTCATTCTCCATATCCCGGTAAATGATATCTTCATCGGTTCCAAGAATATCCGAAAGAAGAAGTTCGTTTCCATCCCAGTCCACATTCAACGGCTCATCAATTGATACCTCCAGCTTCACTTTATTATTTCTGCGCAGATACATCAGAATCTCATTTTCGATACACCGGGAAGCATAGGTCGCCAGTTTGATCTTCTTTTCCGGATTAAAAGTATTGATTGCCTTGATCAGCCCAATTGTTCCGATGGAGATCAGATCCTCCACACAGATTCCGGTATTTTCAAATTTCCGTGCCAGATATACCACCAGACGCAGATTGTGTTCGATCAGCTGCTTTCTTGCGTCTTCGCGCGTCATGGGTTCACTGTCCCCATGCAGCCCGCTTAAAGCAATAAGACAGCGGTTCTCCTGTTCCCGCTCCAATGGTGGTGGCAGTACATCTGCCCCTCCTATGTAAAAAAACCACATCATCCGTAAAAACAGGCGGATTCTCTTCCACACCAGTTCAAACAGTGAAAACATTACGTTTCTCCTTTCTCAGTTTTTTGTCATTTGGGATGGATCTTTTTTGTGCAGCCACAGTGGTCTGCCACCGATGCATGCAGAATCAGCTGATACGGTTTTTTGCACAGCTACCCATTTTCCGCGCAGCCAACCCATACCTGTTTCCCGTCACAGAATTTTGCCGGCTCCGTCTCCACTTTCATCCCATCCATGCAGTACACCTGCAATTTTCCTTGCGGATTTCCGAGTGCACGGTATGGAATCTCCTTTTGTACCGTTTTTTCATCGACAAGCTTCTGCAGCAGGGCTGCATCTGCAATATGTACCGGATTCCCACTTAATGGCATGGTTAAAAGATTGCCGGAATCCAGCAGTCCGATACATGGAACCGACACCGTTTTGTTATACAGAACCACAGACATCTGTCGCTTTTGCCTCTGCACCGACACCACAAGATTTTTGACAAGTACGTAAGTGATTCCGGCCGTTGCCAATGCGGTATACAGATACAGATTTTCCAGTCCCGTCAGATTGTAAACTGCAGTTGCCACTCCGTTTAACAATACAATGGACAACCAGCTGCTTAAAATCCTCACCATCCTCTGTTTTTTATTTTCCCTGCCAAACGCAAGAAAAACCATAAGCGGCACGATGCCGATGGCAGTACACAGAACGGAAATTGCATAAGGCAGCACCATCAGTCCAAACGCTTCAAGTCCCGTGCCGGAAACCGCCGCAGCCAACATGCGCAGATTCCGGTGACAGACTGCACTTTTGCAAAATACACAGGTAAGGGATAATACAAGAAAATTCATCAGAAAGTTTTGTTTCAGAAAGATATCAATATAGAATACATATATAAAAAATCACCTCCTGTCTCTGCTCCTATTATAAGAAAAATATTCCTCATAATTTGGCAAAAACAAGAGGTTGTTATTTGGAAATTATCGACATATTGTGCGATTTTATCTTCTAGGGTTCTTCAGGAAATCCGGAATATTAATTTCTACCGGCTTTACATTACTCTCTACCGGCTTCGGACGCTGAATCCCGGAATAGTTTGAAGCGGAAGGAGCCGGTGCCTGTGGCTGCGGCTGATTGACTGATCTGCTTCCCACACCGGTACCTGTATTGACATAATTGCTGTTATTGACCCCCGGAAAACTATTGTTTCCAGAAGCAGCTGCACGGCTGACAATTCCAACGGAACCTGTCGGACGGACATTGTTTGTATTCGGATATACCATACGGCCACCGATTCCACCCGCCTGCTGCTGTGGCTTCATCTTCATGGATGGATTCTCCAATCCGGTTGCAATTACAGTGATCGTAGCTTCATCTGTCATTGTCTCATCATACTTTGCACCAAAGATGATATTTGCATTATCGCCTGCAAGATCCTGAACATAGCTTGCTGCATCATTTGCATCCATCAGGGAAATATCACCGGAAATATTGATAATAACATGGGATGCACCATTGATGGTTGTCTCAAGAAGCGGAGATGCAACGGCAAGTTTCACTGCCTCGATTGCTTTTTCTCATCTCCCTTGGCAGTACCGATACCGATATGTGCCATACCCTTGTCCTTCATGACAGTGGAAACATCAGCAAAGTCAAGATTGATCAGTGCCGGCAGATTGATCAGGTCTGTAATTCCCTGAACCGCCTGCTGTAACACTTCATCTGCTTTCTTTAATGCATCCGGCATGGAAGTACGTCTGTCAACGATCTCTAAAAAGTTTATCGTTTGGAATCACAATCAAAGTATCCACGCTCTCTTTGAGTTTTTCAATACCGGATACGGCATTGATCATACGTTTCTTTGCCTCAAACTTAAATGGCTTTGTCACAACTCCGACCGTCAGGATCCCCTGCTCCTTGGCAATCTTGGCAACAACCGGAGCTGCACCGGTACCGGTACCACCGCCCATACCACAGGTAACAAATACCATGTCTGCGCCCTTGACTGCAGCGGATAATTCTTCTGCACTTTCCTCTGCTGCTTTCTCGCCGATCTCCGGCTGTGCTCCTGCTCCAAGTCCTTTTGTAAGTTTTTCTCCAATCTGGATCAGTGTCGGTGCTTTACAGAGTGCCAACGCCTGTTTATCTGTATTTACTCCGATAAACTCGACTCCACCTATATTCTCATCAATCATGCGGTTCACAGCGTTATTACCAGCACCACCTACACCAATCACGATAATTTTGGCACTCGTATCTGTCTCTGTTGTCCGAATCTCCAGCATGGTTCTTCCTCCTCTTTCCTATAGCCTGCGGCACCGTGAAACATAAAAATGTTTCATACGTACTCATATAATCTATAATATAATTTTTCATACAAATAATCAACCGAAAATTATGATTTTTATTATCTTTTTCGAACTTTCCGTTTTGTCAAACACAATATTTGTCGTTTCTTCTGTCCAGTTTTCTAAATGTAGTGTTCCTTCCATTCCTGCAGCTGCGGCTTGATTTTTGCCAGCCGCTCCACTTTCTGGGTCAGAAATTCCAGGGAACCCATGGAAACTTTAACCGTCCCGTATGTCAGAACCGGCTCATTTTCCACACCATAGGTAATGGAATCCGGGATCAGATCATTGCGTTTTAAAGCCTGCGTCAGCGTCAGAAGCTGCTTTAGCCGCTTTGAACCGATCGGCAGCTTTTCATACTGCACTACTTTTTTACAGTCAATCCCAAGGATCTGCGGTGTATCCTCAATCACACGGTCAGACAATTCTGTCACAATGCCGTCTTTGTCGAAATAGACATTCTTATTGATCGAGGAGATACAGATATCCCATGATTCCTTTCTCATACACTTTGATATGCAGCGTCTGCGGATCTTTCAGGCTGATCTCCATCGTGTCCACAAACGGAACTTCACTGGTATTGACAAATTTATATTTCAGGAATACATACAGGGAATTCCAGGAATACTCATCGTTTAATACTGCTTTTTCAATCACTTTGGCATCGTAGAGTTTGTTTCCCTCCACCTCCACATTTTTTACTTTAAAAACGGTAAAAATAATCAGGACTGCCAGCGCAAGCACAATCAGGATTCCCAGTATCACCTGCAGGATGTTTTTTCTTTTTTCTTTTTTCTTCGTTCTTCTTTAATCATGACAAACCTACTCGATCGTATCCAGACGGATGCCCTTCGACACGCTCAGCGCAAGCCCCATCTCTGCCATAAGGAATACAAGCGAGGTACCTCCGTAACTGATAAACGGCAGAATGACACCGGTATTCGGAATCGTATTGGTAACAACCGCAATATTTAAAACTACCTGAATCGCAATATGTGACATAATGCCCGTCACCAGAAGTGCCCCGTACAGATCCTTTGCATTATTGGCAATGACCATCATCCGCCAGAGCATCAGGACAAACAGAAGAATGACACAGACGGCACCAAAAAGGCCGAGTTCCTCACAGATAATCGAAAAAATCATATCATTCTGCGCCTCCGGCACATTGCCCAGCTTCTGCAGGCTCTGTCCGAGTCCTTTTCCAAACAGCTTGCCGGATCCGATTGCATAGAGTGCCTGCATGGTCTGATATCCCTTATCTCCCGCTGTCTCCGGATGTTTCCATGCCTCCACACGGTCACTCCGGTAAGACGCGATATTGATAAATGCGAAAATAAACAGCACCCCAGCACGGCAACCACAAAAAACTCTTTGTACTTCGGACTTGCCACAAACAGCATACAGACGGCAATTCCAAGAATGATAATCGCCGTACTCAGGTTGTTTACCGAGACAAACACAACAAGTGGCACCAGACGGATTCCTACTTTTGCCATGCTTGAAACCTTATCCAGCTGCTTGGGGATACGCTCGATCAGCATCGCCAGATAAATAATGATGGCAATCTTTGCAAGCTCCGATGGCTGAAAGCCGATCGGTCCGACCTGAATCCAGCGGGACTGTCCGTGGGAGCTTCGCGTCAGCCCCGGTACCTTTGCCAGAACGACAAAACAAAACCCCAGGGCTCCCCAGTATGCCAGCCTTCCGAATTTTCTCCACACATGATAATCCTTCTTTGCAAAATAGAACATAAAAACAAGACCGATTGCGATATTTCGCGCCTGCAGTTTCAGATAATGTGCACTGTCCCCATATTTATTTGCTGATGTATACGAACTGGAACTGTAAAGCATCACCAGTCCAAAACATAATAGGAAAATAATGATAAACAACAGATTATAGTCAAAATATGTTGTTTTCTTTTCCCCACGTCTCCGTTTCGGCACGACTCACTACTCCTCTAATCCACGAACGATTTCTTTGAATATCCGTCCACGCTCCTCATAGTTCGGGAACATGCCCCAGCTGGCACATGCCGGTGAAAGCAGAACCGCATCCCCTGATACTGCATGGTCATAGCAGTAACGGATCGCTTCCTCAAAGGTCTCACAGCGCACGGTATCCATAAAACCATGCTTATGCGCACACACTTCAATCTTTTCTGCTGTCTGTCCGATCAGCACCAGTTTTTTTACTTTTCCGTCAAATGCATCAATCCACTCATCATATGTGGACTGCTTATCATAACCGCCTCCGATCAGAAGCGTTGGACGGTTCATCGCACGGATTCCCTGAATAGCGGCATCCGGGTTGGTTCCCTTGGAATCGTTGTAAAAACGAACCCCTCTTTTTTCGGTCACATACTCGATCCGGTGTTCTACCGCCTGGAAACGCTTCAGCACCTCCACGATTTTCTCCATCGGCACTCCGAAATTCACACTCATGGCAGTTGCGGCCATGACATTTTCATAGTTATGCCGTCCCAGCAGATTCAGATCATTGACATTGATCACCTTCTCGGTGTTTCCGTCATGCGCATAAAAGATTTCCTCTCCGTCGAGATAAAATCCTTCAGCAAGTTTTCTTGCACTGCTGAACCAGACCACATGCACCGGTGCGCTCTCTCCGAATGCCCGAAGCACTTCATCCTCATAATTAAGCACACAGACCTCATCCTTTGTCTGATTGGTGGTGATTGCCTCTTTGGTCTTAATATAACAATCCATGGTGTGATGACGGTTCAGATGATCCGGTGTAATATTTAAGATTGCAGATATTTGTGGATGGAACTCATGAATGGTTTCCAGCTGGAAACTGCTGATCTCTGCGACGGTTACGGTTTCATCCGTCATTGTGGCAGCCTCGGAAGTATACGGAATTCCGATATTTCCAACCACGCGCACATCCTTGAAATAATTTTTCATGATTTCTCCGGTCAATGCTGTCGTAGTGGTCTTTCCGTTTGTTCCGGTGATTGCAATCAGTCTGCCTTTTGCGAAAGAATATGCAAGTTCAATCTCGCCCCAGATGCAGACGTTCTGTGCACGCATCCGCTCTACGACCGGCAGATCCGTCGGGACACCCGGACTTAAGACTGCTACATCAAATGCACGCAGCTGCTCATCCGTCAGCTCCCCAAAAAGCACCGGCATTCCTTTCAGTTTCGGTGCCTTTTCATATAACTTTTCTACATCCAGATCTTTGTTTCCATCATAGAGAACAGTTTCAATTTTTTTATCCAATAACAGTTCTGACGCAGCAATGCCGCTCTTTCCGGCTCCCACAACCAGAACCTTTTTTCCTTCAAGTTTCATTACGATCAACCTCCATCTTTGCGTATAATTACGATTATAAGGTATTTACTGCTCCAATTCAAGGTAAGGCAGTATGTTTTCGAAAATTTCCTTTGCCACAGGAGCCGCAATGGTACCGCCATAATAAATGCCGGAAGGGTTCCTTATGATCACAAGTACCAGAACTTTCGGATCATCCGCCGGTGCAAACCCCAGAAACGAGGAGATGTACTTATGTGCGGAACGGGGCAGGGTCTGGGAAGTGGCTGTTTTTCCGCCAATCTCATACCCCTCAATATATGCTTTGTTTCCGCCTCCCTCGGATACCACTTTTCCAGCAAAAAACGCATTTTTTCCGACGTTTCTTCCCTGCAGATTCCCTCCTGCGCTGGAAAATCAAACGTTTTTATTACTTTTTGTCTCCATTCTCCACCTGCATTCCGACGTGCGGTGTCACGCGGTTTCCTCCATTAATAATAGAAGAAACGGTGGTTGCCAGCTGGATCGGTGTGATCTGAAATGACTGTCCGAATGAGATGGTTGCCAGTTCCACAAGCCCGATCTTTTCCCGCTTGTGCATGATGGTCGAAGCCTCTCCCGGCAGGTCAATCCCCGTTTTATGTAACAGACCGAACTGCTCAAAATAGTCATAAAAGTGATCGGCACCGATCCGAAGTCCCACATTGATAAACACGGGATTGCAGGAATTTTCGATTCCTTCCACAAAGTTTTCTGCTCCATGCCCGGTCGTTTTGTGACAGCGAATCCTGCGGTCCTCCACCACGATATATCCCGGACAGTGAAACCGGTCTTCCAAAGAAACCACACCTTCTTCCAGTGCCGCTGCCGCGGTGATCACCTTAAATGTTGATCCGGGCTCATAGGTATCATTGATACACTGGTTTCGCCACATCCGGTTACAGTATTCCTGCTCCTTTTGGTACCCTCATACTCCTTATACTCCTCAATCAGCTGAAACGGCTCATTCAGATGAAATTCCGGATAATCCACCATTGCCATGACGGCTCCGTCGGAAGGATTCATCACAATAATACTGACAGAATCCGCTTCTTTCTGAATATATGCTTTATTTGCCGCCTGCATGGCAAACATCTGAATATTTGCATCCAATGATGTGCGCAGATTATTTCCGGCAACAGGTTCTTTGCGTTCCTCTCCGATATTGTCAACTTCCACACCGCGGGCATCCGTTGTCGTCAGAATCAGACCATCGGTTCCCTCCAGATATTTGTCGTACACACTTTCCAATCCGATAATTCCCTGGTTATCCCCGCCGGTAAACCCCAGCACTTTTGAGGCAAGCGTATCGTATGGATAATTCCGTTTATAATCCTCATCCACTTTCACCCCTGCATAGCCATAGGCAAGAATCCGGTTTCCGGTTTCCTTATCGACATTACTTTTGATCTTCTCGAGAGACGAATATTTTTCTACCCGCTTACGGACCTTTTCTTCCGGAATTCCAAGCTCCTTTACGAGCATGGCAATGACCGCTTCCGGTTCCTTTATCTGGTTATGTATGACAGAAATGGTGCAGACTGATTTGTTATCTGCCAGTACTACACCATTTCGATCCAGAATTTTGCCTCTGGCGGCTTTTTATTTTTCTTTCTCTCTGCTGCAGATCTTTTGCCTGCGTCTCATAATATTTTCCCTCAAAAAGCATAAGATAGACCAGACGCCCGCACAAAACCATCGACATCAGAACAACAGAAAAGAATATGATACATATTTTTCTGCGGTGATAGGTTTTATTCCACTCCGTGAAAAGCACCACGATCCTTTTCTTAAAGCATATGCACTGCAGAGCCTTTCTAAGAACTCTCTGTCTTTATTTCTTCTTTTTCTTTTCATTTCTGGACTTGGTTCCGTTATGCTTTCCGGTATACTGTGAACTGTCTTTTGACCCGGTAACATCATAGCCCTTGTTTACACCGGTCTTCTTTTCATCCGGATAAATATTCATATACGGAAGAACTTCTTCTAAGATCTCACGCGCAATGTTCTGCGCAAATACGCTGTGCGGCTGGTCTGCCACATTTGGTTCATTCACAACCACATAGATCAGTACCTGCGGATTGTCGTATGGGGCAAATCCCATAAATGAAACAAGATATTTTCCGTTTCCACGCGGAAACTTCTGTGCGGTTCCTGTTTTACCGCCCATAGAATATCCATCCACTTTTGCCGTATTTCCCGTACCTTCCTTTACGACACTCTGCAGATAATCCCGGATTTTATCGCTGGTACTCTGGGAAATGGTCTGTTTCACAGCTTTCGGTTCCACCGTGGAAATCGTATTTCCTGTCGAATCCGTGATTTTGGTTACCAGATGCGGCTGATAATAAGTTCCGCCATTGATCAGTGACGCAAATCCACTCACCATCTGGACCATCGTACAGTTATAGTTCTGTCCGAATGCATTGGTTGCCAGATCGATCGGTTTCATATCTTCCACCTGATACATCAAAGATGCGGTATTTGCCTCTCCCGGCAGATCAATTCCCGTTTTCTGTCCAAATCCATAGATGGACTGGTACTCTGTAAAATGATTCTTTCCGATTTTGTATGACATCTGCATGATGGCATCATTACAGGAATCCATAAGTGTCTTCCGGACGGTTTCTATTCCATGTCCGTAGCGCGCCACGCAGCGCACCTTCTGTCCATTAAAATCCTCGTACCCATCACAGTCAAATGTCATTTTATCTTTGATTGTTCCGGTTTCGAGTCCACACGCAACCGTAAAAGGTTTCTGTACAGATCCCGGCTCATACGTTGAGGATACACAAAAATTCTGCCATATCTCATTGAGCGCATCCATTTTTTCATCCTCGGACATATTTTTGATCTGTTTTTGGTGTACCACTTACTCAGATCTCTCGGATTGTTCAGATCCACGTTTGGATAATCTGCCATGGCAAGGATTTCTCCGTTGTTTGGATTCATGACAATCGCTGCCGTATTGATACTTCCGGTTTCCTTTATAATAGTTGTCCCGGTATTTTTCATTCCAGTCTTTGATTTTTTCTTCAACGATGGACTGGATATTTGCGTCGATGGATGTCACCAGCGCATCCCCGTCCTGTGCATCAATGACGGTCTTTTTCAAAATCGCTGTCCGAGTCCAGATAGCCGAACTCACGCCCGTTGATGCCGTTTAACGTGCTGTTGTAATAATTCTCCAGTCCGGTTGTGCCGACATTCCCGGAAGAAGTAAAACCAATCACGGAAGAGGCTAAAGATCCAAACGGATAATTTCTCTGATATTCTTTTTTTCAAACCAGACGCCCTTGATATCCGGATTTACTTTGTTTCCTTTTTTGTCTACGGCATCCTGCAATTCCACAAAAGGCTGTACTTCGTCATATGGTACTTTCTTGGCAAGTACAATATAGCGTTTATCCTTTTCTCTTTTATAATTCTGCGGATCTCCGTTTCATCCAATTCCGGGAAACATTTCACCAGTGCTTCCACGGTCGGATCAACATACTCTTCTTTGTCATTGACAACGGTACAGTCTAAAATCACATTATAGACTGCCACACTGGTAGCAAGAACCGTACCGGAACGGTCGATGATTTCTCCCCTCTGGTACGGAATCGTTTTACTGTCATAAGACTGCATGGAAAGTACTTTTTTCTGATAGGTTTCCCCTTTCGTGTGTTCAATATAAGTCAATCTGCCGATCAGTCCACACAAAACAGCCAGAATAAGGGAAAACAATACCATCAGTTTTGTCCGCATCTTCCGGTTAAATTTCTGTGCCGGTCTTCTTCTCTTTCTTCTCACATCTGACTCCTGTTATTTGGAAGGAATATCCTCATACTGATCCATGAAATTGCTGTTTTCCACGGTATAATATACCACCTGTTTTTCCGTTGGATATTTCATGCCAAGCTTTTTCATTGCCACTTTTTTGATATGTTCAAGGTCTGTTGAAGTTGTAAGATTTTTATAACGTGCATCATTGTCCGCGCGAAGATCTGCCAGCTGGCTCTCCAGATTTGCCACATTTTTCATTCGTGTCGTCATCTGTGACTGCATCTGTACAAACAAAACGGCAATCAGCGCACTGACCACAACACAGACTGTGAGAAATACCACATACCCACGGCTCATCTCCATCGCTCTCTGGCGATTCCTTCTCGCTGCATTTCTACGGTTTTTGCGACGTCTTGCCTCTTCGATTTCTTTGCGTGTTCTCTGATTGTGTCGAACCGGTGTATCCAGTTCTCTCACGGTATTCCCGTTTACATAATAGTTTTTACTGCTCATAACGCTTCCCTGCTTTCCATTCCATCTTCCACACGCTCAAACACGCGTAATTTTGCACTCTTTGATCTGCTGTTCTCTTCGAGTTCCTTCTCCGAAGGCAGAACGGGCTTTCTTGTCACCACACGTCCTTTGGATTTCTTTCCACATACACAGACCGGAAAATTGCTCGGGCATGTACACGGATTTTCGTTCTTTTTGAAGTTGGATTTTACAATACGGTCTTCCAGTGAATGAAATGTGATAATACAGATTCTTCCCCCATCATTCAACAAATCAATCATGGTATCTAACGTATCGCGAAGTACATCAAGTTCATGATTCAGCTCAATGCGGATTGCCTGATACGTCCGCTTGGAAGGATGTCCTCCGGTCACCTGTACTTTCATCGGGATGGCTCCACGGATGATTGCGTTGAGTTCCCCGGTCGTTTCAATCGGTTTTTCTTTCCGCGCCTGTACAATATGCTTTGCAATATTCTTTGCGAACCGATCCTCTCCATAATCACGAATTATGCGGAACAGTTCCGCTTCACTGTAATCGTTCACAATGTCCCTTGCGGTCAGGCGCTGACGCTTGTCCATCCGCATATCCAGCGGTGCATCCTCACTCCGGTAGGTAAAACCGCGTTCCGGTGTATCCAGCTGGAAAGAAGAAACTCCCAGATCGAGAATGATTCCATCCACTTTTTCGATTCCGAGATTCTTCAACACGTCCGCCATCTGTGCATAATTGCTTCTTACGATGGTAACCCTGTCTGCATAATCTTTCAGTCTCTCTGTGGCAGCGGCAATGGCATCCGCATCCTGGTCGATCCCGATGAGTCTTCCGGTTGTCAGATGTCTGCATATTTCCAGTGAATGTCCGCCTCCCCCAAGCGTTCCATCCACATAAATGCCATCCGGGCGGATATGTAATTGTTCAATTGTCTCGTTCAAAAGAACGGAATAATGTTTAAACTCCATATTTAGATTCAATTCCCAACTCTGCCATATGCTCTGCGATCTCATCCATATCGTCAAAATTGTTGTTTTCCAGATACCGTTCTTTGCTCCAGATCTCCACACGGCTGAATACACCGACGGAAACAACTTCTTTATCGATTCCTGCGTATTCCCTCAGATTCGCCGGAAGTAAAATTCTTCCCTGCTTGTCCACTTCGCAGTTTGCAGCTCCTGCAAAAAAGAATCGCATAAACTTTCTTGCATCTTTTGAAGTCAGTGGTTTTTCACGAAGACTCTCCTCAATCCGTTTCCATTCTTCCTGGGAATAAACAAACAGACAGCCATCCAGTCCCTTTGTCACAACAAATTCATTGCCAAGCTGTTCCCGGAATTTAGAAGGTACGATCAGTATGCCTTTTGCATCAACCGAATGATTGTATTCGCCCATAAACATGGCAGACTCACCTCCCCTTCCTCATTTTCTGAACTTCTGTTTTCTCACCACTTTGTACCACAAAGTGGATTTTTACTCCACTTTCCACCACTATGTAACCATAATACCCTAAAACCACCCTGAAATCAAGGGTTTTTTTCCCGGTCTTTCTTGAAAATGGATAGACGATTGCCGTATTTTTTTTCCAAAAAAATCCTCCACACGTTTCCACGTGTGGAGGATTTTCCCATCCAGATGTATTTTATGCTGTTTTTTTGTGCCGACGGATATGCCAGATGATGATCCAGGAAACCGATACGATCACAAGAAGCGCTGCAAGTGCCATGGACACCGGATAACCGATGACCGGGAGCAGCAGCTGGTCCGTCCGCAGGGATTCTATCCAGAACCTTCCAATCCCATACCCTGCCAGATACAGTAAAAAGACTTCCCCATCAAACCGCTTGTGTTTAGTAAACAGGATCAGAAGGATCAAAAGAATCAGATTCCACAAGGATTCATAGAGAAACGTGGGATGTACCTGGATATAAGAGATACCATTTACTTCCACCACGTGCTGCAGCAGGCTGTCCGTCACATCTGAGGATCGGACGGCAGAAAGCGGCAGCTGCATGGCAAACAACCCGTCCGTATAACCGCCAAATGCCTCCCTGTTAAAAAAAATTTCCCCACCGGCCGATGACCTGTCCTAAGACCAGACCAAGTCCCGCGGTATCGCAAAGCAGACCCATGGACAGTTTCCGTACCCGTGAAAACACAAACACGGTAATGATTGCCGCAATCACGCCTCCGTAAATCGCCAGACCTCCCTGCCGCAGATTGAACACACTCAGCAGATCGTCCTTGTATAGATCCCAGCGGAATATCACATAATAAACCCGCGCCCCAATGACAGAACAGATAATGGCAACGAGTGCCAGGTCAAAATAAGTATCCGTTTTCTGGCCGGTCCGTTTTGCCATCCAGCAGGCGATTCCAAGTCCTGCTAACATTCCGATTGCAATCACAATTCCATAATATGCCACCGAAAAATTTCCGATCATGATCTTTTTTCCGACATGGTGCAGATAAATATGTAAATGCGGAAAATTAATGCTGTAATCCGTTAGTTGTTCCATTCCTTTTCTCCTTTCACTGGCAGGGCGGCAGTCTGCCGCCCATATGCCCCTGTCAGCAGCTGCATACAAAACTGCCGCACTCTGTCTCCCTGCTGCTGTCTGCATGTCCGCCGGAAATACCAATGTGTCCTGCATGACAGGCATGATCCTCGTTGAATTTGCACTCACACGCTTCACAGCTGACGGTTGTATCTTTTTTGACATCTGTTGTATGACAGGACTGACATCCACATCCTTTCGGTGCAAAACTTCCACAACAGGTTTCGGAAGAAGTTTTTGCCTGTGTTCCTTCCACCTGAATATCCGTTCGTCTGCAGCAGTTGTCTGCATTATAAGAACAGTTTACCACATTACAATCCAGTTTTGTCATCTTACATACCTCCTTGTGTTAAATCATCGGTGCCACATCAGTATGTACCAAACCACATGGTCTTATTCTGTTCCTGTTCTTCTTTTTAAAAAAAGCCCGGTATCAGCTTTTGTGATACCGGGAATTTGTATTTCAAAATTTGAAAATTATTTATTCTTTCCACAGCAGAATTTGTATTTCTTTCCACTGCCGCATGGACACGGATCATTACGTCCAACCTTTTTGCCGACGATAACCGTACCGGATTTTTTCTGTTCCATATACAGTCTGTGCTTTGTCTCTTTATCAAAAATGTCATCCCACATCGGAAGATTGTAAAGCCAGTCAGCCTTGGCATCTACCATGTTCTTGTACAGCTTTTCCTTATCGAAAACAAGATTTACCCTGGTATTCTCATCCATTGTTTCGATTGGATTGTCGTTTACCAGACTGTCATTGATTCCGTCTAAGAAACCAGCCATCTCCAGAATGGTAAGTCCATACTTATCAGCAAGTTCTTTTACCGTTCCTTCTACTTTTCATCCGGGTTTGTCAATAATTTCTCATACACGCCCTTCTCTAACAGGAAATATCTCTGCCAGAATTTCTGAAGTTCCCCTGACTTGCGTTCTCATTGTAGGCAATTTTCTGCCAATCCTGCAATATAGCCATTTTTATACCACCTTTATCACTTACGAATTTACATGCCTTGATGCATGTATGTTTATTATAACAAAATGTCTGCCATTTTCCAAGCCCTTTCTTGACGAAACCTGCCCTTTCCCGTATCATAAAGTTACGGTTTACAGGTTTCCTGCAAATAGCATATTTAGCCAAGGAGGTTGTTCATATGAAAAAAGGAAAACAGATTCTTGCCATCATCGGCATCATTTTACTGGTTGTACTGTACTTAAGTACACTGGTATGCGCCATCACAGACAATACCGGAACCATGAAAATGTTCAAAGCTTCTATCTTTGCCACCTTCGTGATCCCGGTACTGATCTGGGCTTATACGTTCCTATACAAACTTACGCACAAGAAATAATTATTTTTCTGTTGTTTCTGTAGTCGGGACAGATTCTGTCTCCGTCTCCAGAACACTTTCTGTCACATTTCCCATGGATGCATTTGGTCCGTCATTCTCTGTGGAATCCAGTTTCCATGCGTTTTTGCTGATAAAAATATAAGCAACAATGCAGATCACCAGAAGAATGACCACCACAAGCATCTGTATTTTCTGCTTTTTTTCATTCTTTATTTCTTTCTCCTTACCATAAAGATTACAATTCCTCCGGCCAGTAACAGAATTGGAAGAATCACGGTAACCAGCAGTCCCAGAAGTGCCGCATGTAATGCATTTACTGTCAGATTACTGAGCGTGTACTCTTTTTCCGGAATTACGCTGCCGGCCGACTGGGTATCTGTGATCATATTTCCGATCACACCGGAAAACAGTGATGCATTGTTTGTCGTCATCTGACTTGCCTCATCGCTGAATACATACGGGCTTGCGAATACCACAAGCTGCGTCGTGTGATCATCATCGACTTTATCTTCTACCGCCAGTCCGACACTAAACGATCCCTTGTCGTCTCCGTCTTCGTATCCATAATCCTGCATACTGTTTGGATTGTTCTTTGCAACCGCATCATCGGAAGTATCCAGTAAAGAAGTATACGTTGTCTTACTCTCCTCTGTACTCTCCGTGTCATCCGTCGTGCTATTCTGCGGATAATTGATTCCCAGAGAAATCGGAAGATATACATATCCGCCGGAAAGACTTCCGGTATACGAACTGCTGTTTACATTTGGCAGCAGATACAGCGGACCTCCCATATTGTAATAATGCTGTGCATCATTATCCGCGATCGGCCCTGTGGTAAAGCTTACTCCGTAAGTATCCAGAATCGATGCAAAATTCGGCATCTCGGTCTCGGAATACATTCCCACGATAATCGCTTTTCCGCCTTTTTGCAGATAATCAATTACTTTCTGTGCATCATTTTTATTAAAATCTTTCTGCGGTGCATTGATAATAATCGCTGCCGCATCCTTCGGAACACTTTCTTCATTTAACAGTTCCACGGAAGACAATGTCATATTGGATTTGCTGATGACATCCGAAAATGCACTTCCGATTGTAGCCTCATCATGTCCGGTGATCTGGTATACGACAGGGAGCTGGTTTGCATCCATCGTTACATACTGGATGGCACTTGTAATCTGTCCTTCCGCATCGAATCCCTTCAGTTCGTTGTTGTAGGAATATGTGGAATAATCCATGTTTGACTGATAATCATAGATATCATAATAATCTATCACTTTCGAACGCTTGTCACTGACAACGATCAGACTGTTGCTGGTCGGTGCATTGTCCGTATAGTCCTTATAAAAATAAGGTTTACTCTTCGGATTGACGTATTTTACCCTGATATGCCCGGACAGATCTTTGTAACGCTCCAGCATGGAATCAATCTGTGCGTCCTTGCTTTTTTCCGCTGCCAGAACATAGATGGTCACATCACTTTTCAGTTTTTTCATGGTCTTTTTCGTATCCTTTGTAATGGAATACAATTTAGAATACGAACAGTCCACCGAGGTAATTCTCGTCGGCAGCGCATCGACTGCCAGGTTGGCAACCACGGCAAGAGCTAAAACTACGATAATAAAACTGCTTGAAAAAACGCTGAGCGAAAATGTCTTTTGCTGATGCTCCAACGCCGTTTCTGAATGGCCTGCACGGTAAAGAAATTAAATAATACAATAACCGTTACATAATAGAGGATTGCCGTAATGTCCAGACAGCCCCCTGGAATTTTTTCAAACGGTGCATACAGATCCAGACAGTTTAAAATCTTTGTCAGCCAGTTTCCATCCGATGAAATAAGTCCTGTCAGACTCTGCATCATATAACTGATAAACAATACCACAAACGTCAGAACTGCCGCAATCACCTGGCTTTCCGTCAATGCGGAAATAAACATACCTACCGCAATGGAAGCTGCTCCATATAACCAGAACGCCAGTATGGCAATATAGCTCTCGCCCATGGGAATTGTTCCAAACGCCCGTAAAATGAGCGGTGTCACACAGAAAACTGCAATATCCACGGTAAACACCGCAAGCATTGCCAGATATTTTCCGAGCACAACCTTTGCCACCGGTACCGGTGCTGTCAGCATCAGCTGATCCGTTTTATTTTCCGGTCCTCTGCAAAACTGCGCATCGTAAGGATCGGTACCGCAATCATAAAAATAATCGTAATGGCACTTAACGTATAATACAGATACGGATATCCCTGCCGGAGATTATACACATAAAAATACAGTCCGAACAGTGCCATAAGGGCGGCCACAAACAGCCAGCCGATCACATTCTGGAAATACGACCGGAATTCTCTTTTTAACACAGCAAACATTACTGTGCACCTCCTTCCTGGGTAATCTCAAGGAATACATCTTCAAGAGATTTCGTCACGGTCTTCATCTCCAGCACCGGGACGTTATGCTCTGCCATCTGCCGGAAGACTTCTTCCCACATCGGCACCTTTCTTTGCATAAATACGGATTTTATCATGATCCGCCTGCTCAACCCTTGCAATGTTTTCTTCTCCCTGTAAGTATCCGGCTGCTTCCCCGGCACCGGTCCGCACCGTCAGTTCAATCTCTTGCGCACCCGACATCAGATTTACCAGATTTTCCGTAGAGTCGCTCGCTACAAGCTTTCCTTTGGAAATAATAAACACATGGTCACAGACTGCGGATATTTCCGGCAAAATATGGGAACTTAAAATCACCGTATGTTTTTCGCCCAGATGACGGATCAGTTCACGGATCTCTATGATCTGTTTCGGTCCAGTCCGACCGTAGGCTCATCGAGTATGATAATCTCCGGATACCCCAGGATCGCCTGTGCAAACCCGACACGCTGCCGGTATCCTTTGGACAGATTGCGGATCATGCGCCCTGCCACTTCTGTCGTACCGGTCGTTTCCATTGCCTCTTCCACATACCGTCTGCGCAGACTTTTTTTCCAGCTGTTTTAAATCTGCCACAAAACACAGGTACTCCTTTACCGTCATATCCATGTACAGTGGTGGAAGTTCCGGCAGATAACCGATACATTTCTTTGCTTTCTCCGGCTCCTTTAAAATGTCATGCCCGTTAATTTTAATCTCTCCGCTTGTCGCACCGAGATATCCGGTTATCATATTCATTGTAGTGGATTTTCCTGCACCGTTTGGTCCCAGAAATCCATAAATTTTCCCCGGTTCCACAACGAGTGACAGATGATCGACAGCCGTATGATCCCCGTATTTTTTACAAGATTATTGATCTCAATCACAGCGAAATGCTCCTTTTCTTTTTTGGACAACAAAATGCCCTTTACGGAAACAGTGTATCGCTTTTACGTGTGTAAAAATGTAAACTCTGTGTTCATTTTGTGAACAGATAAAAAATACGGGGAAGTAGTTCATGAACCACTTTCCCCGTAT
>VOFB01004172.1_pt1 | contig 61527 bp, 61 predicted proteins | sample 5384141 | NCBI WGS metagenome assembly VOFB01 (sample SAMN12384721, study PRJNA508395) | human gut metagenome | isolation source: healthy gut A | host: Homo sapiens
ATGCCAGAAGCGGGAGTACAGCAGGTGCAGCGTGGTGTGCTCCATGCCGCCGTTGTACCAGTCCACGGGGGACCAGTAGTCCAACGCCTCCTTGCTGGCCAGTGCCTTGTCGTTGTGGGGATCCATATACCGCAGGAAGTACCAGCTGGAGCCGGCCCACTGGGGCATGGTGTCCGTCTCGCGCTTGGCCGGGCCGCCGCAGCAGGGGCAGGTGGTGTTGACCCAGTCTGTCATCTTGCTCAGGGGGCTCTCGCCGTCATCGGTGGGCTCATAGCTCTCCACCTGGGGCAGCACCAGGGGCAGCTGCTCCTCCGGCAGGGCCACCCAGCCGCACTTCTCGCAGTTCACCAGGGGGATAGGCTCGCCCCAGTACCGCTGGCGGGAGAACACCCAGTCGCGCAGCTTGTAGTTGACCTTCTCCTTGCCGAAGCCCTGCTCCACCACATATTTCTTCATGGCAGGGATGGCCTCCTTGACGGTCAGGCCGTTCAGGAAGCCGGAGTTGACCATGACAGCGCTGTCATCCTTGGCCACAAAGGCCTCCTTGGTCACGTCGCCGCCGGCCACCACCTCGATGATGGGGAGGCCGAACTTCTTGGCGAACTCCCAGTCGCGCTGGTCGTGGCCGGGCACGCCCATGACGATGCCGGTGCCGTAGCCCATGAGGACATAGTCGGAGACGAACATGGGCAGGGGTTTGTGGGTCACCGGGTTCATGACCTCGATACCCTCCAGCCGCACGCCGGTTTTTTCCTTGTTCAGCTCACCGCGCTCAAAGTCGGACTTATGGGCCGCTTCCTCCTGATAGGCCGCCACAGCATCCCAGTTCTTAATGAGGGGCTGCCACTTCTTTAGCAGCGGGTGCTCGGGAGAGATGACCATATACGTGGTGCCGAACAGGGTGTCGGCACGAGTGGTATAGACCGTCACCTGGTCGCCCACATTGGTGTCGAAGGTGATCTCTGCGCCGGTGGAACGGCCGATCCAGTTGCGCTGCTGGATCTTCACGCGCTCAATATAGTCCACATCATCCAGATCGTCGATCAGCCGCTGGGCATACTCGGTGATCTTCAGCATCCACTGGCTCTTTTCCTTGCGGATGACCTCGCTGCCGCAGCGCTCGCACACGCCGTTGACCACTTCCTCGTTAGCCAGCACGCACTTGCAGCTTGTGCACCAGTTGACGGGCATGGTGGACTTGTAGGCCAAGCCGTGCTTGAACATCTGCAGGAATATCCACTGGGTCCACTTGTAGTACTTGGGGTCGGTGGTGTCCACGCAGCGGTCCCAGTCAAAGCCGTATCCCAGCATCTTCAGCTGCTTGGTGAAATTCTCGATGTTGTTCTTCGTGACGATGGCAGGATGGATGTGGTTCTTGATGGCATAGTTCTCCGTGGGCAGACCGAAAGCATCGAAGCCGATGGGGAACAATACATTATAGCCCTGCATCCTAAAGGGGCGGGGATGCCCCACGTGCAGGCCCTGGCCGGAGGGATACGGAAACTCGATGAGTCCGTAGAACTTGGGCCGATTGTCACCGGTAATGGCGGCATAGGGCTTTGTCTTCTCCCAGTTGGCTTGCCATTTCTTTTCAATGGCCGCAAAATCGTAATTCATGCTCGCTTCTCCTTGTATGTGAATTTTGTTTTCCGCAAATAAAAATCCCCGGCTGCTTTACGCAGCCAGGGACGTTATAGACGTGTTACCACCCTGCTTCCGCCGCAGATCGCTCCGCGGCGCTCCGTGTCTTTCTTACGAAAGACGACGCTGTAACGGCGCGCACCCGTCCCGCCCTGTTCAGGCGGAAAGCTCCGGGACCAGTACAACAGAGCGTCCCCGCCGGCTCGCACCATACACCGGCTCTCTTCGGGTGGATGATCTCTGTCTTTTTCCCTTCATCGCTTCTGACAATATCGAAGTCTATTTTAGCGCATTTTTGCCGATTGTCAACCCCGTTTTCCGGGAAAACCGCCGAAAACACTTCATTCGTGCTCGTCGATGACGCCGCTCAGGTCCACGCTCTTGCCGTCCTGCCACAGACGCTCCAGGCCGTAGAAGGCCCGGGCCTCTTGATTGAACACATGGATGGCGATGCAGCCGTAGTCCAGCAGAACCCACGTGCCGCCGCGATAGCCCTCCCGGTGCAGGGGCTGCTCACCGGCCTCCTCCGCCAGCAGCTTTTCCACATTGTCCACCAGCGCGTTGATCTGGGTATTGCTGGCGCCGGTGGCCAGAACGAAATAGTCCGCCAGCGTGGTCAGCTCGGCGATCTCCATCACACGAATCTCCTTGCCCTTCTTATCGGACAGGGCACGGGCGGCCAGCAGCGCCAGTTCTTTCGGTGTTTTCATGATATCCCTCTTTTCATCAGATAGTCCCGCGCGTCGCGGGTCATGTAGTGGACGGGGTTACCCATCTCATCCATCTCATCGATGGTCATGGTCAAGCCCATGAGCAGGCCCCGGTCCAGGTCCTCATATACCGTCCTTCGCAGCGCCTCCACCCCGGGAAAGTCCCGGGTGGGCTCGATATAATCCGCCAGATAGATGATCTTCTCCAGCAGCGCCATATCCGGCTTACCGGTGGTATGGTACAAGATCGCGTTATACACATCGTCGTCCACGGCAAACACATCCCGTGCGATGGCCGCGCCGGTCTTGCTGTGCAGCAGCTTCAGTGCCTTTCTCTCCAGCTCGTCCAGCGGAATGTGATACTTCTTGCACAGCGCCAGCTGCTCGTCCATATCCAGCTTCTTGGTACAGTCGTGCAGCAGCGCGGCGATACGCGCCTTTGTCACGTCCGCGCCGTAACGCTCCGCCAAACGCACCGCCTCCTGCTCCGTGCCCAGCACATGGGGCATACGCTTGGGCTTAAGATAGCTCAGCGCGATGGGCCGCAGCTCCTCCGGCGTCAGGTGCGTCAGGTCCGTATGGGTACCGTACAGGCGCTCCCGTTGGATATAGCCCCACACCGGCGGCGGCAGCAGATCCTCTCCCCCGCCCTGCGCCAGTGCGGCACGGATCTCGGTGGAGGATATATCCACCACCTGCGGGTTGGGCACCACGGTCACCTGCGCGCCGAACTCCCGTTCCAGGCGCGCGCTCTGCGCGGCAAAGGCGGCGGACTCATCCTCCGCCTCCCGGCTGAAGGGCGCGATGTGGGCCATGGCCATGATCGCCTCCGGCCTGCGCCAGTTGTGCAGGCTCAGAAACATATCCGAACCCATCAGCAGATACAGCGTGTCATCCGGATACTGCTCCCGCAGCGCCGCCAGCGTGTCCGCGGTATAGCTGACGCCGCTGCGCCGCAGCTCCATGTTGCTGACCTCCGCCCGCTTCCCCAGCGCCGCTGTGGCCAGCACCGCCATGTCGTACCGTTGCCGCGGCGCGGCGCCGCCCTCCGGCAGCGCCTTGTGGGGCGGCTGCGCGTCCGGGACCAGCACCAGCTTGTCCAGCCCCAGGACCTCCATGGCGGCCTTGGCCGCCGTCACATGGCCGATATGGGGCGGGTCAAAGGTGCCGCCGTAAATACCGATGTTCATACGCTTCTCTTCGCCTTGACCAGTTCGATCTTCCGCTTGCTCTTGTCGTGCTGCATCCGGTAGAGCACGAACTTGCTGCCGATGACCTGCACCACCTCGCAGCGGGCGGCCACCGCCAGCTCCTCCGCCGCCTCGCGGGCGGTCAGCAGCGAGTTCTCCAGCACCCGGCCCTTGATGAGCTCCCGGGCCTCCAGCGCGTCGTTGACCTGCTTGACCAGATTGTCGCCGATGCCGTCCTTGCCCACGTGGACGATGGTGTCCAGATTGGTGGCCAGGGACCGCAGCTGCGCGCGTTGCTTGCTTGTCAGTTCCATATCAGTGATTCTCCAAATACGTTTTCAACTCCGCCGCAAAGGAACGCAATGCGTTCCCCCGGTGGGAAATGGCGTTCTTCTCCTCCGCCGTCAGCTGGGCGAAGGTCTTTCGCAGGGACGGCACGAAGAACACAGGGTCGTACCCAAACCCGCCGTCGCCCATAGGGGCAAAGGCAATGGTCCCGGCGCAGTCCCCCTCCGCCGTCAGCGTGTCCCCGTTGGGGAAGGCGCAGACGATGGCCGTGTGGAAATGCGCCGCCCGATTCGTGGCGCCGCGCATATTGCTCAGCAGCAGCCGGCAGCGCTCCGGGTCGCTGTCCAGCCCGCCGTACCGGGCGGAATACACCCCCGGCGCGCCCTGAAGCCAGTCCACGCACAGTCCAGAGTCGTCCGCGATAGCCGGCAGGCCGCTGGCCGCCATGACGGCGTTGGCCTTCAGCGCCGCGTTCTCCGCGAAGGTGGTCCCCGTCTCCTCCACGTCGACGTCCACGCCCACGTCGGAGGGCATGACCACCTCCACGCCCAGCTCGCCCAGAATGGCCTGCATCTCGGCCAGCTTTCCCTTGTTGTGGGATGCCAGTATAAATCTCATAGTATCTCTCCCAGTATCTCCTTCTGCTTCGCCAGCAGCTCGCCGCACCCCTTGGCGCACAGCGCCACCAGTGCCTGCTGCTCGGCCACGGTAAAGGGTCGCCCCTCGCCGGTGCCCTGTATCTCGATCAGCTGTCCCTGCTCCGTCATCATGCAGTTCAGGTCCACCTGCGCCCGGCTGTCCTCGCTGTACTGCAGGTCCAGCAGGGGCACATCCTCCACGATGCCCGCCGACACACCGGTGACATAGTGCAGCAGCGGCAGCCTCTCGATCACGCCGTCGGTCACCAGCTTTTTGCAGGCCAGCGCCAGCGCCGCGAACCCACCGGTCACGGATGCCGTCCGCGTCCCGCCGTCGCCCTGCAATACGTCGCAGTCCACGGTGATGGTCCGGGGCCCCAGGGCTGCCATATCCACCGCCGCACGCAGGCTGCGGCCGATGAGCCGCTGTATCTCTGCGCTGCGGCCGGACAGCTTCAGCTTGTCCACGTCCCGGCGGCTGCGCTCCCGGTTGGCCCGGGGCAGCATGGAATACTCCGCCGTCACCCAGCCACAGCCCTCCGCCACATGGGGCGGTGTCTTCTCCTCCACCGAGGCGTTGCACAGCACCACCGTCTCGCCGCAGCGGATCAGCACGCTGCCCTCGGCGAATTTCGTAAAGCCGGGTGTCATCTCCACCGGGCGCAGCTGGTCAAATGCCCGTCCGTCTGCTCTCGTCATGCTGCGCCCTCCTTATATCATGTCCTGCACGAAGGCAGTCGGGTCAAAGGGCTTCAGGTCGTCGATGCCCTCGCCCACACCCACGAACTTCACCGGCACACCCAGCTCCTGGGCGATGGCGATGACGATGCCGCCCTTGGCGGTACCATCCAGCTTCGTCAGGATAATACCCGTCAACCCTGCCGTCTCCTTGAAGGTCCGTGCCTGGATCAGTCCGTTCTGCCCGGTGGTGGCGTCCAGCACCAGCAGCGTCTCGCAGTTGGAATTGGGGCATTCCCGGTCGATGATCTTGCGCAGCTTGGCCAGCTCGTTCATCAGGTTCTGCTTATTGTGCAGCCGCCCGGCGGTGTCGCACAGGACCACATCTATATTCCGGGCCTTGGCCGCCTGCAATGCATCAAACAGCACCGCTCCGGGGTCGGCCCCCTCATGCTGCCGCACGATATCCACACCGGCACGGCCCGCCCAGATCTCCAGCTGGTCGGCGGCCGCCGCACGGAACGTATCGCCGGCGCACAGCAGGACCTTTTTGCCCTGATCCTTCAGCTGCTTGGCCAGCTTGCCGATAGACGTGGTCTTGCCCACGCCGTTGACGCCGATGACCAGCACCACGGCGGGCTTGCCCTCCAGCACCAACGCGCTGTCACCCACCTCCAGCTTGCTCTTCAGGATGTCCCGCAGGGCGTCCTTTACCTCGTCCATCCGGCCGATAAAGCGTTCCTTCACCCGCTTCCGCAGCTGGGCCACGGTATCAGCGGCGGTGTCAGCGCCTACATCGGCCAGGATCAGCGCTTCCTCCAGTCCGTCGTAGAACTCGTCATTCAGGTCGTCGAAGGTGGGGACGGCGGTGAACGCCTCCTTCAGTATTTGAAATAAGCCCATTGCCATAACAAGCCCTCCTTATTTGATATGCAGCTCCTTGGCCATATCGTTGAGATTGATGGTCAGTATCCGGCTGACGCCCTTTTCCTGCATGGTCACGCCATACAGCACGTCCGCCTCCTCCATGGTGCCCCGCCGGTGGGTGATGACGATAAACTGCGTCTTTCCGGCGATCCGCCGCATATACCGGGCGTAGCGCACCACATTGGCGTCGTCCAGCGCCGCCTCGATCTCGTCCATCACGCAGAACGGCGTGGGATGTACCTTCAGAATGGCGAAGTACAGGGCGATGGCCACAAATGCCTTCTCCCCGCCGGACAGCAGCGTGATGGTCTTCAGCTGTTTGCCGGGGGGCTGTACCTTGATCTCGATGCCGCAGTTGAGGATATCGCTCTCGTCCTCCAGCTCCAGCCGCGCCTTGCCGCCGCCGAACAGCTCCAAAAACGTCTCCTGGAAGCTCTCGTTCAGCAGCTGGAACTGCTCGGCAAAAATGCTGGTCATCTGCTGGGTGATCTGGTCGATAATGCCCAGCAGCTCCTCCTTGGCCTGCTCCACATCGCTGCGCTGTTCGGACAGGTAGGTATATCGGGTGTTCACCCGGTCGAACTCCTCGATGGCGCCGATGTTGGGCGTACCCAGCGCCTTGATCTCCCGGTTCAGCTCGGCAATGCGCCGGGTAGCCTTGGGTACGCTCTCCAGCTCGATGCGCTGCTCCATGGCGTCGCTGTGGCTCAGCTCGTAGCGCTCCCACAGCTTCTCCAGGATCTGCCCCTCCTCCATGCCGCTGTTTTCCAGCTTCTGCTGCAATTTGTTGTACGCCTGCATGGTCTGCAAAAGCGTATCGTTGCAGGCACGGCTGTCGCGGCCGTTCTGGTCACGCTGCTGCTCCAGCGCCAGTTTGGCCTGGGCCAGATCCTCCAGCCGCTGCCGCAGCTGTATCACACGGGCGTTCTTCTCCTCCAGCGCCGCCTGATGGCCCGCCATATCGGCCAGCGCCTTCTCGTTGGCCTGCCGGTACTCCTGCACCCGCCGGTCGCGCTCAGCGCGGTCGGATACCATATCCGCCTGCAAGCCCCGCAGGTCCTCCACGCTCCGCAGAACGCTGTCCTTCTCCGCGCTCAGTGCCGCCTGATCGGCCTTCTTGTCGCTGACAGCCTGGGCCAGTTGGTTGGTCTGCTCCGTCAGATCGGTCTGGCCGGCCAGCTTGTCCCGCATCTCCTGCCGCAGCGCGGCCGCACGGTCCTCTGCCGCAGTGATGTCCGCCTGTATCCCGGCCATGCGCCCGCGGCCGTCCGTCTCCCGGCGGTCCAGGCCGGACAACTCCTGCTCCATAGTCTCGCAGCTCAGGCGCAGGCTTTCCAACAGGAGGTCATAGTGGTCCTGCCGTCCCTGTAAGGTCAGCACCTCGTCCGCCGCCTTGCGCTGCTGGTCCTTGGCCACCTGCAATTCATACTCAGCCTTCTGCATCTCCCTCTGGGCCGCCTCGGCCTGCTGCGCGGCCTCGTTCAGCTTACCGTGCAGGGCGCCCTGTGCCGCCTTCAGCCGTTCCAGCTCATTGGCCCGGGACAGCACGCCGGAGGATCGGCTGGCGGAGCCGCCGGTCATGGAGCCGCCCCGGTTGATGATCTGTCCGTCCAGCGTCACGATGCGGAAGGCATTGCGGAACTTACGCGCCATGGCGATACCGCTGTCCAGGTCCTCCACTACCACCGTCCGGCCCAGCAGATTTTTAAAAATATGGTCGTACCGCGCGTCGTACCGCACCAGACGGCTGGCGATGCCTACAAAACCATACTCTCCCGCAGCGTTCTCCCGCAGCTCGTCGCCCCGGATGGCCGTCAGCGGCAGGAAGGTAGCGCGGCCGCCGTCCCGCTGCTTCAGGAACTGGATGGCTGCCTTGGCGTCCTCCTCCCGTTCCACCACGATGTTCTGCAGCGCCGCGCCCAGTGCCGTCTCCAGCGCCACGGCATAGGTCTGCTCTGTGGTCATCAGTCCGGCCACCGGCCCGTGAATGCCCCGCAGCGTGTTTTTCTCCGCCGCCTGCATCACGGTCTTTACCGCTTTGTTGAAGCCCTCGTACTCCTTCTCCATCTCCGTCAGCAGACGGATACGGTCCTCCTGGGCGTTCACCTGCCGGGTCAGCTCCTGTTTTGCGTCCTGGGTGCTCTGCGCCTTCTGGCGGCGGCTGTCCATTCGCAGGCTGTGACCCTGAATGATATTCTCCTCCGCCTGGGCCTCCTCCCCTGGCATCGTTCAGCGCCCGGCGATTGGTCTTTGCGTCCTTTTCGCTCTCCTCCAGCTTACGCTGTGCCTCGGACAGCTCCTGCCGCACCGTAATCCGCCGCTGTCCGGCCTCGTCCAGGCCCGCCTGCAGGGCGGACAGCGCGGCGCGCCCGTCTGCGGCCTCGGCCACAGCAATGGCCTCCTGCGCCCGCAGGGCCTCGGCCTCGTCCGCCGCGCCCTTTGCGCTGTCAGCCAGCGCCTGCGCCCGAGAGAGCAGCTCACTCAGCGCCGTCTCCAATACCGCCGCGTCGCGGTCGATGTCCGCGATACGCGCCAGCTGTCCGTCGATCTGTCCCTGTAAATTCTCCCGCCGCTGGTCTGTGCTGGTCAGTTCCTGTTCCAGCCGGCGCAGAGACTCGTTGTTGTGCTCCACAGAGGTCTGCAGCACCGCGATGGCCGCAGACTCCTCGCCGGCGGCGGACTCCGCCTCGGTCACCTGACCGCGCAGCGCGTCAGCCGCCACGTCGTTCTGCCGCATCTCCTCGGTAAAACTCTCTCCCTGGGCGTAGGCCTCGTCCAGCGCCGCCTGGGCCTGGTCACAGGCCTCCTTGGCCTGAGCCGTATCGCTCTCCAGCTTCAGCTTGGCAGTCCGCAGGTTTTGCAGCTGCTCCAGCCACACGGAGATCTCCAGCACCCGCAGCTCATCCCGCAGCACCAGATACTTCTTCGCCGTCTCCGCCTGCGCCCGCAGAGGCTCCACCTGCAGCTCCAGCTCGGCGATCTTGTCGTTGATACGCACCAGGTTTTCCTCGGTGCGCTCCAGCTTGCGCTCGGACTCCTCCTTGCGGTGCCGGTATTTGCTGATACCGGCGGCCTCCTCAAATATCTCCCGGCGCTCGCCGCTTTTCACAGACAGTATCTCGTCGATCTTGCCCTGTCCGATAATGGAATAGCCCTCCCGGCCCATACCGGTGTCCATGAACAGCTCGTTCACGTCCTTCAGCCGCACGGACTGCTTATTGATATAGTACTCCGACTCACCGCTGCGGTAATACCGCCGTGTCACGGCCACCTCTGCCTCCTCCCGGGTAGGGAAGATATGCTCGGTGTTGTCGATGACCAGCGTCACCTGGGCAAAGCCCATCTGGTTCCGCTTCTCCGTACCGCCGAAGATCACGTCCTCCATCTTGGCACCGCGAAGCTGGCGGCTGTTCTGCTCGCCCATGACCCAGCGTATGGCGTCGGAGATGTTGGACTTGCCGGACCCGTTTGGTCCCACGATAGCGGTGATGTCCTCGCCGAAATTCAATACCGTCTTGTCGGGGAAACTCTTGAACCCCTGTATCTCAAGTGCTTTTAAGTACAACTGCGTCACCTCTTATACTTTGGCATACCTTAACTAAGATAGTATACTATGGAAGTCCCCGTTTTTCAAGAAAAACCCACGCGCCGGCATGAAAAAAGCGGAGAGCCCCCGCCCTCCGCCAATGTCTATCCATGCCGCCGTTCGATCTGTCCGTACAGTGCCTCCAGCGCGTCGCCCAGTGTACCGATCCGATCGATGATACCCTCTGCCACCGCCTGCTCGCCGTACAGCACCGTCCCAACGTCGTTGGCCATGTCGCCGCTGGAGAGCATCAGCTCCCGGAACCGTTCCGCGGTCACGCGGCTGTTGGCCGCCACGAACTGAATGATGCGCTCCTGGAGGCGTTCAAAATACCTGTACGTCTCCGGCGCGGCAATGACCGTCCCGGACATCCGCACCGGGTGCACCGTCATGGACGCCGTGGGCGCGATGAACGTCTTCTTTCCGCACACCGCCAGCGGTACGCCGATGGAGTGCCCGCCGCCCAGCACCAGCGTCACCACCGGCTTCGTCATGCCCGCCGCCAGCTCCGCGATGGCCAGTCCCGCCTCGATGTCGCCGCCCACGGTGTTCAGAAGCAGCAGCACCCCGTCCACCTGTTCGTTCTGCTCCAGCGCCGCCAGCAGCGGCAGCACGTGCTCGTACTTCGTGCTCTTCAGATTGTCCGGCAGCAGCGTGTGTCCCTCCACCTGCCCCACGATGGTCAGGCAGTGCACCGTCCCCCGGCTGTTTTTCACCACAGTGCTGCCCATATCAATGATCGGCTGTACCGGCACCGCCGCTTTTTCCTCGTTCTTTTCCCGGTTTTCGTCGTTGCTCATATCCGCGCCTCCTTTTTGCCGTAGCTTGCGCGGATACCGCCTCTTTCATGCAAAAAGAGCGCCTTCCGGCGCTCTTTTTCGTTATCTTCTGTTGTGGGGATACCAGATCTTCTGCTTCTCCGCCTCGCGGATCAGTTCCTCCCGGAAGTCCGGGTGCGCGATGGAGATCAGCTTCTCCGCGCGCTCCCACACCGTCAGTCCCTTCAGGCACACGCAGCCGTACTCCGTCACCACGTACATGGTGTTCACGCGGGTATCCGTCACCACGGAACCGTTCTGCAGGGTAGGCCGTATGCGGGAATGCAGCGTGCCGTCCTTGTCTGCGTGGGTGGAGCTGAGACAGATAAAGCTCTTGCCTCCCTTGGACAGATACGCACCCAGCACAAAGTCCTGCTGTCCGCCGGCGCCGCTGATCTGCTTGGTGCCCGCCGTCTCACCGTTCACCTGCCCGTACAGGTCCACATCCACCGCGTTGTTGATGGAGATAAAGTTGTCGATGGCCGCGATGGTACGGATGTCGTTGGTGTAGCTGATGGGTGCCGCCATGCAAGCCGGGTTGTCGTCCAGGTAATCATAGAGCTTCTGGGTACCGGCGGCAAAGGCGAACACCTGCCGGCCCCGGTCGATGTTCTTCTTCATGCACGTGACCTTCCCCGCCATAGCCAGATCCACATAGGCGTCCACATACATCTCCGTGTGTACGCCCAGATCCTTCAGGTCGGACTCGCACAGCATGGCGCCCACGGTGTTGGGCATACCGCCGATGCCCAGCTGCAAACAGGCACCGTCGGGTATCTGCTCCACGATCAGCTTCGCCACCGCCCGGTCCACCTCCGTAGCCGTGCCGCTGGGCTGGATGCCCATGGGATCGTTGCGCCCCTCCACGATCATGTCCACCTCGCTGACGTGGATACAGTTGTCAAAGCCGCCCAGGCACCGGGGCATATTTTCGTTGACCTCCACGATGACCACCTTGGCCATCTCGCACACCGCCTTCACATGCGAAGCCGACAGTCCGAAGTTGAAGTACCCATGCTTATCCATCGGGGCCACCTGGAACATGGCCACGTCCGGCGGCGTGATGTGGTCGTAGTAGTACCGGGGCAGCTCGGAGTACCGCATGGGCTCGTGGAACCCGGCGCCGCTGGCGATATGATGGCGCTCCACGCTGCTCATGTGGTGAGAGTTGAAGATGATGTGATGCACCGGATCCTCGATGTCGAAGATCGCCGGCTTCCACAGGCTGATGCCGCCCCGGACCTTCACATCCTCCAGCTCCGGTGCACGGCGGGCCAGCGCCTCGTCCAGCACCCGGGGATGAATGGCGCAGAAGCCATAGTCCACCCAATCACCGGACTTGATGACCTTCACCGCCTCGTCCGCGGTGGTCAGTTTCTGCTTGTACAGCGCCTGAAAATCAGCAAAAGCCATGTCCTGTTCCTCCCTGTTCTTTCCTATCCCTTCCGACGAAGGCTGAATTTTCTAATTGTTAATTTTACCACAATACAGCCGGAGGGGAAATTGACGAAACCCACAAGAATTCTCGGGAATGCTTGTGCAAAAATGAACAGGCCCGGCATGGATATTCATCCGCTCAACGCCTCTACCTCCTCCGACATGATCACCCGTATCTCGTTGACCGCCGTGTCCTTGTTCTTTTCGCCCTGGCACATCTTTGCCGCTGTCCCCACCAGCGCCTGCAGGATACCTCCCAGCTCCTTGACCTCCTTCAGGCTGCCCTCTCCGCTTTCCAGCCGTTCCGTAGCCCCGGCAGCCGCCGTCTCCAGCAGCTTTGCCGTGGCCATCAGGCATCGCCGGAGTATCTGCTTTTCCGCCTCCTCCCGACCGATCTGCCACTGCCCCTTGATCGCATGTCGCCACACCGTCTGCGTACACACATGGTACTCCCTTGCCAATCGCTGATAGGTATACATTCCCGACTCATACTTACGCCTTACCTCTCCCCAGTTCACGTCTGCTCTTTTCATATGCGCTCCCCCCTTCCTGCGATCCGGTTCTGCCCCTATGCCAAAAAAACGGGAGAGTTGTCCATAAACAGGCAACTCTCCCAAAATTATTTTTCTTTTCCCCCGCTTCATCCCCCGTCCCTTTCGTACGGCACGCTTCTCCCATCGTCCCGCTCTTTCGCGACCCGAGATCGCTCTTACTTTGCCTTGAACTCTATCCACTCATTGTCCATAAGGACAACTACCAAGTCTTCCTCAATAACAGCATACGGAGTCCCCAGGTCTCTGTTGAAGTTTGCCTCACCATCTTTTCGGGGAACGCCATCCTCCGCATACGACGTGGTGTACTGAATAACACTCTCGTCTACTTCAACGGGAACAGCATTATCGGTCGAATAGTAATTTATCCCATTTACCATTATCGTCGCAGGATAGTCCCCAACATTCGACTTTCCGCAGCCCGCCATAGCAACAACGCAAACCAACGCTAACACTGATGCCATCAACTTTTTCATACGATCACGCTCCCCCTGTCAAATTCCAATTGATCCGTTCTATCTTCAGCACAATGCTCTTAAATTCTCTTGCCCACCTCGATTGTACCATGCCTCTCCGCAAGGTCGCAAGATATTTTCCCCTGCACGCCATTGTGAAAACAACCAAAAACACCTCCGCTGCCTGTGGGGCAGCGGAGGTGTTTTACGATCTAATTACTCCTCGTCGGCGTCCTCGTCAGCGGCGGGAGCCAGCAGCGCGCGGATGGACAGGGAGATCTTCTGCTTCTCCTCGTCGATGGCGGTGATCTTGGCATCCACCATCTCGCCCTCGGTCAGCACGTCGCCGGGCTTCTCGATGCGGCGATCCGCGATCTGGGAGATGTGGATCAGGCCGTCCACACCGGGCACGACCTCGGCGAACGCGCCGAAGGTCATCAGCTTCACGATACGCACGTTGGCCACATCGCCCACATGGTAGGTAGCCATGAACTTATCCCAGGGATTCATGCTGCGGTCCTTCACACCCAGGGAGATCTTGTGCTTCTCGGGATCGAAGGAGATAACGTACACGTCCAGGGTATCGCCCACGGAGACGACCTCGGCGGGGTTCTTGATACGGCTCCAGGACAGCTCGGAGATATGTACCATACCATCCACGCCGCCGATGTCCACGAACACACCGTAGGAAGTCATGGACTTCACGGTGCCGGTGTAGTGCTTGCCGACCTCGATGTTGTTCCAGATCTCCGCCTGGGCGGCCTGACGGGCCTCATAGGTCACGGCCTTGATGGAGCCGACGACGCGGCGGCGGGCACGGTTGACCTCGGTGATCCGCAGGGACACGGTCTGGCCGATCATGGTGCTCAGCTCAGCGCCGCGGGGCAGACCGGACTGGGAAGCGGGCACAAACACGCGCACGCCCTTAACATTAACGACGATACCGCCCTTGTTCTCCTCGGTGACTTTACCTTCGAGAGTGGTCTTGTCCTCGCGGGCCTTCTCGATATCCTCCCAGACCTTGACAGCATCCAGACGCTTCTTGGACAGCATGGCATAACCCTCCACGTCGTTGACGCGGATGATATAGGTCTCGATCTCGTCGCCGACCTTGACGACGTCCTCAGGCTTCACATTGGGATCTGCGGACAGCTCGTCCACAGAGATATAGCCCGCCTGCTTGCAGCCCAGATCGACCTGCACCTCGGTGGGGCCGATCGCCGTTACAATACCGGTTACCTTCTCTCCTGTATTCAAAGTCTTAAAAGATTTTTCCAGCATTTCCTCGAAGCTCTCTTCCGTAGCTTCCATGTTCTTGATCTCTTCGCTCATCGTTGCATATACCTCCTTAATGATGCCCGCAGGCGTGGACGCCGGCTGTAAGCCCCGCCACAGAACATCCGTTAAGGAACCCGACCCGCAGCTCCTCCGGCCCCTTCTGATCTGATAGACCCGGGCGCAGCGTGTGCTGCAGATCTCCGCTAAATGTCTGGTGTTGGCACTTTTACGATCTCCGACCACGACCATAACGTCCGCCCGTCCGGCGATATTCGCCGCCTCGGATTGACGTTTTTGCGTAGCATCACATATTGTATCAAAGATTTCGGCGTTTGTACACTGTTTTTTTAAAAATTTTACACACTCTTCCCATATCGAACGAATACAGGTCGTCTGTGCGGTAACCAGCAAATCCATGTCCTTCCGCGCCGGGTCCGCCGCCACCCAATCAGCCAGCTCTGCCGTGTTTTCCAGCACCACGCTGCGCTCACAGCGGCTTGCGGCGGCCATCACCTCCGGATGGTGCGCTTCTCCGATAATGATGGGTGTCCGGCCTGCACGGGCTGCCCGTTCCACCAGCCGGTGGATCCGCAGCACATGGGGACAGGTGGCATCCATGATCTGTGCGCCCCGCTCCTCCAGCAGCCGCAAAGCCTCCCGTGTCTCGCCGTGGGCACGGATGATCACCGTCTCTCCCGGCCGCACCTGCTGAGGGCTGTCCGCCTGCCGCGCACCCAACGCCTCCAGCGCTGTGACGACCCGGTCATTGTGTATGATACTGCCCAGCATAACGCAGCCGCCCTCCCGGGCTGCCGCCTCCGCCATGTGCACGGCCCGTTCCACGCCGTAGCAGAACCCCGCCGTCTTCGCCAGTATCACCTGCATTCGATCCCTCCCAGGGCATAGGCCCGCCGCATGACCTCATGGGCGTTGGCAGTATATTCCTCCGCCGTACCCTTCCGCCCCGTATACACAGGCTCAAACGGTTCGCCGATTATGATGGGCGTCTTGCGGAATATGCGCTTCTTCGTGCCGATATATACCGGCGCCAGCTTCACGCCGGCACGGATGGCCATCATGCCCGCGCCGGACTTGACATCCGCCTGTCCCGGTGTCTTCACCCGTGTTCCCTCCGGAAACAGGAACAGGTTCCACCCGTCCCGCAGGCTCTGTATGGCGGTCTTCACCGCCCCAATGTCACTGTTGCCCCTGATCCACCGGAAACACACCGATCGCCCGCAGGAATCCACCCACGATGGGGATGGAGAACAACTGCTTCTTAGCCATGATCCGCACGTTGAACCGCTGGGGCATGGACAGCACGAACAGGATGGGGTCCCAGGCGCTGGAGTGATTGGCGCACAGCAGCACCGGTTCTCCGCCCTCCAGATGCTCCGTTCCCCGCAGGTCCACCGGCAGAAAAAACAGCACCAGCGGGCGCAGCACCCGCCACGCCGCCGCGTAAAACTTATTTCTCACGATGCCACACGCCCCCGTATCACATCCAGCAGCAGCTCCAGGCTGGCCGCGAAGTCCATGTCCGTGTTGTCGATCATAATGGCATCATCCGCCGGCCGCAGCGGCGCCGCCGCCCGGTGGGTATCGTTATAATCCCGCTGCTCCATATCCCGCAGCACCTCGTCAAAGGGCTTCGGCGTACCCCGCTGCTCCAGCTCCAAAAACCGCCGCCGCGCCCGCGTCTCCACATCCGCGCACAGAAACACCTTTACCTCCGCGTCCGGCAGCACCACGGTCCCGATGTCACGTCCGTCCATGATGACGCTGTGCTCCCGCGCCAGAGACCGCTGCAGCTCCATCAGGAATGCCCGCACCTCCGGTATGGCCGACACGTCTGAGGCGTACTTCGATATCATCGGCAGGCGTATCTCCTTCGTCACGTCCTCGCCGTTGAGATACATCCGCTGCAGACCCTCCTCGTCATACCGCAGGGCCACAGTGATCTCCGGCAGCGCCGCGATCACCGCCGGCGCATCCGTTGGCGCGATGTCGTGCCGATACATATACACGCCGATGGTCCGATAGATGGCCCCGGTGTCCACATATAAGATATGCAGCGCCTCCGCCGCCGCCCGGGCCAGCGTGCTCTTCCCCGCGCCGGACGGCCCATCGATGGCCACTGCGTACTGTCTCTCCGTCATGTCATTTCCTCGCTTTCTGCGGCGCTCAGCCCCGCCAGATACCCCGTCGCCCATGCGATCTGTAAATTAAAGCCCCCCGTATAGGCGTCCACGTCCAGCACCTCGCCGGCAAAATACAATCCCCTCACCCGCTTCGACGCCATGGTGTTTGGCGTTACCTCTCCCACCTTCACGCCGCCGGCGGTGACGATCGCCTCACTGACGGGCCGCGGCCCGGTAAGTTCCAGCGTAAAGTGCTTCAGCACCTGCACCAGTGCCCGGCGCTGTTCCTTTGTCAGGCTGTTGGCCTTTTCGCTTCCGGTCAGCCCCGCCCGGCGCAGCACCACCGGCACCATGCTGTGGGGCACCAGCCCCGCGGCGATGGTCCCCATCTCCCGGTTGGGATTTTCTCCGATGTCCCGCAGCACCCGCGCGTCCAGCTTCTGCTCGTCCAGCGCCGGCTTCAGGTCGATCTCTATCGTATAGTGCTCCCCCTCCCAGCGCCGCAGATGGGCGCTGGCGGACAGCACCAGCGGTCCGGACACCCCGAAGTGGGTAAACAGCAGCTCGCCGAAATCCCGGAACACCGCCTTTTTCTTCCCGTTGTATACCGTCACTGCCACGTTCCGCAGGCTCAGACCCTGCATAGCCGGACAGTCCTCGCCCGCGCACACCAGCGGCACCAGAGAGCCTCGCGGCGGCACAATGGTATGCCCCAGTGCCTCCGCTATGCGGTAGCCATCCCCCGTGGACCCGGTGCCGGGATAGGACACCCCGCCTGTGGCCAGAATGACCGCCTGCACGGGGTACGTCCCCTTCTCTCCGGTCACGGCGCATACCGCGCCATCCGCCGTCTCCACTGATACGGCCCGGTCACGGACCCACCGCACCTTCCGGCGCTTCAGCTCCCGCTCCAGCGCGTTGGTGATGTCGAAGGCACTGTCAGACACCGGAAACACCCGGTTTCCCCGTTCCACCTTCAGCGACACACCCAGCGCCTCGAAAAACGCCATGGTGTCCCGCGGCGTGAACCGTGTCAGCGCACCGTACAAAAATCGCCCATTACCGGGAATGCTGGCAAGCAGCGTCTCCCGGTCACAGTCATTGGTCACATTGCACCGGCCCTTGCCGGTGATATTCACCTTCTTGCCCAGCCGTTCGTTGGGCTCCAGCAGCGTCACCGCCGCGCCCTGCCGGGCCGCGGTGATGGCCGCCATCAGACCGGCGGCGCCGCCGCCGATCACCACGATCTCCTTCGCCATGTCACTCGTCATCTTTCCCGAAAATACTGTACCTGGACCACACCTGCTCCATATCCGCCAGCGTGGCGGACAGGTCATCCCGCCGCTGCTGCCCCACCGCCAGGATCAGCGCATTCAGCAGGCTCAGCGGCGCAGCCATGGAGTCCACGAAGGAGATCATGTCGCAGGGCGCCAGCAGCGATACCGCCGCCATGCCGTACAGCGGAGACAGTGCCGAATCGGTGATCGCCACCACCTCCGCGCCCCGCCGGCAGGCAAACTCCACCGCGTGGATAGCCATCTTGGAGTACCGCGGGAAGGATATTCCCACCAGCACGTCGCCCCTGCCGATGTGGGCCAGCTGCTCATAGATCTCACCGGCGGCGCTGGACTGCACCAGCGTCACGTTCTTGAAGATCAGGTGCAGGTAGAAGTTCAGATACCCCGCCAGAAATGAGGAGGACCGCACACCCAGGATATAGATGTGCTCCGCCCCCAGCAGCTTGTCCACCGCCCGGCTGAAGGCATCCCGGTCCAACTGCTCGATGACATTGTGTATGCTGTTCATATCCCGCTGCATCACACTGCCCAAAATGTCCGCGCCGGACATCTGATCCCGCGATACCTGTATCCGCTGGATGGAGGTCAGCTTGCCCCGTATCAGCTCCTGCAGGGCCTTCTGCATCTCCGGATAGCCGTCGTAGCCCAGCTGTGCGGCAAAGCGCACCACCGTGGACTCACTGACAGAGGCCGTCTCGCCCAGCCGCGCGGCGGTCATGAACGCCGCGCGGTCATAATTGTCCAGTATAAACGCTGCGATGCGCTTCTGTCCCTTCGAAAAGGTATCCATCCCGGCCCGGATGGTCTGTAGCACGTTTTCATTCATGTTGATGGCTTCCTTTGATAGATTGCAGCTCCTCCGCTGTCAGATACCGCCACTTTCCCGGCGGCAGGTCACCCAGGGCGATACTGCCCTCCGCCACCCGGCACAGCCGGGTCACGGTCAGCCCTGCGGCGGCACACATCCGCCGGATCTGCCGCTTCTTACCCTGGTGGATCACCACCCGGTATTTCGCCGTACCATCCTTCTGATACAGCTCCGTCACCGCCGCCGGCACGATGGGCTGTCCGTCCAGTCTGTCCACCGCCGACAGCTGCCGTGCGCTGTCCTCTGCCGCGCCGGTGACCGTGACGATATACGTCTTGTCCACCTGGTGGCTGGGGTGCAGCAGCGCATGGGTCAGCGCCCCGTCGTTGGTAAACAGCAGCAATCCCTCCGAGTCCAGGTCCAGCCGTCCCACGGGATACACCCGTGCGCCGCAGCCCCTGACCAGCGATGCCGCCGTAGGGCGGCCCCGTTCGTCAGAGAGGGTGGTCACATAGCCCCGCGGCTTGTGCAGCATCAGATACACATGCTGTGCCGCGCCCCGCAGGGGCCGTCCATCCACCCGGATATCGTCCGTCTCCGGATCCGCCTTGTCGCCTACACGGACCCGCCGTCCGTTGACGGTCACGCGTCCGGCGGCGATCCACTCCTCCGCCGTCCGGCGGGAGCACAGCCCCGCGGCGGCCAGCAGCTTCTGTATGCGCTCGGTCATGGCGTTACCTCTCTCCCGTTTCCCAGCGCGCCGAGCAGGCGCGTCTCCAGCGTCTCCTGTATGCCTGTCAGCAGGAACCCCCAGCGGTACAGTGCCTCGTGGTCGTTCCAATCGTCCCCGTCCCGCAGCGTTACCGCCACCAGCCGATGTCCCGCCTGCTCCGCGCAGGACACCAGCGTCCGCCCCGCCGCCTTCGTGTACCCGGTCTTCAGCCCCACGCACCCGTCCAGGCGACTCAGCAGCTTGTTGTGGTTGGTCAGCGTCCGTCCGCCGATGACCGCCGTCCGTGTAGAGACCATCCGCCGCAGCGTCGGCTCGTTCACCGCCGCGCACCCCAGCAGCGCCATGTCATAGGCGGTGGAATAGTGCGCCTCGTCGTCCAGTCCGTTGGGGTTGGCAAAATGGCTGTTCCTCATGCCCAGCGCGGCGGCCTTTTCGTTCATCCGTTCCACAAAGGGCGCCACACCCCCGGCACATTCCGTCAGCGCCAGTGCCGCGTCGTTGCCCGAGCACAGCAGCAGCCCATACAGCAGCTCCTCCAGCGTCAGCTTCTCCCCCGGCCGCAGGTACATGGAGGACCCCTCCGCCATGTGGGCGGCAGTTACGGTGATGACCTGCGACGGCTCCCCCAGCTCCAGAGCCACCAGCGCCGTCATCAGCTTGGTGGTGCTGGCGATGAGCATCCGCTTGTCCCCGTTCTTTTCATACAGCACCTGCCCCGTGTCCGCGTCCATCAGGACGCAAGCCGTGGCGGAGACCTCCACAGCCTCCGCCACAGCGGGTATGCATGTCAGCACGGCCAGTGCGGCGCACAGCGCCGCCAAGATCCCTCGGGTCACAGAAAGCCCCCTCATCACAGGATGCTCTCAGTCTATTCCCGCGCTGCTTGTCTTCTTGTCTGGTATCAGAAATCCTTGTTCCGCTTCTTATCCACGAAGCCCTCGACCCGATCCAGCAGCTCCGGCACCATCTCGATGACCCGGTCCACGGTAGTGATGGCCGGCGTACCCACCGGCAGCATACGGGTCACGCCGCCCTTGACCACCAGAAAGGCCATGGGCTCCACCCGCACGCCCGCACCGCAGCCGGCGCCGGAATTTTCCTTGTTTTTGCCGTAGTCCCCGCCCCCGCAGCCAAAGCCGTAGCTCAGCCGGGAGATGGGGATCAGCGTCACGCCGTCCGGCGTGGTGATAGGTTCGCCCACGATATTGTTGGCGTCCACCATCTCCTTGACCTTCTCCATAGACTCCACCATCATGCTCTTGAGGTCATTTTTCTTCTCGGTCATTTCCATTGTCAGCTCTCCTTTGTCGAAGTTGATGTGGTCGTATGTCCCGCGCCGTCCGGCGCTGTGTGTACTGTTTCGCGCTGCTTTGCAGCGTTCTGCGCCGCCTTCGCCTTCTCTGCGGCGCTCTGCCGCTTCCGCATGGCCAGGAGCCACCGTATCACCGGCTTGGCGAAAGCCCAGCCGATGGCGAACAGGTCCCGTATCTGCAAACTCACACCCAGCCGGCCCGTGAGCCGCAGCTGCTCGCTGTCAAAGTCCACCTCCACGTGGAGGCCGGGGTCCGGTATCCGCGTCAGGTGCTCCAGCTGCGGCATTACCGTCCACATTCCGGCGTTGATATAGCCGTACAGCTCCGCCGCCCCCGCCGGGTCCATGGCTCCCGGCAGCACCGCCGACAGCTCCAGCGGGTCGATCAGCAGCCGCTGCCGCGTCTTTCGCAGTCCGCCCTTCAGGGACGCCCACACCGCCGGCAGAAGCGTCTTGATATCCTGCGCCGACAGAGACGGCTTTTTCTTTTCCTTCCCCTTGGTGCTCTCCTCCTGCGGTGTCTTTTTCTTCTTTTCTTTCTTGGGCTTTTTGGGCTTCTCCGGTTTATCCGGTTTGGGAAGCATCTGTATCCGCGCGGCCCCGCGATCACCGTGACGCTTGTGTCCGCAAGGTCGCCCGCGAAGTCTGCCCGCACGCCGATACGCAGCAGTGACAGCAGGAAGAAAAACAGCAGAATGCCCAGTATGATGTACACCGCCGTCATCGTGCTCCCTCCTCCCGCGTTATCTCTCCCGTATGCTTACAGCGCCTCCGCGCCGTTCTCCCCGTCCGCCGGTACCGTATCGTCGTCCAGCCGCAGCTGTCCGTCGGCCTCCATTCCCGGCAGCTGGGGCAGCTCCTCCAGCGAATTCAGATGAAACGCCCGCAAAAATGCCTGTGTCGTCCGGTACAGCCGCGGCCGCCCCGGCACCTGCAGCCGTCCGCACTCCTCGATCAGGTGACGGTCCAGCAGCAGCCCCACCGTGTACGAGCTGTCCACGCCCCGCACCTGGTCCACATAGGCCCGGGTGGTGGGCTGATAGTACGCGATGATGGTCAGCACCTCCAGCGCCGGCTGGCTCAGCTTGGCGGGCTTACGAATCTCAAACGCCTTGCGGATCTGGTCGCCGTACTCCGGCGCGGAGCACAGCTGCCAGCTGTCCTCCATCCGCAGCAGCCGCACGCCCCGTCGCTCATAGCTGTAATAGTCCTGCAAATGCTGCAGTACCAGCTCCACCGTGGGGCGGTCCATGTTCAGCGCCACGCAGATGCGATCCACCGCCACCGGCTCACCGGAGGCAAACAGTATGCCCTCTACGGCGGCCTCGATATCCTTCATTTCCAGTGTATCCATAGGTCTCCCCTTACATCAGTTCTTCGGGCGCGTCGCCCTCTGCGGTAACGGTGCAGTCGCTGGCCGCGCCGGCCAGCTTGATCAGATTGTTCCGGCACAGCTCCAGAACCGCCATGAACGTGGCCACCAGCTCACTGCGTGTCTTGCTGCCGCGGAACAGCAACAAAAAGCGCGTAATGCCCACACCCCGCAGCCGCCGCAGGATCTCCTTCGCCTTTGTCTCCACAGGATACGGCTCCCGCTTCACGATCTCGTCAAAGGCCCGGATGGGCGGTGCCTCCGGCGCACCCTGCCGGTCCGTGACCTCCTGCATGGTCAGCACCAGATCCGCCGGCTCCTGGTCGTACTCATAGATCTTCCCGCGCTCCATAGGCTCCGGCGGCCGGGTCAGGATATTCCGTCCGAACTCGCTCAGGGGCGCCATCCGTTCCGACAGCATACGCACCCGGGCATAGGCCTCGCCCCGCTTACGCTCCTCCAGCGACTTGATGAGGGCGTCCATCTCGCTCTGGGCTTCCTCGTCCTCCAGGTTCAGCAGCATACGGGTCTTGATGAACATCAGCTGGGCGGCCATGGTGATAAACTCGCTGGCCACCTCCAGATCCATCCGCTTGCGCTTTTCCAGATAATCCTGGTACTGCTCCAGTATCAGTGCGATGGGGATATCCTGTATCTCTATCTTATTTTTTCCCAGCAGGTACAGTATCAGATCCAGCGGCCCCTCGAAGTCTTCCAGCGGCTCGTCGCCCCGCGTCTGTACCACCTTTTCCAGTTTAAAAATAGGATCGTCCAAATTTACACCTCAAAACCGACCAGCCTGCACAGCAGGGTAAATGTCCAGCGTATGGCGCTGTTCAGCGCGTTGCTGCCGACACCCACGGAGATAACTACCAGCAGCACCAGCATACCGAAGCGTTCATAGCGCATGAGCCAGTTGTACGCCCGGTCCGGCAGCAGCACCGCCAGCACCTTTGAGCCGTCCAGCGGTGGGATAGGCACCAGGTTGAACAGCCCCAGGCCCACCGACAGCGATGCCGTATCCACCAGGAAGGAAAACCATGTACCGCTGAAACTCCCCGTGGTCACCGCCCGCAGGAACTCGCCCCGGGCGATCAGCAGCAGCAAAAGCGCCAGCAGGAAGTTGGATACCGGCCCGGCCAGTGCCGTCAGCGCCATGCCCTGTTTGGGCTTCTTGAAATAGCTGGGGTCCACCGGCACCGGCTTGGCCCAGCCAAAGCCAGCCGCCACCATCATAATAAGACCCAGCCAGTCGATGTGCCGCAGGGGGTTCAGACTCAGCCGGTGCGCCCGCTTGGCCGTAGGGTCGCCCAGCGCATAGGCCGCCAGTCCGTGGCACGTCTCGTGTATGGTCAGGCACAGGAACACGGACGCCACGCGGAGCAGTATGCTCTCCAGCGAACCGAAGTCCAGCGCGTTCCAAAGATTTGTCAAATATTGCAACAGCAGCGCCTCCGAGAGATAAAATGACAGCTTTCCTGCATTATAGCAGAAACCGGCCGGAAAGTCTACACCCATTGTCACCGTTCCGACCACTTTGTAACCATTTTGTATCCGTCTTTCCACCGGTTCGTAGCTTTTCTGTAAAGATACGTACCACTATATATGGTATGCTGTAAGCACAGAAGGAAACGAACATTCCCACACCATGAAAGGAGAACAACTACTATGGATAGAACGAAGCTCATCACCTCTCTGGTCATCCTGTGCCTCGCCTCCGCTGTGGCCGCATTCCTGATGCCGCCCGCCCACGGTGCGCTGCTCTCCTTCGTGAGCATCGCGTCGGCGGCTGTCATCGCTGTCCTCGCCGTTGTCACGCTGGTGCGGATGCTGATGCAGCGTCGCGCGTTTTGACATAGAGGGCGCAAGTCAACTGTGTTTATTGAAAGCAGGCAGTCAACCGGACCGTATGTAGGAAGCTGTCCATCATAGCCATGTGATCTCCCCCTACCGCACATATCTGTTCCGTACCATATTATTTTCTCCCCAACTACGACCAACAAAGCGGCAGACCCGTAGGCAATGCCTGCGGGTCTGTCGCTTTTTATGACTGCCGATTTATCCCTTCAGCGCCGATACCGCCGCCGTGCGGCTGCCGCCGCATCCTCGGTGTATACGTCCGCGCCGATCTCATCGCAGAAGCTCTGGCTGATAGGCGCGCCGCCCACAAATATCTTCACCTGGTCCCGGATACCTGCCTCCCGGGCCAGCGTCACCACCCGGCGCATCTCGCCCATGGTGGTGGTCAGCAGGGATGAGCAGGCGATCACGCCGCAGCGCTGCCGCTTCGCCGTCTCCACGAACTGCTCCGGCGTCACGTCCACGCCCAGGTCGATGACCTCCACACCGCTGCCCTCCAGCATGATCTTCACCAGGTTCTTGCCGATGTCGTGCATATCGCCCCGGACGGTGCCGATGCACGCCCGGCCCACCGTCTTGGCATTTCCGCCGGTCATCAGCGGCTTCAGCTCCCCCAGCGCCGCCGTCATGCACCGGGCGGCCATCAGCATCTCCGGCACGAAGGCCCGGTTGGCGGAGAAGGCCTCACCCAGATCGTTCATGCCGCGGATCAGCCCGCCGGACAGGATCTCCTGCGGCGTCCGACCCTGCTCCAGCGCCTCCCGGCACAGCGCCAGCACCTTTTTCTGCTGTCCCTTTTCCAGCGCTGCGGCCAGGCGGGCCAGTACGTCGCCGTTCTCGACAGCGGCGCCCGCCGCCTGCCGCACGGCGACAGCCCGCACCCGGCGTGGCACCGACGGCAGATCGAACCGCGGCACGTGCAGCGCCCGGTTGTAGTCCGCTATGGCCCGGTCGATGTACTCGTCCACATGGGGATACACCGCCCCCGGCAGGCCGTAGGTGATGGAGGGAATATAGTGCCCACCCGGGCAGCACCGCCGCAGGGTATCCATGGCATAGCCGTAGATCTCCTCCGGCGCGGCGTCCGCCCGGTCGATGGCCGCGCCCATACCGCCCATCAGCACCAGCCGCCCGTGCAGCTTCTGCTGGAGGGCCGGTATATCGTTCTCCGGCAGTACGCCCTGCCACACCTGAATGCCGATCTCCGCCATGTCCTCCACGATCGGGACCAAATAGGAGTCCGCGTGGTGTATGGCGATCACGCCCCGGGACCGGATATAGCCGTAAAACCGCCGGTACGGCTCCTTGAAGAATTCCCGCCACATCTCCGGCTTCATGAACAAAGCATCCTTGGTGCCCCAGTCGTCGTGAGAGAAGATCACGTCCGGCCGTAAATTGTCGATGAGCAGCTTCACGTACAGCAGCCGATACGTGGTGATGTAGTCAATGAGCGCGTGCATCTCCTGCGGGTGCTCATACAGGTTCGTCAGCGTGTCCTCAAAGCCCATCAGGAAGTGGCACTGCTCGAAGATACCGGTACCCATAAAGCCTGCCAGCAGCTTCTCCTCCCCGCAGGCCGCCCGTGCCGCGGCGCGGCACGTCTCCCAGCCCTCCGTGCAGGCGGCGATATCCGGCGCGTGCACCGTCTCCCGCCAGCGGGTAACGTCCGGACACACCGCCAGGCCGTCTGTGGTGACGGGCATAGGCCCCGGCGCGTCGGCGGGAAAGCTGATGGTGGTGCCCCAGCGGTCTTTGCCGACGGTCCCCCGCTTCCGGTTGCCCCGCAGATAGGTGTTGATGGGATCGTTCAGGCACATGTGCAGCGCCTCGTACTGGCACAGCTGGCGATCCGGCTGGCCATTGGGCTTCAGCAGCTCCAGAAAGTTCTCCTTGGGTGTCATCATATCATTTCACCTCTTCGGTATAGAGTAGGCACGATGTATACGTCATGGTTCGCGGTCCGTAGTTATACGACAGCCCGGACCGCAGACACACGTCCCCCACCAGTAGGCCGTAGGCCTCCATGGAGGACATCCGCTTGTCCGGGAACCGGCAGGGTCGGTCCGGACAGGTACACCGTCGGCACACGGTGCATGCTCCCGCTGACAGGGGCAGGCAGTCCGGCAGCAGCAGCCGCGCCTGCCGCGCAAAGTCCGCAAAGGCCCGCTTGTGCCGCCGTTGGATCGCCTCCATCTCCTCGTAGTCGAAGTCATCCGCCAGCCTCCCGGTGGTCTGCACCAGCACCCCGGCATCGAAGCGCCCCATGGCCGCCGCGGCATCCTCCAGCGTCCCGCAGCCGGGCGGGCAGGCCCAGTTGGCGTTCCACTTCCCGCATCGGTCCGCCCGGCACATCTCCCGCACCTCCCGCCGGGGCGTCAGCGCGTTCATGTCCACCGGCGCGGCGTGGGAGAACCCGTTTTCCGCCGCCAGCGTCATCAGTTTTGTTCTCATGGCAAATCCTCTTGACAAAGCCGCCCCGGGCTGATAAAAGTAGTAGTGGAATTATTATAAAAAGGGGTGTTGCCCGTGTCAAGTATCCGCGTGACCCGCGGCGGAGATGTTTTTCGCCTCCCCTGCAATGATACCGATACCCTGCTGGCTCTGCTGCGCCGCGCCGGCTGTACCCTGCCCGCCGCCTGTGGCGGCCACGGCCGCTGCGGCAAATGCCGCGTCAGCGTCAACGGCGTGCCGCGTCTGGCCTGCCGTGTGGTGCCGGAGGACGGCGACGAGATCGTCCTCCCTCCCGCCGCCGGCGGGCGCATCCTCACCGAGACGCTGGATCCCCCCGCCGTCCCCACCGGCGAGACAGGCTGCGCCGCCGCCATCGACCTGGGCACCACCACCACGGCGCTGCGGCTGTACGACCTGGCCACCGGCCACGCCCTGGCCACCTGCGCCGACTGGACGGCTCTGGCCCCCTACGGCGCGGATGTCATCACACGCATCCAGTATACCATCGACCACCAGGACGGGCTCACCCGCCTGTCCTCCCTGCTCCGCCAGCAGCTGAAGGCCCTGCTCACCCGGGCACTCTCCCAGGCCGGGCGACAGCCCGCCGAGCTGAAGCGCACCGTGACCGCCGGCAACACCGTCATGCAGAGCCTGCTCGCCGGTGTATCCGTCCGCCCGCTGGCCGCCGCCCCCTTCTGCCCGGAGACCTTCTTCCGTCAGAGTTCCGGCCTCACGCTGCTGGACGCGCCGCTGTACTGCGTCCCCTGCGCGGCGGGCTTCGTGGGCGGCGATATCACCGCCGGCCTGCTGGCCTCCGGCCTTGCCCGACGCGCGGGCCATTTCCTGTTTCTGGACATCGGCACCAACGGCGAGATGGCCCTGGGCGGCATGGATGGCTTCACCTGCTGCGCCGTGGCCGCCGGCCCCGCCTTCGAGGGCGCGGGCATCGCCTGCGGTATGCTGGGCGTGGACGGTGCGGTCAGCCGCGTCCGGTACAGCGGCGCCTTCAAGATGAACGTCATCGGCGGCGGCGAGGCAGTCGGTCTCTGCGGCTCTGGTCTCATCGACCTGACGGCCCTCCTGCTGCGCCTGGGCGTCATTGACGAAGGCGGCCGTCTCCTACCGCCGGAAGACGCGCCTGAGGCGTTCCGCCGCTATTTGACCCGTGACGAAAACGGCTGCGGCGTCTTCCACTTGACCGACCGGGTGTATCTCACCGCCGCTGATGTCCGGGCGCTGCAGCTGGCCAAGGCAGCGGTGGCCGCCGGCGTGCAGATACTGCTGGCGCAGCAGGGGCTGACCCTTTCCGCGCTGGACGCTCTGTACCTATCCGGCGGCTTCGGGATGTACCTTGACCCCGCCAGCGCCGCGGCCATCGGTATGCTCCCCCGTCTCCCCGCCGCCAAGCTCCACAGCGTAGGCAACGCCGCCCTCTCCGGCGCGGCACAGCTGGCCCTGCGGGGTGATATGTCCGCCGCGGACGGCATCGTCAACCGTCTCACCTATCTCGAGCTCTCCGGGCGTCCCGACTTCGCCGACGCCTTTGCCAAAAACATTCCCCTAAGATCCATGCAATGGAGGTAACACCTATGGAGCTTCGTTTTCCTCTGATTTTGGACGGTGCCACCGGCACCGAGCTGCAAAAGCGCGGCTATACAGGCGACGTCTGCGCCGAGCAGTGGACACTGGACCATCCGGACGCCATCATCGACATCCAGCGCGGCTATGTGGCCGCCGGCAGCCAGGTGGTCTACACCCCCACCTTCGGTGCCAACCGCCGCAAGCTGGAGGAGTCCGGCCTGTTCAACTGCACCGCCGACTACAACCGCCGTCTGGCGGAACTGTCCGCCCAGGCGGTGCAGGGCAAAGCCCTGCGGGCAGGCGATATGTCCCCCACCGGCGCGTTCCTCGCCCCGCTGGGCGACGTGTCCTTCGAGGAGCTGGTGGACATCTACACCGAGCAGGCCGCCGGTCTGGAACGCGCCGGCGTGGACCTGATCGTCATCGAGACCATGATGACCCTCTCCGACGCCCGTGCGGCGGTGCTGGCCGTCCGCAGCGTCAGCGACAAGCCTATCTTCGTCACCTTCACCTGCGACGAGAATGGCCGCAGCGTCTCCGGCACCGACATCACCGCGGCGCTGGTGGTCCTGCAGGGCATGGGCATCGACGCTTTCGGCCTCAACTGCTCCGCCGGGCCCCGGCAGATGCTTCTCCAGCTGAAGCGCCTGCGGGAATATGCCCGGGTCCCCCTGATCGCCAAGCCCAATGCCGGTATGCCCATCATCGAGAATGGCGAGACGGTCTACCGCTGCACCGGCGAGGAATTCACCGCCCTGGTGCCGGAATTTCTGGCCGCCGGCGTGGCCGTGTTCGGCGGCTGCTGCGGCACCACCGCCGCGCATATCGCCGCCCTGGCCCGGGCACTGGGCGGCGCGGTCATCACGCCGCCGGCCCCGCAGCATACGAACGAGCTGCCCGCCGCCACGGAGAAGCTGCCGCTTCCCCCTGCCTGTCGATGTCTCCTGGCACACCGTCGTCGACCTGACCGGCAACGCGGAGGAGACGCTCACCGCCGCGCTGGACAGCGGTGAGACGGTCCTGGCCCTGCGTATCGCCTCCTGGGACGATGTACAGGCCCTGGCGGACTACCAGTATATGCTCACCAAACCGGTGTGCTTCGTCTGCGACGACACCCAGCTGCTGGAGGCCGCCCTCCGGGCCTATCAGGGCCGCGCCCTGTACGACGGCGACCTACCGGAGGACACGCTCCTGCCCCTGTGCGCCAAATATGGTCTCCTGCTGTAAAAAACAAGGCCCCCGCGGGCCTTGTTTTTTATTCCTTTTTCCCGGTACAGCCGCCGCAGCTCCCGCTGCAGCCAGAACAGCCGGCGCATCCGCCGTTTTTCCGCGCCCGCCGCGCACTACGCAGGGCCAGCACACCGCACAGCGCCACCAGTGCCAGCAGCACCCAGTCCATCCAGCTCATAGCAGCAGCCCTCCCACAGCGTAAGCGATGTACGCCGCCAGCCACGCCACTACGCATTGCAGCAGCACCACGCCCACCGTTTTGATGCGGGATCCCAGCTCACGCCGTATGGTGGCCACCGCCGCTATACAAGGGGTATACAGCAGCGTGAACACCAGAAAGCTGATGGCGCTGCGCGTGGTGAACAGCGACGTGATGGCCGCGTTCCCCAGCAGCACCTGCAGCGTACTGACCACCGACTCCTTGGCGATAAATCCGGAGATCAGCGCCGTGGCACAGCGCCAGTCACCAAAGCCCAGCGGCCTGAACAGCACCGCCAACCACTGGCCGATCAGCGCCAGCAGGCTGTCCGCGCTGTCCGTGACCACATTGAGCCGCGTGTCAAAGCTCTGCAGGAACCAGATGACCACCGTGGCCAGGAAGATCACGGTGAAGGCCCGCTGCAAAAAGTCCTTGGCCTTCTCCCACAGCAGCAGCCCCACGCTTTTAGCGGAGGGCATACGGTAGTTGGGCAGCTCCATGACAAAGGGCACAGGCTTGCCCCTGAAGGCGGTCCCCTTCATCACCAGCGCTGCCAGAATACCCACCACGATACCAAGCACATACAGGGAGATCATCACCAGCGCCTTGTGGTCGGTGAAGAACGCGGCGGTAAAAAAGCCATAGATGGGGATCTTGGCCGAGCAGCTCATATAGGGCGTCAGCAGAATGGTCATCTTCCGATCCCGGTCCGAGGATACCGTGCGGGTAGCCATGATGGCCGGCACCGAGCAGCCGAAGCCGATCAGCAGCGGCACGATGCTCCGCCCGGACAGACCGATCTTCCGCAGCAGCTTGTCCATGACAAAGGCCACCCGGGCCATGTAGCCGGTATCCTCCAGAATGGACAGAAAGAAAAACAGTGTGACGATAATGGGCAGGAACGACAGCACGCTGCCCACACCGGCGAAAATACCGTCGATGATCAGGCTGTGTACCACCGGGTTGATGCCATAGGCGGTCAGCGCCCCGTCCACGCCGGCGGTCACATAGTCGATGCCCCGCGCCAGCAGGTCGCTGAGCCCCTGGCCGATGACCTCGAACGTCAGCCAGAAGATCAGCAGCATCACGCCAAAGAATACCGGCAGCGCCGTGTATTTCCCCGTCAGTACCCTGTCCCAGGCCACGCTGCGCTTGTGCTCCTTGCTCTCATGGCACTTGACCACCGCGTCGGCGGTGACCTGCTCGATGAACGTATACCGCATATCCGCCAGCGAGGCGTTGCGGTCCAATCCGTTCTCCGTCTCCATCTGCACGATGCAGTGCTCCAGCAGCTCCCTCTCGTTCTGATCCAGCACCAGCCGGTCCGCCATATCCCTGTCGCCCTCAATGAGCTTCGTGGCGCAGAACCGGGGCGGCAGACCCAGCCGCTCAGCGTGGTCCTCGATCAGATGCACCACCGCATGGACGCACCGGTGCACCGGCGAATTCGCCGCGCAGAAGTCATAGACCTTGGGCAGCACCCGGTTTTTCGCCGTCTCCACCGCCCGGTCCATCAGCTCGGACACACCCTCGCCCTTGGCGGCGGTAATGGGCACCACGGGAATACCCAGGTCGTCGGACAGCTTCTGCACGTCGATGGTGCCGCCGTTGGCGCGCACCTCGTCCATCATGTTCAATGCCAGCACCATAGGCACCCGCAGCTCCAGCAGCTGCAGTGTCAGGTACAGGTTGCGCTCGATGTTGGTGGCATCCACGATGTTGATGATGCCGTCCGGCTTCTGGTTCAGTATGTAGTCCCGCGTGACGATCTCCTCCTGGGTATAGGTACGCAGGGAGTAGATACCCGGCAGATCCACCACGGTGCACTCCTTGTGCTCCCGTACCTCTCCGGACTTCTGGTCCACCGTCACACCGGGGAAATTCCCCACGTGCTGGTTGGAGCCGGTCAAAGCATTGAACAGCGTAGTCTTGCCGCAGTTTTGGTTGCCCGCCAATGCAAAGATCATACGCGATCCCTCTTTTCCACGGTGATCTGTCGGGCGTCCTCCACCCGCAGCGTCAACTCATAGCCCCGCACGTGTATCTCAATGGGGTCCCCCATAGGTGCCACCTTCCGCAGTGTCACCAGCGTCCGTGGCGTCAGCCCCATATCCAGCAGGCGGCAGCGCAGTGCGCCCTCCCCGCCCACGGCAGTGATGGCGGCGCTGTCGCCGATCTTCAGTTCATTCAGTGTCATAGTGCGTTACCTCAACAGCCTATCTGTATTGTGTGGTATGATGTTAGCACAGGCTAACCGCTCTGTCAAGAAACACCCGCCATTGTAACGACAGTTAAATACATTTAACTGTCACTTGCTTTTACGCCAGTCGTGTGTTATACTTCAGTTAGAGTACTCTAAGTGTCAAAGGAGGTGCCGCCGTGGTATTACAGGAATCCGGCGAGATGTATCTGGAGAGCATCCTGGTCCTGATTCGTCAGGGGAAGGCCGTCCGTTCCATCGACATCGTGGACTATATGGGCTACTCCAAGCCCAGCGTCAGCCGCGCCGTTGGCCTGCTGAAGGCCGGGCAGTATATCGACGTAGACGACGGCGGCTACATCACCCTCACCGCCGCCGGGCGCGAGGTAGCCGAAAAGATTTACGAGCGCCACACGGTCCTCACGGACTTTCTCCGCCGCCTGGGTGTGGACGAGGCCAGCGCTGCCGAGGACGCCTGCCGCATGGAGCACGTCATCAGTGACGCTACCTTCCAGGCCCTGAAGCGTCATCTTGCATCCCCCCAATAACCGCTGAACAAGCCGCCCTCCGGCGGTTCCTTTCACATAAAAGCCTCCCCCGGTTTTGCCGGGGGAGGCTCATTCTCTGCCTCCGGCCAAGCCGGGGGCCTTGCTTTTCAGTTGCTGTTGGCGCTGTACAGCCCCGCTGCGTCGTCCAGCGGCACGGAGAACGTCACCGTCTGCGCCTCAGTGTGGGCGCCGGCCTTCTCCATGATGGACTGCATGATGGCCGCCCGCTTATCGGCGGAGGTCACCAGGAAGATCATCTCCCGTTCCTCCGAGATGGCCATGCCGAAGAACTTGTTGGTGTTCCCCGCGTCGGTAGCCCGGGCGTGAATGACCGTACCGCCCCGCGCGCCGGCGGCGGAGGCCGCCTCCATCACCGCGTCGGTGTACCCGGTATTGGTGATCGCCACGATCAGCTGATACGCGTTCTCGTTCATCTGCTCTTCCTCCTTCACAGTCATATCCGGCTGCGCGTCGCTTTTGCCGGAGATCAGATAGTTCAGCGCCGTCCTTCCGCCCACGCTGCTCAGGTGCAGGCACACGGCGATACCGCTGCCGGGCCGGTCAATCCGCATGGTGTCCACCAGCTCCCGCATCAGCACCTCCTTGACAGCCGGCGTCACCACGGAGAACATCACGGACTTCTCCGTAGCCTCCAGACCCAGATAGCTCAGCACGTCGTTGCTGGCGGTGCCCCGTCCCAGGGCGGTGAACACCACCGGCGCGCCGAAAGCCCGGTAGAAATCCAGAAAATGCGTGGCGCCCATGACCCGGTTGGTGATGGTGATCATCAGATACAGACGGTTCTTGGTTGTTTCAGACATATCTCCACCTCCTCAGCACAGCTCGATAAGCTCCTCCAACGCCACAGGCGCGGCAGGAGCAGGTGCGCGGCGCAGCTTTCTCTGATAGCTCAGGCCCAGCAGCTGTATGGTCACCAGCGGCGTCATGGCCACCATCGCCACCACACCGAAAGCGTCCGTCACCAGATTGCCGCCCACAGCGTCGCAGGCGCCCAGGGCGAAGGGCAGCAGGAACGTAGCCGTCATGGGTCCGGAGGCCACGCCGCCGGAGTCGAAGGCCACGGACGTAAAGATCTGCGGCACCACGAAGCTCAGCGCCAGACTCAGCACATAGCCCGGCACCAGGAACCACATGATGGAGATACCCGTCAGCACCCGGATCATAGCCAGCCCCAGCGAGATGGCCACGCCCACAGACAGCGCCAGGTTCATGGCGTGAGCCGGGATGGAACCGGCGGTGATCTCCTCCACCTGCTTGTTCAGCACATGGACAGCCGGCTCCGCCTGTACGATGAAATAACCGATGACCATAGCAATGGGGATAAGTATCCAATTATAGGTATGGCTGGCGATGCTGCCGCCCAAAAAGCTGCCCACGGGCATAAAGCCCACGTTCACGCCCATCAGGAAGATGGTCAATCCTATGTACACATACACCAGACCGATGACCATGTGCAGTATCTCCTTGCGCTTGAGTCTGCGGGTCACCAGCTGGAACAGGATCAGGAAAGCGCCGATAGGCAGCAGCGCCGATGCCGTCTCCTTCAGATAGTGAGGTATCTCGCTGAGATACAGATCGAACATCTCCACCGTGTCCTTGGCATCCGGCATGACCGCCGCGGTGTAGGCGCTTCCGTCCGGCTTATACAGTAATCCAAGGATCAGCACCGTGATGATCGGCCCGATAGAGCACAGCGCCACCAGGCCGAAGCTGTCGCCCCCTGCCTGCTTGTCGCTTCGCACGGCGCACACGCCCACGCCCAGCGCCATGATGAACGGCACCGTCATGGGTCCGGTGGTCACACCGCCGGAGTCAAAGGCCACCGCCCAGAAATCCGGCGACACGAACATCGCCAGCGTGAACACAATGGCGTAAAACCCGATCAGCAGCCACCGCAGCTGGATACCCAGCACGATACGCAGCAGGGCGATGACCAGGAACACACCCACGCCCACCGCCACGGACCAGATGATCACGTTGTTCTCGATGGCCGGTACCTGGTTGGCCAGCACCTGCAGATCCGGCTCCGCCACGGTAATGATCATGCCGATGAGGAAGCCCACCACCGTGATGATCCACACTTTCTTTCGCCGTGTGATCTCGGAGCCTACCGCCTGTCCCAGCGGGATCATGGACATCTCCGACCCCAGCGTGAACAGTCCCATGCCGGCGATCAGCATCACGCCGCCCAGCAGGAACGCCACCATGGCGTTGTTGGGCACCGGCGCGATGGTGAAGCACAGCACCAGCACGATCAGCATCACCGGCAACACCGATGTCAGTGACTCGTGCAACGGTTTTTTGAATACAGCAAAGACGTTTTCCGCCTTCTGCCGTTTTTTACGCAGTCTCGCCTGCTCGTCCTGAATAGTCCTGTGGCTCAAGTCTACCTTCCTTTCCTCGTCCTCCATAGCCTATACCAAAAAGCGGCGCATCTGTCCGTATCGGGCAGACACGCCTCCGCGTCTTAACAGGTATATTGTACCATATATTCACTTTTGGCACAACCCCACCGCTGTTAATAATGTGTGAAGATTGCACCGGTTTTTTTACGCCGTTTTCTCCACCAGCGCCGCCGCATGGGCCGCCATGCCCTCGCCGCTGCCGGTAAAACCCAGCCCCTCCTCCGTCGTCGCCTTCACAGAAACGCGTCCCGCGTCCAGCCCCATGGCCGCCGCCAGTCTCTCCCGCATCTCCGGGATAAAGGGCGCCAGCCTCGGTGCCTGGGCCGCCACCGTAGCGTCCACATTCACAATGGTCCAGCCCGCCTCCGCCAGCACCGCCGTCACCTGCCGCAGCAGCGCCGTGCTGTCCGCCCCGGCGTAGCGCGCATCACTGTCCGGAAACAGCTTGCCGATGTCCCCCAGCGCCGCCGCACCCAGCAGGGCATCCATCACCGCGTGGGTCAGCACATCCGCGTCGGAGTGCCCCAGCAGCCCCTTCTCAAAGGGCACCGTCACCCCGCCCAGCACCAGGGCGCGGCCCGGTACCAGCCGGTGTACGTCATAGCCGTATCCAATGCGCAGATCCGTCATGCTCTGTTCTCCCTCTCCCGCAGGAATGCCTCTGCCATGGTCAGGTCCTCCCGCGTGGTGATCTTGATGTTCTCCCGCCAGCCGGGGGCAAGCCATACCTCCTTGCCCAGCCGTTCCACGGCGGAGCAGTCGTCCGTGATGTCCGCCCCGGCCTGAATAGCCGACTGCAGAGCAGCCTTCAGGATGTTCGCCTGAAACACCTGTGGCGTCTGTACGGCGTACAGCGTTTTTCGGTCCGGCGTGGACTGCACCAGCCCCGCCATATCCGCCACCTTCACCGTGTCTGTCACCGGCAGCGCCGGCGCGGCGGCATAGGTCCGCTGTCCCAGCCGCACCATGTCGTCCACCTGCTCCGGCAGGATCAGCGGCCGCGCGCCGTCATGCACCGCCAGCAGCTCGCAGCTGTCGCCGGCCGCCAGCGCCGCCAGCAGCACCGACTGAGCGCGGCTCCCGCCGCCCTCCACCACGCGCAGCGGCGTTTTGACATTCGCCCCGGCACACAGGGCCGCGATCTCCTCCAGGCGCTCCGGGCTTACCGCCACCACGATCTCGTCGATCAGCGCCGCCTCATCCAGCGCCCGCAGCGTCCGCAGCAGCACCGGCACGCCGCACAGCGGCGCCGTCAGCTTATCCGTGCCGCCCATGCGCTCAGAGCGCCCCGCGGCAGGCACCAGCGCCGCGCAGCGGGGGTGCCGTTCCTTTTTCCGGTTTAACAGCTTGTCAAAGAGCTTCCCCATCGTCATTCACACGCTCCCGTCATCACCGCGCCATCCAGCAGACGCTCCGCCTCTTGGTATCCGATCTCCCGCACCATCGCCAGCTCCGACAGCAGTATCTCCTTGGCACTGTGCAGCATTTTTCTCTCTCCGGTGGACAGTCCCCGCGCCGCCTCCCGCCGCATCAGGGCCTTGACCACCCGTGCCACCTCCGTCAGGTCGCCGCTTTTCAGCCGCGCCATGTTCTCCCTGTAGCGGCGGTTCCAGTTGCGCTCCTCCTCCACCGTCAGCGATGGGATGGCCGAGAGCACCGCGTCCATCCTCTCCCGATCGTACAGCAGCCGCACGCCGATGGCCTCGCAGTTATCAGTGGGCAGCTTCAGTACCAGTCCGCTGACGGCCTGGCGAAATACATAATACGTCCGCGCCGCGCCGTACAGCAGCTCCTCCGTCACGCTCTCAATAACGCCCGCCCCATGCATGGGGTGCACCACCCGCTGACCGATGCCGTACATACCGCCGCCTCCCTTCCTGCTGTTCTTGTAGAAAATTATACCGTATTCCCCACTTTTTACAAGGGATTTCCGTATCTTTCCCGTAAAAGCACGGTCCCAGGCAGTGCCTGGGACCGTGCTTTTCCGTTATCGCGCCTCGTACAGTGCCTTGCAGGCCCGGTACATCTCGTAGCAGTCCACCTTGGCCACCACCTCAAAGGGCGCGTGCATGGCCAGCACCGGCACGCCGGCGTCCAGCGTGGTGATGTTCCGGTTGGCCATATACTGTGCCACCGTCCCGCCGCCGCCGGCGTCGATCTTGCCCAGCTCGCAGATCTGCCACCGCACGCCCGCGCCGTCCAGCACCGCGCGCACATAGGCCACCGTCTCCGCGTTGGCGTCCGAGGAACCGGACTTGCCCCGCGCGCCGGTGTACTTGCAGATACCCACGCCGTAGTTGACGAAGGCCGCGTTCTTCTTCTCGTACACATCGGCAAAGTTGGGGTCATAGGCCGCCGTCACGTCGGCGGACAGGCAAAAGGCGTTCTCAAAGCACGCCTTCAGCGGCACGTTCTGGCCGTCGCACAGGTCAGACATAAAGGCATCAAAGGCCGCGGACTGCATACCTGTCACGCCCATGGAGCCGATCTCCTCCTTGTCCGCCAGCACGCATACCGCCGTCTTGTCCGGCGTTTCGATATCCAGCAGCGCCCGCAGCGCCGCGTAGCCGCACACCCGGTCATCGTGACCGTAGGACCCGATCATGCTGCCGTCAATACCGATGTCCACCGCCTCCGCGGCGGGAACAGCCTCCAGCTCCGCGGAGGCGAAGTCGCTCTCCGTGATGCCGTACTTGTCGTGCAGCCGCTTCATCACGTGCAGCTTCACCCGGTCCTTGTCCTCGCTGTCCCCGATGGGCCGGCTGCCCACCAGCAGGTTCAGCGTCTCGCCGGGCACCGCCTCGTTCAGGGGCTTCCGGCCCTGTTCGCCGCCCAGATGGGGCAGCAGGTCCGTGATGACCAGCTGGGGCTCGCCCGCCTCGCCGATGCACACGTCTACCACGCTGCCGTCCTTCTTGGCCACCACGCCCCGCAGCTGCAGGGGGATAGTCACCCACTGGTACTTGCGGATACCGCCGTAGTAGTGGGTCTTGAAATATGCCATCTCGCTGTCCTCATACAGCGGCGTGGGCTTCAGATCCAGCCGCGGCGAGTCGATATGCGCCGCCGCGATCTGCGCGCCCTCGGCCAGGCTCTCCTTACCGATGACCGCCAGCATCAGCCCCTTGCCCCGGTTGCAGGTGTACACCTTATCCCCGGCCTTCAGCGCCATGCCGCGTCTATACTGCACAAAGCCGCTTCGCCTCTGCCGCGGCGATAGCCGCCCGGGCGCTGAGCCGTTCGGTCTTTCCCGCGTTCAGGAACGCCTTGTAGTCCGCGCAGTAGGCCTCCATCTCCGCCAGCTGTGCCTCGCCCAGCGTATCATACCCGTTCTTGTCGTTCCGCAGCAGCTGCTCCCGCAGCGCCTTCATTTCCTCGCTCATGCTCGTTCCTCCTTCAATATCGTCTCCAGCGCCCGCCGTGCCTTTTCCGTAAAGGCCGCCGCGCTGCCGCAGTCGTTCACCAGCACGTCCGTGCACCGGGCCCGGTAGAATGCCTCGTCCTTCTGTGCCCGCACCCGCAGCCGCGCGTATGCCTCCGGTATGCCGTCCCGCGCCATGATGCGCGCCACCCGCGTCTCCGCCGGCGCGATCACCGCCACCGTCCGCCGACACATTCCGTCCAGCCCGCTTTCGATCAGGTTGATGGCGTCGATGCCCACCACCGCCGCGTCGCTCTCGTCCATCCGCCGCCGCAGCTCCCGGGGCAGTCGTGCATAGATGATCCCGTTCAGCGTCTCCAGCGCCGCCGGATCGCCGAACACCACGTTTCCCAGCTTCTGCCGGTCCAGACCGCCGTCCGCCGCGAACACCGGGCCGAACGCCCCGGCGATGGCCTCCCGCAGCGCTCCGTCCGTCCGCAGCAGCTCATGGTAGATGGCGTCGCAGTCCAGCACCAGCCCGCCCAGCTGCTCCAGCGCCCGCAGGGCACTGGTCTTGCCCGCGCCGGTAGGCCCCGTGAAGCCGATGACCAGCGGCGACGCGTCCACCGTGTGGAGCCCCGCCGCCTTTTTCAGCCGGTTGCTCACCGCCAGTCCCAGTCCCCCTCGTCCGGGCACTGGGCATAGATAGCCGTCACCTCCGTCTCGTCGAAGGTCCGCAGCGCGTCGAACACGCGCTGTGCCTGGGCCAGCTTGTCTCCTGCCGGTCCCAACCGATGTACGATGTGCCCCGCGAACAGCGGCGCGTACTCGTCAAAGCAGATGACCCCGGCCCCCGCCGGCAGGTGCGCCGCGATGTATGCCGCGCTTCGCCGCGGCGCGCCCGTCACCACCGTCACGGCAGCCCGGGGCGCGTAGTGTCGGTACTTCATTCCCGGTGCCTTGGCCTTCTCCCCGTCGGACAGCTTCTGCCGCACGGCCTTGTCCACGGCCACCTCCCCCAGCACCGCCTCCAGTGCCTCCAGCGGCAGTCCGCCGGGCCGCAGCAGCCGGGGTGGCTGCACCGTCAGATCGATAATAGTGCTCTCTACGCCTACGGCGCAGGGCCCGCCATCCACGATCCCGTCGATCTTGCCCATCATGTCCTCCATCATGTGCCGCGCACAGGTGGGGCTGGGCCGTCCGGAGGTATTCCCGCTGGGCGCCGCCACCGGCGTATCCGCCGCCGCGATAATGGCCCGCGTCACCGGATGGTCCGGGCAGCGGACACCCACGGTGTCCAGCCCGCCGGTGGTCCGCAGGGGCACGCAGTCCCGCCGGGGTAGGATCATGGTCAGCGGCCCCGGCCAGAACCGTTCCGCCAGCGCATAGGCCGTGTCGGGGATATCCGCGCAGCAGCGCTCCAGCCAGCCCGCGTCCGGCACGTGCAGGATCAGCGGGTTGTCCTGTGGCCGTCCCTTAGCCTCGAAAATACGGCGCACCGCGTCCTCGTTGAGCCCGTCGGCTCCCAGGCCGTATACTGTCTCCGTAGGGATACCCAGCAGGCCGCCCCGGCGAAGGATCGCCGCCGCCTCCGCGATGGCGTTTTTGTCCGTTTCCGGATGGAATATGATGGTCTCCATCACCCGAACCTCGTTTCTTCTGCTCTTTTATTCCGCCGCAGCGGCAAAACATCTCCTTACAGCCCCAGGTCCTCCCCCACGAGGATGACCTTGATGCGCTCATGCACCATGGAGTACCGCGTCACCACCACATAGGAACAGATGCAGTCCGGACTGGTGCAGTCACCGCACTGTCCGGTCAGGCCGCAGGGCGTCTTGATACCGAACCGCTGCGCGTTGGCCGGCGCGGCGATGTTCCGGGCGCGGGCAATGGCGTCGTCCAGTGTGCCCAGCACCTTGTTCATGCCGGCGATGACCACCACCTGCCGGGGTCCATAGCACATGGCCGCCACCCGGTTGCCCATGCCGTCGATGTTCACCAGCTGCCCGTCCTTGGAGATGGCGTTGCTGCTCATCAGAAACGTGCCGCAGCTCAGCGCTTGGTGCATCAGCGCCTGTTTCTCCACCGGGTCCTTGGCGGTATCCCGGTCGATGAGGGTATAGCCCTCCTGCGCCAGCCGCTGCTTCAGCCCCAGCTCGTCCACCGTCATCACGCCGCCCCAGGATACACTGTCCGTCTTGGGGATCAGCTCCAGCGTCTTCTCCACGGCCTCGGCAGCGGTGGAACAGTAATAGGCGTCAAAGTGCCGCTTCTTCATAGCCTCCACCGTCTTGGGGCCGGACAGGTCATACATTTTCTTCTTATTCTCGTTCATGGTCAACTCTCCTTTCCCTCCTGCAGCCGCTGTGCCTGATCGTTCAGGGTCAGCGCGTCGATCATACCGTCCAGATCACCGTTAATGATGGCCGCAATGTTGAAGTTTTTATTGTCTCCCGTCAGCCGATGATCCGTGACCCGGTTCTGCGGGAAATTATACGTTCTGATCTTGCCGCTTCTGTCGCCGGTGCCCACCTGGCTCTTCCGTGTGGCGGCGATGGCGGCGTTCTGCTTCTCCTGCTCCGCCTCGTACAGCTTCGAGCGCAGGATCTTCATGGCCCGATCCTTGTTCTTATACTGGCTGCGCTCATCCTGGCACTCCACCACCACGCCCGTGGGCAGATGGGTGATACGTATGGCGCTCTCCGTCTTGTTCACGTGCTGTCCCCCCGCGCCGGAGGAACGGAACGTGTCGATCTGCAGGTCCTTGGGGTCGATGGAGAGCTCCACCTCCTCCGCCTCCGGCAGCACCGCCACCGTGGCGGCGGAGGTCTGGATGCGCCCGGAGGACTCCGTCTCCGGCACCCGCTGCACCCGGTGTGTCCCGGCCTCGAATTTCAGCCGAGACCAGGCGCCCGCCCCCTCGATCTCGGCGCTGACCTCCTTCACGCCGCCCAGCTCCGTCATGTTCTCACTGACGATGCTCAGCGTCCAGCCCCGGCGCTCGGCGTACATGGTGTACATCCGCAGCAGGTCGGCGGCGAATAGTGCACCCTCCTCCCCGCCGATACCGGCCCGTATCTCCAGTATCACGTTCTTCTCGTCATTGGGGTCCCGCGGCAGCAGCAGCCGCTTCAGCTCCTCCTGCAAGCGCTCCATATCCCCCTTCGCCCCAGCCAGCTCCTCCTGTGCCAAAGCCCGCAGCTCCGGGTCGGACAGCATCTCCTCCGCCTCCCGGGCGGTGTCCTGCGCCCGCAGATACGCCTGCCAGCATTCCACCACCGGCGCCAGCTCCTTCTGCTCCCGGCGCAGCGCCGTCAGCTTCTCCCGGTCCGTATACACCGCCGGGTCTGCCAGCTGCTGCTCCACCTCTGTCAAATGCGCCGCAAGGGCGCTCAGCTTCTCCTGCATGGTCCGTCCTCAGTCGTTCTCCAGCAGGCGGCGCACATTCTGGATAAAGTCGTTCCGCCAGAACTCATACCCCTCGCTGTCCGGCCGCAGCGACACCGCTAACCGATGGGTCTGCCCGGTGTACATATCCATCTGGTCATAGACCTCCTCGCTGCGCTGGGTGGTGCTCCGCGTGACCACGTAGGCCACGTTTTCCATCTCCAGTCCCCGCCGCTTCAGCAGCGCGCGAATGGGGCTGGCGCACCGCCCCGCCCACACCGGGCTGCCCACGATCACCAGTTTGTACGCGCCCAGCGGCTTCTCCGTCTCAAAGGGCTGCAGGGGCCGGGTGGACGTCTTCATGGCGTCCATACCACAGCGCATATATCCCCGCCAGCCGCTGCGGTCGCAGTCGTCGGTGATGGCCGTGATCTCCGCCCCCAGCGCCTCGGCGATCTCCTTGACCGCCCGGCGGGTATGCCCGGTCCGGGAATAGTAAATGCACAAAATATCACTCATGTTATCGCTCCTCCTGTTCCTCGGCCTGCAGGCTCAGTTCTTCCCAGCGCTCCATCTCCTGCTCCAGCCGCTTCTGCACGTCCTGCTGTTCCTGATACAGCGCGTTCAGCTTCTCCGCGTCGCAGGCATTCTCCGCCATCTCCGCCTCCAGCCGCGCGCTGTCCGCCTCCAGCCTGGCGATAGCCGTCTCGCAGATGGTCAGCTGCTTTTTCGCCGCCTGCTGGGCCCGGTTGCCCCGGCTGCCGTTCTTTTTCGGCGCAGCGGACTGTACCTGTACCGTGGCCGCCGCGGCGGCGTGCTCCTCCTCCTTGGCCTGCCGGTACTGTGCAAAGCCCATGGGATAGTCCGTGATGACGCCCCCGGCCAGCTCCCACACACGGGTGGCGAACCGGTTGATGAAATACCGGTCGTGGCTCACGAACAGCAGCGTCCCGTCGAAGGCCTCCACCGCCTGCTCCAGCCACTCCCGCGAGTCGATATCCAGATGGTTCGTCGGCTCGTCCAGTATCAGCAGATTGATGCTCTCGTCCATCAGCATACACAGCCGCAGGCGGCTCAGCTCGCCGCCGGACAGCACGCTGACGCTCTTGAACACATCCTCTCCGGTGAACTGATACGCCGCCAGCCGGTTCCGCGCCGACTGCGGCGTGATGTCCAGTTCATAGAGCATCGTGTCCAGTATGGACCTCTCCGGGTGCTCGAAGTGTATCACCTGCGGCAGATACGCCGCCTTCACCGCCGGCCCCAGCCGTATAACGCCGCTGTCCGGGCGCTCGCTGCCAGTCAGCATATTCAGCAGCGTGGTCTTTCCCGTACCGTTCTCGCCCAGCAGGGCGATGCGCTCGCCCCCCTCGCACCGCAGATACACATCCTCAAACAGCCGCTTCTCGCCGAAGGCCTTGCTGACGCCCTTGATCTGCAATACCTCGTCGCCCTTGAACTCCCGGCTCTGGAAGCGCGCCTCCAGCTTCCGCGCCTTTGTGGGCTTCTCCGTGGTCCGCATACGCTCGATGCGCTTCTCCATGCTGAAGGCCCGCTTGTGCAGCGCGTCGTTGCCCATGAAGGCCCACAGGTGCATCTGCTCCGCCGCCTTTTCCAGCTGCGCGATCTTCGCCTGCTCCTTCAGGTACTGCTTCATGCGCTCCTGATACCGCCGTTCCTTCTCGATGGCATAAAAGCTGTAATTTCCGCTATAAAACTCCGCTTTTCCGTCCTGTATCTCGATGATCCGCGTCACGGTCCGGTCCAGGAAATACCGGTCATGGCTGATGGTCAGCACCGTGCCCCGGAACCTCCGCAGATACCCCTCCAGCCACTCCGTGGCCTGCAGGTCCAGATGGTTCGTGGGCTCGTCCAGCAGCAGGATGTCCGTATCCTCCAGAATGAGCCGTCCCAGGTTCACCCGGGTCTTCTCTCCGCCGGACAAACACACGAATTCCCGCTGCCGCATTTCCCTCGGGATGCTCAGGCCGTTGGCCACCTTGTTCACCGCCGTCTCCGTGTCCCAGCCGCCCAGTCCCTCGAATTTGGCGTTCAGCTCGCCGTACCGCCGCAGCGTATCCGCGCCGCTGTCCCCCTGCTCCATCCGCAGGGCCAGCGCATCCATCTCGTCCTTCATCCGAAACATCCGCGCGAAGGCCGTCTGCAAAACGTCCTCCACCGTGTACCCCTCCGGATACACGGGGATCTGCGAGATCAGTCCCACCCGCCGGCCAGCGGCGATCTGTACCTCTCCCTCGTCCGGCTCCAGCTCCCCGGTGAGCATACGGAACACCGTGGTCTTTCCGGCGCCGTTCCTCCCCAGCAGTCCCACGCGCTCCCCGCTGTCCACCTGAAAGCTCAGTCCGTCCAGTATTCTCTTTTCCAGATCAAAGGACTTCACCAGCCCTGTAACGCGAATGTCGACCATTTACTCTTTCTCTAATTCCTTTACGATGTTCTCAAAATGCATGGCGCGGGACGCCTTCACCAGCACCGCCGTCCCCGGCGTGAACCGCGCCCGTACAGCGGGCAGCGCCTCCTCCACGCCGGCGAACCACTGCGCCTCCGGATCTGTCTCGGTCAGGGCCTTCATCTTCTCCCCCACCGCCACGGTCTCGATGCCCAACTCCCGGCACAGCGTCCCCATATCCCGGTGGGCCTGGGCCGTCAACGCGCCCAACTCACCCATGTCGCCCAGCACCGCCAGGCGCTTTTTCTGCCGGCTGGCAGCCAGCATACGGATGCCCTCCGCCATGGACTGCGGATTGGCGTTGTAGCAGTCGTCGATGACCAGCCGATCCCCGTCCATACGGATCAGGTGCATCCGGCTCCCCACCGGCGCATAGGCCGCCGTCCCCGCGGTGATCTCCGCCGCCGTCAGGCCCAGCCGTTCGCCGATGGCTGCCGCCATGGCCATGGGATAGACCATGTGCCGCCCCGGCGCCGCCGTCTCCAGCCGATAGGCCGCCTGTCCCGTGGTCACGGTGCAGGCCATGCCCTCCAGCCCCCGGTCGTCGATGTCCGTAACACGGACATCGCAGTGCTCGCCCTCGCCGCAGCGCAGGATGATCTGTGGCAGCGTCACCGTGTTCAGCAGCTCGTCGTCGCCGTTGAGCACCGCGACGCCCTCCGGGGTCAGATTTTCAAATATCTCACACTTGGCCTGCAAAATGCCCTGCCGTGTGTTGCCCAGATATTCGATGTGGGCGTCGCCCACGTTGGTGATAACGGCGATATCCGGCCGTACCATCTCGCCCAGATACCGTATCTCCCCAAAGTGGTTCATGCCCGTCTCGATCACCGCCGCCTCATGCTCCGGCATGAGCCGCAGCAGCGTCAGCGGCGCGCCGATGTCGTTGTTGAGGTTCCCCTCCGTCCGCAGCGTCTCGTATTTCTGCGTCAGCACCGCGGCGATCATCTCCTTGGTGGTGGTCTTGCCCACGGAGCCGGTCACCTGCACCACCGGCAGCCGGAACTGCCCCCGGTACCAGGCGGCCAGTGCCTTCAGTGACAGCCGCGTGTCGGGCACCTGAATGTAAAACTTCCCCGGCAGCAGCGTCTCCGGCGTCTTTGCCGTCAGGCAGCCCGCCGCACCGGCCTCCAGCGCCTTTTCGATATAGGCGTGGCCGTCGAAGCGTTCCCCCACCAGAGGGATGAACAGCGCTTCCTGCGGCACGCGGCGGCTGTCGGTGGTCACGTCGCGCACCGCCGCGCCGCTGCTCTGCAACACCGTGCCGCCTACCGCGGCGCAGATGGTCTGTACCGTCAGCGGCATCATGCCCGCGCCGCCTTTCGCGCCGCCAGCGACAGCTCCACGATCTTCTCGCACAATTCGCCGTAGTTCAGTCCCACCTGCGCCGCCTCCTGGGGCACCAGACTGGTAGGCGTCATGCCCGGCAGGGTGTTGATCTCCAGGCACCAGGCCTGACCGTTCTCGTCCAGAATGAAGTCCGAACGGGAGTACACGCTCAACCCCAGCCCCCTTGTGCAGCTTCAGGGCCATCTCGCCCACCTGCTTCCACGCCGCGTCCGTGATAGGCGCGGGGCACAGCTCCACCGCGCCGCCGGCCTGATACTTGCTCTCATAGTCGAAATAGGCGCCCTTGGGGATGATCTCCACCGCCGGCAGATAGCCGTCGCCCAGCACGGCGATCTGTATCTCCCGACCCTTGATCTTCTGCTCCACCACCACATGGTCGCCGTAGCGCAGCAGGTCGCGCAGGGCCTTCTCCAGCTGTTCCTTCGTGTCCGGCAGCGCCACACCGATGGAGCTGCCGCCGTTGACGATCTTCACGGCACAGGGCACCGGCAGCTCCTCCGCCAGCCGGGGGATATCGCTCTCGGTATAGTGGATGTCGTGCCACGGAGCCGTGCGAATACCGAGAGAGTCCATCATCCGCTTCGTCACGGATTTATCCATGGCCATGCCGCTGCCCAGATACCCGGATCCGGTGTAGGGCACGCCCAGCAGATCCAGCGTGGCCTGTATGCGGCCGTCCTCGCCGCAGCTTCCGTGCAGCGCCAGAAATACCACGTCCGCCATGCGGCACACGGTCAGCACGTCCTTGCCCAGCAGGCTGGGGCTCTGGTCCCTCCGGCTGCGGCGCACCGCCTCCAGGTCCGGCTCCACGCGCTCCACCCGGCTCTGGCCGCACAGGCCGTCCGGCGCGTCAAAGATATCCTCCAACGCGCCCTCGTAGTCCTCCAACCCCAAAACATATCCACCAGAATGGCCTTGTGTCCCCTCTCCCGCAGCGCCCTGCACACGCCGGTGCCGCTGGTCAGCGCCACCTGGCGCTCTGTGGACAGTCCGCCCGCCAATACCACGATCTTCATAAGCGTACCCTCACTTTTAGGCGGCACAGCGAAAAACGGCCCTGTGCCCCCATGATTTGATATATTATTATAGCACAGCGCCCCGCTGATTACAACCGATTTTGCCCGCTGGTGTAAACAAACAAAGAACGCCCCGGCACAGCCGCGGCGTTCTTTTGTTGTCTTTCCTATCGCAGCCAGTCGGGCTTCGCCCGCCCGTGTACGCCGGACACCAGCCCCATACAGGCAAACAGCATCACCAGCGATGAGCCGCCGTAGCTGATGAAGGGCAGCGTCAGTCCGATGACCGGCATCACGAACAGGCACATACCCACATTGATGATGACCTGAAAGATAATGACACTGGCCACGCCGATGCAGGCATAGCCCTCCAGCCGGGTCTTGGCGTGCCGCGCCACATACAGGCACCGCAGTATAATGGCCGTCAGCAGCGCCAGCGTCAGCAGGCAGCCCACCAGCCCCAGCTCCTCACCGATCACGGAGAAAATAAAATCCGTGTGCCGGTGCGGCAGGCTGGACGCCGCCTCGCTTTGGGTCTGCGTGCCGCGAAACAGCCCCTGCCCGAATATCCTTCCGCCGCCCAGTGTCAGCAGGCTCCGGGTCTGCTGCCAGCCGGTGTTCAGCGGGTCATAGCTGTGGTCGAACAGGACGATGAACCGGTTTTTCATGTAGGTATCCAGCAGATCCAGGTCCCACATGGCGTAGAACAGCAGTCCCGCCGCGCCGCCGCCGATCAGGAACCACCGCAGCGCCACCCCCGCCACAAAACACATACACGCGAAGATGAACAGGAACACCAGCGCACTGCCCATGTCGGAGGATATCTTGTAGTACAGCGCAAAGATCACGCCGAAGTGTGCCGCCAGCATGACGATGGAGGAAATCGACCGCAGGTCCCGGTTCTCCTTCAGCCACGCCAGCTGTTTCGCCAGCACGATAATAAACGTCAGCTTCACGATCTCCGCCGGCTGCACCTTCACCGGCAGGAACGGGAACTCCAGCCATGCCTTGTTGCCGGTATCCCCGGCAATGCCGAGGGGCGTTGCCAGCAGCAGGATGAACACCACGCCCACCAGGAATATCCACTTCCAGTACTTCGCCAGCTCGTTCAGGTCCACCTGCGACACCACGATATACAGCACCGCCCCGATGCACAGCGCCGCCGCCTGTACCAGCACCAGCTTGCTGGTGTGCATATAGCGTGTGGCGCTGGCGATCATCAGTATGCCGAACAGCGACGTGCCGATGCACAGCGCCAGCAGGACAAGATCGGCCTGTCGGAACACGTCGTTAAAAAGCTCCCGTATCCGTCGCAGCATGGCGGCACCTCCCTTCCCTCGCATTTCCCCCGAACGGCGCGCATATCCGTTCCTCTGCGGCCGCATACAGCGCATCAAGCCCGCAAAAAGCGAAAGAGAATGTATAGCAAACGTATCGTAAATGTATCATGAATGTACCATAAGTGTACAGCGAAAGCGCACAAAAAGCACGCGCTTTTCCGGCGTGTCAAACGCCGGTCCCACATAGTGTACCACGATTTCCCCGCCCTGTAAACCACCGGTTTTCTATCAAAAATGTTACTGTTTCCACCCGCTGCTTTCACAGCCCAGCCACCGTTTTCACAGCCCGGCCACCAACAGCGCTATCACCGAAAGGCCCCCCACCGCCAGCGCATAGGGCGTTGCCGCCCGTATGGTGGTCAGGTTGGAAACGCCCGAGCCGGCGGTGGTCATCAGCACCGCGTCCGCATAGAAGCACAGACTATATCCCAGGGTAACGCCGCTCATCACCGCGGCGATCATCAGCGGCGCAGCCACCCCGGCAGCCAGTCCCATCGGGATGAACACAGGAATAGCGATGGTCATTACCGCCCAGCAGCCACCTACGGCAAATACGGTCAATCCCACCAGCACAAACGCCAGCGGCGCGATCAGGCAGCGGGGCACCGCCCCTCCGATACCGTTGATGAGAATATCAAACAACCCCAATGTACGGTTGGCGTCGCTGAGCATCAGGCCAAAGCCCACCACCACAGCGATGGTGGTCATACCCTTAACGCCGGAAAAGAATCGGGCAAAGTATTCTCCCACCGTCATACGCTTCTGTATCACATACAGCAAGAACTGCACCACCAGGCACACGATGATACCGTGGAGCAGATCATTGTCAAACAGCACCGTGCCGCCCACCAGCGCCGCCAGCGGGACAACAGCGTTCCAAGCCGAGGAGACATTGTGCTCATCCACCTCGTCAATGTCCACCAGCTTCTCGTCCTTTTCTCCCGGTTCAAAGGCTGCGCCGCCGGAGGCCACCCGGTGATACGCCTGACGAAGCATGCCCACTTTCGGAAACCAGCCCAACGCCAGCAGCAGACTTACCAGCATCATCGCCAGCGGATAAAACATGAAGGGCACCGCCTGAAGGTAATCCGTGAACCCCAGGCCGAAGTCGGAGATCAGGCCCACGCTGAAGGCCGTCCAGCTGGTAAAGGGCACCGTCACGCACAGGCAGCAGGCCATAATGTTGGTCTGCATCGCCAGGTGCTCCCGGGGCAGACGGTTTTTATCGGAGACATCCCGCAGGCAGATGGTGGTAGTCAGGGCATTCAGATACTCGTCCACGAACATGATCACAGACAGCAGCCACGCCAGCAGCAGCGTTTTGCGGGGCGTGTTGGCCGCCTTCGCCAGCAGATCCCGGAAGCCCATGAGCCCGCCGGAGGCCTGAAACAGCGAGATCATTCCGCCAAAGCCCAGAATACTGCACAGCGCAAACTGATAGGAGCTGTTGCCCAGTGTAGTATACATGGCGTCGATCAGCCCAGTGAAAAAATGCTGGCGATGGACCAGCAGCACGGCCAGCAGGGTAGCCAAGACCATTGCATCTGCCATTTTGCGGGTCTTTAGGGCATATACGATCAAAAACGCCAACGGCAGAAACGCCATAACAGTATGCAGCACAGAAACATCTCCCTTCTCACACAGAGTATAGCAAACTCCAGTGAAAACCGCAACTGCGCATGAAAAAGCCGGCCTGGTGGCCGGCTTTTCATGCGTCGCTTATACAGACATTCTTTTCACACCGGGGTTCTCCCGCATAAAGGCCAGTGCTTCATCATGGGTGATCGGCGGCTCAAGCCGGACGGTGATCTCCATACGAAGGCAGCCGTCCTGACGGGTGAGGCTGCTCTCTGTCACCTGGCCGCGGTGCTGCTTCAGCAGATCGTCAAAGCGGGCCCGCAGCTCATCCGTATCCTCCAGCTCCACCAAAATTTCCTGTGTCGTGAGGGCGTCCGCCCCCACAGGGAAGCGGTGAAGAATGATTTGGATGGCAACGAGGACAGCCGCCTCGAACAGGCCCAGCCAATACATACCTGCACCCACAGCCATACCGATGGCGGCGGTACCCCACATACCGGCGGCGGTGGTCAGTCCGCGGATAGAGTTGCCGTTTTTGAATATTACACCGGCACCCAGAAAGGATATGCCGCTGACCACCTGGGCGGCAATGCGTGCAGGGTCGGCGCCGCGAAGGCCATCCACCGTAACACAGTCCAGGAAAGCGTATTTTGAGACGATCATAAACAGCGCGGAGGTACAGGCAATGATGCAGTGGTACGGATGCCCGCCTCCTTGCGGCGCTTACTGCGCTCCAAACCCACCAGCGCGCCCAAGGCGGCAGACAGCAACAGGCGAATGAGAAATTCCAGATTATCGTAAATAGTCAGGGTCGCTTCGGGCACATATTGCGTCAGTCCGGAAAGCATAACAGTCTCCTTTCAGCGGCACAGGCCGCAGGTATGGTACAGCAAGTATAGTGTGCATCGCCGTTTCTTATGCGGTATAGCGGCATTGGTCGGTAATAGCCTCCTTCAGCCGCCGCAGCGTCGGATCGTCCAGATCCCGGGGATAGGGCAGATCCGTCAGATCAAATTCACAGATCGTACTGTCCGGGTGCATGACAATGATCCGCCGTCCCAGCAGCAGCGCCTCCTCCAACTGGTGAGTAACCAGCACGATCGTGCGGGGCAGCTTCTCCTGAATGGCCAGGAGTTGGCTCTGCAGCTCCGCGCGGGTCAAAAAGTCCAGGGAGGCAAAGGGTTCATCCATCAGCAGCAGTTCCGCCTGCCCCGCCAGCACCCGGGCCAGGCCCAGACGCTGCTTCATACCGGTGGACAGCTCTGCCGGAGTCAGGTCGGCGTAGTCCTCCAAGCCCACCAGTCGCACGAATTCGCTGGCGCGCTCATAGCGCTCCTCCGGCGTTTTTCCCACGCCGCAGGCCATGGCCACATTCCGCTGCACGCTGGTCCAGGTGATGACATAGGGATCCGGACTGAGCATGGCACTGTGCCAACCCTCCGGAATCCGTATTGTCCCGGTGTCAGGCATCTCCGTCCCCGCCAGCAGCTTCAGCAGCGTGCTCTTGCCGCAGCCGCTGCGGCCCACGATCACAGTGATCTCTCCGGCAGGAATGGTCAGCGACAGGTCGCGCAGCACCTGTCGGGTACGGCTGGGCCGCGTCTCGCCGGTCAGGACGATATCCGTGCCGTAGGTGGTATAGGCCTTATCCACATGGTCAAGAACAACTGCGTCCATAGCGATACCTCATTTCCTCGTTTCGGCCGCCGGGCAGATGGACGGCACGGCTATCATAGCCCCGGCGGCGGGGCTTGTCAAGCGCCGCCGTCAGCCCAGCATCCCCAGTATCTCCTGCAGGCTGAAATTCTCCCGGTAATAGTCCAGCTCTCCGGCGATCAGCTCATCCAGCACACGCATACCCAGCACCTCCACCGGCGCCCTGTCGTCCGTCAGAAGGCAGTCCCCACCGGTGTAGGCCGTCAGATCGGCGGCCACCTCCGCCATCATGGCGGCGTAGTCTCCGTCGGTCAGCGCTGCGCGGCTGGCGGCAAAGCGCTCCGGCAGGCCAGGCGCGTTGGTGCAGAACACCTCCGTATTGGTGTTTCCGGGCACATCGGCCAGATAGGTGTACGCAAACACGCTGGCCATCGTATCGCAGAGGTACTGGTTGATGGAGCCATCCTCCCGGGAGGTCATGTTCAGGTTCACCACCATGACGCCCTCCGGCTTCAGGTGCTCCGCCACCGCCGCGAAGAACTCCCGGCTGGACAGCTGGAACGGAATAGTGATGTCCTGATAGGCGTCCACCATGATCACATCAAACTTTTCCTCCGACGCGGTCAGGTAGGCCCGGCCATCGGCTACAGCCACCTCCACCTCCTCCGGCAGGCCAAAATAGGTGCGGGCGATATCGGCGATCTTGCCGTCGATCTCCGCGCCCTGCACGGTCATGCCCGGGAAATAGCGGACGCAGTATCCGGCGTAGGTGCCGGAACCCATGCCCAAGATCATGGCGCTGCGGCCTGTGTTATCGGTACCGTCCATACCCGCCATACAGGGGGCTGCCAGCGCGTAGTCGTAGTACATTCCGGTGAGCTTACCGTCCTTGTTCTGCACCGACTGTACACCGAAGAGCACATTGGTGGAGAGCGTGGTGGTGTGGTCATCATCCTTGACCTGGAGGTAGTTGTAGATGGACTCGTCCTCCAGGGACAGGTCGCTCTCCCAGAATGCGAAGCTGTAGGTGGGCAGCGCAAAGCACAACCCCGCCACCAACACCACCGCAATGATACCGGTGACCGTCCTTTTTCGTTCAAAGATGAAGTAGACAATGCCGATGGCGGCCAGCACACCCGCAAAAATCAGGAACGTGGCCGCCGTACCCACCGCCGGGATGGTCAGGAACGTGGGCACAAAGGTACCGATGATGCTGCCGATGGTGTTCAGCGCATTCAGCTGCCCCACGGTCTTACCGGTGTCATCCAGATTGTCCACGGTGAACTTGGTCAGGGACGGTGTTACGGTGCCCAGCAGCACACAGGGGAAGGCGAAGATCACCAGGCAGGCTGCCAGCGCCGCCCAGACCAGAAAGTTCTTCGTTACGAACGTAGCCAGCAGGAAGGATATCCCGGCGATCATCCATCGGCCCGCAAAGGGTATCAACGCGATCCAGATCGCGGCGATGATGACCCGGCCATAGAGTCGGTCCGGCGACTTGCTCTTGTCAGCCATCCGTCCGCCCCAAATGTTGCCCACAGCCATAGCGACCATTATAACGCCGATAATGACCGTCCAAACGATTTGAGATGAGCTGAAATACGGCGCCATCAGGCGGCTGGCGCCCAGTTCCACCGCCATGACGGACATTCCCGCGAAAAACTCTGTCAGGTATAAAAACCACTTACTATGAGTCAGCTTTTTTCTCCATGGTACAAGGTCCTCCTTATAATACGCTTCTGTCCACCACGGAAACTACAAATGGTTCTCCCTGGATCGCCTTGTATTATAGCGTAGCATGACCGTTTCCGCAAGTACCTCTCTGTTTTCATGGCCTTCCCGCTGTTCTTCAGCTGCGCAGAAAAAGCCTCCGTTTCCGGAGGTTTTCTCTTATTTTGTGTCAGTTTTCTCGGATCGTTCTTGACAGAGAATAACGAAGCCGGTATGCTGATAGCAACGGGAGGTGCGGCGCCATGATAGATGGAAATATCATATTATCCGTGGCGAAGGCCATGGAGGTCCTGCAAATTCTGAGTCAGGCCGAAAGTCCGCTGTCGCTGAAGGAGCTGGCCACCCGGTGCGGATATCCGAAGAGCACCGTGTTCGGCCTGCTGACCACCATGCGGGCCTATGACGTAGCAGCGCAGACGCCGGACGGAAAATACACGCTGGGCCTGCGGCTGTTCGAATATGGGCGGCAAGTGGAACGGTCCTGGGACATCTCACTGGTGGCCCGCCCCTATATGGAGCACCTGTGCCAGCGGACCGGAGCGTCCGTTATGCTCTCGGTGTGTGAGGGCGGCAGCGTGATCACGCTGGATCAGGTGGAGACCCGGGACAATCTGCGCGTCGTGTCGGATATAGGTTCCCGGCTGCCAATCTACTGTACGTCGCAGGGCAAGGTCTTTCTGGCACATATGTCCCGCACCAGTGCCGAGGCGCTGCTGCGCGCGCAGCATATGACCCAGTTTACCCCGCACACCATCACCGATCTGACCGCGCTGATGCAGGAGATCGATCTGTGCCGTACCGACGGCTACGCCATTGAAAACGGCGAATACAAGATCGGCCTGCGCTCCATTTCCGCACCGGTCTATACCGTGGAGGGCAAAGCACGATACACCGTTGGCGTGATCGGTATGTTCCGCAGCACCCGTTCCGATGAATTCCTTGCGGCGGTGGAACAGGTCTGCGCCACCGCGTCCATGATCTCCACTGCGCTGGGCTATCGAAAAACGGAGGAGCTTTTGTAAGCCATACCTCCGCCGTTATCGGCGCACTGGAGAACGCACTGCACATGATCGCTGCAGAGGGTCACGGCTGAGCCGCGTATGCCTTTGCAGCGTTTCCGGCAACGGCGAAAACGGCTTGTTTTCCAGTCAGTATCCTGATGGGTAATGAGAATGTGCCGAATGGACTGCGGTGCAATACCCGGCCATGCCATCTTCTCCGCCAGCCGTTCGTAGTTATAGCCGGCGTCGATCATGATGGCAGTCCCGCCGCCTGTTTTCAAGACGCTGTCTGCTCTTTTCTCACATTTCTCGTCAAATACCCCCCGCAGGAAAAACAAAAACACACGTCCGGCCCAGTCAGGCCGGACGTGCGTATATTCTCAGGCTGCACAGAAAGCAAGACCCGGTCAAAGCGCGGTCCCCTTCTTCGGCACAAACAAACCACGCATATCGGCACACTCCAGCTCCAGCAATGCTTTTTTCCTCCGGATGCCACCGCCATAGCCGGTAAGGCTGCCGTTTGTACCCACCACACGGTGGCACGGGATCATGAGAGAGATCGGGTTGTGCCCCACCGCGCCGCCCACCGCCTGTGCGGACATTTTGGCCAGCCCCTGCTGGCGAGCCGCTTCAGCAGCGATCTCTCCGTAGGTCATGGTCTTTCCATACGGTATCGTCAGCATGATGTCACAGATACGCTTACGGAACGGTGTGGTATCATAGCGCAGCGGCGGCAGAAACCCCGGTTCCTTACCGGAAAAATAGATATCCAGCCAACGACCGGCCTCTGCAAACAACGGGTGTTCCCTTTGTGCAGTCACTTCTGGCAGAACGCTACCAAAATACCTCTGCCCGTTGAACCATAGACCAACAATCGCCTCATCGTCGCAGGCCAGCGTGATCGTACCCAGCGGCGACATATACTCGGATGTCCAGATCATCTCTTTCCCTCCAATCTCTTTTTTCGGCTTATGATCTTTCAACTCCGGTATCGCTCCACCGGCCACCGCCCACAGATACAGGCTCGCCACGCTGCCATACGGGCTAAACCGACGGCGGTATATCTCAAACCGCTTACGGTCAATGCTGCGGTGGTGATAGAGCATCCGCAGTCCGCGCTGAATAGCCAGATCGTCGTAACTAAACACATCGGGCCGCTGCATACAGAACAACAGGATCATTTCCGCTGTCCAGATGCCAACACCCTTCAGACTGCTCAGTTCGCGGATCACCTCCCCGTCCGTTTTCTGCCATATGCCGTCCAGATCAAACACACCGTCCCGGGCCTTTTGCGCCAGATCTGTGATGTATTCCGCCTTACGGAAGGTCATACCCAGGGCTTGCAGTTCAGGGACTCCCGCCGCAAGGATGCTCTCCGCGTTCACCTCACCCAGCGCATCCCGCATCCGCTGCCAGATGGTCGCCTGCGCTTTAGTCGATATCTGCTGGCCGATGATATGATGGACAATGGCAGAGAACAAGTCCGTATCCACGGCACGGTCGATATGGCCAACGCGGTCAATGACCTCACCAAGCCGCCTGTCTTTCTGCCGCAGATAAGAAAGCTCTGTTTCCCCGTATTCGAAATACACCACTGTCACCGCCCTTTCATCTTCACATACAGGCAGGCACCGCCGCTAAACACCGTGAGACTATGATCGGATACAGTTCCCATAGTGCGGGCTGCGCTCTGACACAGAGTATACCATCCGCCCCCGCTGTTTGCAACCACCGGTCCAGTTATCGTCAAACCCACCTCAAACGATACGTTGGTTTCGCGTTTTCCTGTCGGCTGCCTATCGACAACATACGCTTCGGTCAGCCGGAGACACCGATGTATTTGAGGCCATTCTTATCTCACCGTAAGAAAATACATCCTTATGAACGGAAACGGTTGATGCGTCTGGCTTTGTGCCAGACGCATCTATACCGGTAATTCTTTATGGTACGCCCGACTGGATTCGAACCAGCGGCCTACAGAGTCGGAGTTATCAGGCCGTCAAGCCGGAAAGCCCTGCAGGGCAAGGGTTTGGTTGGTGTTACACAAATTTCCGCCATTCTGAAGAAAAACCTCGGAAGCCTTACAGGGCAAGACTTCCGAGGTTTTTTGCGGCGGAGTGCACCCTGAATTGCAAGGTCGAAATCAGGTCTTTGATAATTTTCAATGTATCGCCTTACTGCCTTTTTCCGGACGATGAAAACCGGAAGTTCTCCGTCTACTATATGGAACTGGCTCCCGGCAGCCATCGGCAGTCGGAGCCGCATCTGCGGGGTACCACCGAGTTTGTCACCCTTTTCGCCGGTGCAATCGAAATCACGGCTGATCAGAAGGCCATTGTCGTTCAGGCGGGCGAAAGCGTCCGCTTTCAGGGCGACACCACCCACGCCTACCGCAACATCTCCAACCAAACCACCATTCTGCACATGATCCTGTATAACCCGTAAAAAGACGCGAGCCGCTGTATTGCAGCGGCTCGCACCTTTTCTCTCAGTCGTCTATCTCAGCCTCGTGCTTGAGGATCGCGCCGGAGGCGGCGTTGATCTCGTAGCTATACTCCATGCCGCCGGATTTGAACTCGACCTCGTAGACGAGCGTGCCGTCCTCGTCGTCCAGCTCGATCTCCATGTCATACGCTTCATTTTCGCTCACGCCTGCGTGGTTCAGGGCAATGGACTTCGCCTTGGCATGGCCGATGTCGCCGGTGGGCGCAATAGGCTTTGCCGTCTCATCCCCTACAGGGGCCGTGGCTGGCAAGTCCTTCTGCCCGCTGAGCACCTTCCCCGTGTAGGCGTCCACCAGATACTCAAACTCACCCCATGCCGTGTGCAGCTCCACCTCGTAGTGCGCGGGAGATTCGTCGAGCTCGGAATCGACCTCCGCCGTGACGGAGTCGAGCGCCGTTGTCCCGGCATACTGCTCCGCGGCGTAGGCGGCGGCATCCTTACCGATGGGCATGGCGGGCGCGCCCGCTTCCGCAAGGTCCTTCAGCTCCTCCACCGAGAGCTTTGCCAGCGCGTCAAACTTGAGCGCCGGGTTGATGGCGAGGACGCGGTTCACCAGCGCCGCCTTGCCGGTGGAAATGTTGTTTTCCCGGGCCTGCTGCTCCCGCGCCGCGTCCTGCGTCAGCGTCTGCGTCAGGACGGCGGCCTTCGCTTCGCTGGTCTGCAGCACACCGTCCACGGTGCTGGTCAGCTCGCGCTGGAGCTTTTCCGCGCGGGCGGTATTCTTGTCCTCCACCGAGATCATGATGGCGGAGGAAATGCTGTCGAGATAGCCGTTTCGCACGAGGCTCCCCACGATGGCGTTCACCGCCACATCCAGCTTTGCGCCCTTGAGGTCAGCCCCATTACTCATATCCGCAAGGATGGCTTTTGCATCCTCGTTGAGCGGCGCGCAGGCGAGGACCTTTTCGCTCCGATTCACCTTCAGCTCGATGCTCGGGTTCACATCCAGCGAAACCACGGACGCCACCGCGTGTGCCTGCTGATAGAACACGCCTCCGCCGCCAAGCAGCATTACCGCAAGGCAGGCAGCCAATGAGCGATGTCCATTTTCTATTTGCCGTTTTCTTTGTTGTCATGGGAATTACCGTTCCTTTCCGCTCTTCACAGCGGGAGAGAACGCCGTTCACATCATCCGGCGCGGTCTTTTCAAGCGCCGCAGCCAGCCTCTGCTCCATTTTTTCATTGGTCATCGGGCGTCATCTCCTTCCAGAAAGCTGCGCATCTTTTTCAATGCTCTGTGATATTTCGACAGGACGGTGGGGAGCGGCAGCTCCAGCAGCGCCGCGATCTCCCGGTGCTTCATGCCTGTGACCGCGTGGAGCAGCACGATGCGCCGCTCCTCATCGCTAAGGTTTGCCAATGCGCCTTGCAGCAGCGCGCGCTCGTCGGCGTCCAGTCCGCACTCCCGCGCGGGAATGGCGTCCCATTCCTCCTCACTGAGGGCGGCATGGCGTTCCTCCCGCCGCAGGCGCATCAGGCAGAGGTTTCGGCACACGGCCAGCAGCCAGCCCATCGGCGATCCGGTGAGTCGGTACTGCTCCGCGCAGTCCCACACCTGCACATAGACGTCCTGTGTCAGGTCCTGCGCGTCGTGCGCGTTTTTGAGGTAGGACAGCGCTAAGCCGTACACCGCCGACCGCGTGCGCTGGTACAGCTCCGCCAGCGCGTCGCGGTCACCACCGGCAACGCGGAGAAGCGATTGCTGCAGCTCGTGCCGATCCTCTGCCGGAGCATATTCGGTTGTCATCAGCATACTGAGCATAGGCTTCCATCTCCTGTCATCCGTGTAATGCACGGAAAGGACGATTTATTGCATTTGGACTTAAAAACTTTTTTGATCAAGCTCCGCTGAGCACCTCGTAAACACGGATCAGTGCTGCGACCTCGCAGGCAAACCGATTTGTCAGCGCCTTCTCCTCCCACCATGTTCTCTGCGGCGTTGTGTAATGCCCTACGCTGACCGCCGCCTGCGGCGTGGGCAGCGGCACCGGCCGCAGCAAGAAGGAGGCGGAGCAGTCCGCCGCCCGCAGCGCCCCGGAGCAACTGAAGAAGAGAGAAAAAAGAACACACCCGCACGGGACGGCAAGGGATGCTGGAGATATGACGCAGGATGCGCTCAGCTGGACTCCAAGTCACACAATAGTCATCAAACCAAAGCGGAACTTTTATCACCTACCGCATATAAAAACCGTCTCAAGCGATATGTTTGAGACGGTTTTTGGTACGCCCGACTGGATTCGAACCAGCGGCCTTTAGAGTCGGAGTCTAACGCTCTATCCATCTGAGCTACGGGCGCATATCATATTCTGTTTTATCAACTTACAGCTTCACTACTATACCACCTTCCCGGCGCAAAGTAAAGAAAATTTTTCTCTTCACTTTGTTAAAAAAGTTGACAACTTCGCATACTTGTTGTAGAATAGCCACAATACATCGAGCGCTGTGCGCCGCATTCCACACAAAAGAAGCGTTTTTCTATGAAGAAGCAAAAAATCTCCGATGCTGTCATTCATCGTCTTCCCCGGTACTATCGGTATCTGGACGATCTGTACAACAAAGGCGTGGTGCGTATCAGCTCCAACTCTCTGGGCGCCAAAATGGACATCACCGCCTCCCAGATTCGGCAGGACCTGAGCTGCTTTGGCGAATTCGGCCAGCAGGGGTATGGCTACAATGTTGCCGAGCTCCGCTCGGAGATTGGCCATATCCTGGGCATTGACAAGGGCCACCGCCTCATTATCATCGGTGTGGGCCACTTGGGTCACGCCCTGCTGCAGAATTTTGATTTTGATAAGGTCGGTTTCCGGATCGACTCCGCTTTTGATGTCTCCCCCCGCGCTGATAGGCACGGAGATCCGCGGTGTCTCGGTCCACTCGATGGATGAGCTGGAGGAATATGTCGCCAACTATCACCCCAACGTGGCGGTCCTGACCGTCCCGCAGAATGTAGCCCAGCCGCTGGCGGACCGTTTGATCGGTCTGGGTGTGCGCGGCTTCTGGAATTTTACCAATGTGGAGCTCTCCACCAAGGAGGACGGCGTTTTCTTCGAGGACATCCACTTTGTGGACACCCTGCTGCCGCTCAGCTATCGCATCTCGCAGCTCTGAGGCGCACACTTTACCGCAGCCGGCATACTATGAGAATGAGACCGATGTGGCGGTCAAATTTTCATAGGAGGTTACGGTATGTGTAATCAGAATTCCTGCTTTGGCGGCAGCAGCTGCTGCTGGATCATCATCGCCATCATCCTGCTGTTCCTGTTCTGCGGCAACGGCTGCGGCAATGGCTGCGGCTGCGGCGGCAATAACGGCGGCTGCGGGTGCAGCTGCTGAGGATCTACCGCGCATTACGCGTCCCCGCCGCAAGGCGGGGACGTCTTTTTTCGCAGGCCGCTCTGCGATACAACCACACATCGATAAAAACAATGCGGACAAGCACCGCTTTTGACCGAGAGGAGGCCCGATCATGGATATTTCCCCCTGCGCGGCTACTACGCGGCGCATACGCCCACGCTGATGGGCGAGAGAGGCGGCTCCGCCGTGCTGGTCCCCCTGATCCTTCAAAACGGCGAATACTGCCTGCTGTACGAGATACGCTCCGCCAGCGTCCGGCAGCCGGGCGAGGTGTGCTTCCCCGGCGGCAAGCGCGAGGCCGGGGAAACGGCCATCCAGTGCGCCCTGCGGGAGACCTGGGAGGAGCTTGGCATCCCGGAAAGCGCCGTGACCGTGATCGGCGAAATGGACTTCATCCACATCCGTGCGGGCAGTCTGCTGCGGCCCGTGCTGGGCGAGGTAGACCCTGCGACGCTGGCAGCCATGCACCCCGCGCCGGAGGAGGTAGCCGGCACCTTCCTGCTGCCCCTTCGAGAGTTGAAGGCGCATCCGCCGGAGGTCTACCTGTACCGGCAGCCAGTGGAGGCCCCGGATTTCCCCTATGCGGACGCCGGCGTCCCTGCGGACTACCCCTGGCGTCCCTGGCGGCTGGAGGTCCCGGTGTATCACGGCCTGCCTTACCACCTGTGGGGAATCACCGCCCGCATTACTATGGATCTGCTCGCATCTGTAAAAAGATCCCCGGCGATATACATCGCCGGGGATCTTCCCCAGCACGCCAAAATGCTCCAGAATGATCTTCACACCTATCAGAATCAGGATAGTGCCTCCCACGAATTCAGCCTTATTCTTGTACTTTGCGCCGAACACATTGCCCACATACACGCCGCCCAGGGAGATCAGGAACGTGGTGCAGCCGATAAGACAGACGGCCAGCCAGATGGACACAAACAGCTCCACCATGGAGAACGTGACGCCCACGGCCAGCGCATCGATACTGGTGGCCACGGCCAGCACCAGCAGCTCCTTGTGCTTCACCTGCCCGTCGGAGGGCTGCTCGTCCTCCTCTTCCTCAGCGCGGCTCTCCCGAATCATGTTGCCGCCGATCCATGCCAGCAGCACGAAGGCGATCCAGGGCGCGAACCGCGTCACATAATGGGCAAACTGTGAGCCCAGCAGCCAGCCCAGCGCGGGCATGACCGCCTGAAATACGCCGAAATACAGGGCGATGAGAAACGCGCTCCTCTTATGCACCTTGTCCGGCATGGCCAGTTCGTTGGGCGCAAAATCAACGACCTCCGCCATCTGGATGACGAAGCCAGCGCCGTAGCCCGGCAGCCCTGCTCCACAGCGCGTATCAATTCATGCACGTGCTTCACGCCCCGCTCCAGGTGTGCATCTGGAAGCGGGCGGGCTGCCTCTGTTCCAGCGTGACCCCCTTGACTTCACCAGGTGCAGCCCGCGGGCCGCGTTTGCGAAATCGCCGCGACTGGCCAGCGAAACTCCGGCCGGATGCTCGGCCTGCGGGTCGAAGCGTCCGTGCAAACTCCGCAAACGCCCGCTTGGTGCCTGTCCATATTGACCAGCCTGCCGCCCTGTTCACCGCGACAAGATCGTAGGGTGTCCTACGCCCCGGCGTGACACCCGGCACCAGATACACCTCAGCCCCCGGTACCAGCAGTTCACGACAGCGTCCGGTGCCTCACATGGCAGACCGTCTCGGCGCCGTCCAGCTCCACCAGCGCAATGAAGCGATTGGGCGCGAGAGAAAGCGGCCCTGCACTACATTTCGTACCGGCGCCGCCTCCCCTACTTTCGGAATAAAACACAGTATAGCACAGACAATAGCGGATGGAAAGTATTTTCTTCCAAGGAAAGGTCGTTTCCTGTGGTTTGTGTATTCCGTCAATGAACCAAAAATTTTTTAGGACTTCTCACAATTTTGTAGTTTTAGCTTTTTTCGGATTGCATTACTACCAAATGTTTGGCAATGTGGTAATCTATATTAGTATGGGAGGAGATCCAAACCATGCCTGAAATTCCAACCTGTTCGTCGTGCTGATGGGCCTGGAACTGGTGTTCGCCAGACTGCTGCAATGCATCATACTGCTGGTCACGCGATGAGCTGGGTATGTGCCCGCACCGCCGCGCCCAAGACCGTGCCCCCAGATGCCGGCGGCTCCCGCCGCCATACCCCACCTGGCGCCGTCTGCCCCGCGATGATGGCGCCGTAGCCGCTGCCGCTCGCCGAGTTATGGGGACCGATGTCTCCGCCATCGTATCGTATCCATGAAGAAATTCTTTATTGAGGATTTCACCAAGCGAAAAAGTACAGAGTCAATGTCAACGTTGCCGTGTATGAAGTCGGCTGGAGAAGTCCTTAAGCGCAGCTCCGCTGCTCCGTGGCCGCCCCTGCGGCTGCTCCCGCCCCCTGCCGCAGCCC
>VOFB01003779.1_pt1 | contig 61471 bp, 111 predicted proteins | sample 5384141 | NCBI WGS metagenome assembly VOFB01 (sample SAMN12384721, study PRJNA508395) | human gut metagenome | isolation source: healthy gut A | host: Homo sapiens
CCTCTCCTCTATATATTATGAAACTTTTTTCTTTATGATAACAATACCTCCAGCTAAAATTGCAATGCCACAACACCTATTATAGAATACTTAATCACATCTCCAGAAACACCTGTTGGTGGATGTATAACAATATCCTCTGGATAATGATAATCAGGTTCTTTATTATTACCTGGAATATTTCTAGTTGTATCACTTGGATCAGGCTTCTCTGGATTAAAGTTACCTAATTTTTCACCAAATGTATTTGATGTATCATCTGCATAAATCTCTCTACCCCAATTTTTGTTACTTCAACAATTTCTGCCCAGTTACTATATCTCATATCTTCTTGTGTTGGTGCCAAAGATTTATCTAACAACAATTTTACAGGTACTGTAGTCTTTTCGCCTGGTTTCAATTGTGTTGTTCCAAAACCTTCACCTATTAAAACTGTAGTATACTTAGATTCATCTGGATTCTCAGCACTTGTTAGTTCTGAACGAACATTGTCTGATAACCATTTATTTGCATCTGACCATTTCATAACAGCCCACTTATTGCCTTCATTTGTAGCATTTTCATCTGTTAGCATCTTACTATTTTTATCAAATGATAATCCATTATCTACATAGTCAATCATGTTTGATACAGTTGTCCTTACAATATTAGAATCTCCACCTGAGTACCAGATCTATAATATGCTTTTGTATTATATTCTAACTCACTCTTATTTGTTATATTAAATCCATATTCTACAAATAATTGTGCTCTTTGTAAGATTTCCATATCTATTTCCATCTCTACGAAACCTTTTCTAGCTAAATCTGTTTTACTTGTTCTTCCTGTTGATGGCATATATTTAACATTTGCTACATTCATATCTGCACTTGGAACTATTTTTTTTAATACACTTCCCTCACTAGTTTTTAATGTTATTTTATTTATAACATTATCAACTTGAACCTTGTATCTAGGTCTTTCTACAATTCCAAAATCCACATCACTTACTGTAAATATTTGAATTGTTTCTTCTTCCTCTTCTTCATCTTCTTCTGAAACTGTATCATCTTTTTCCACACGGAACACCATACAAGGTGTGAATGCATCTAATGTTAAGGTTGAATTAATTTCTGTATTATATCTTATATGCTGTTTACCATCTGCATATCCTGCAGCCCATGTATTTTCAATTTCTTTTCTTGTACTTGAACCATCATTTGGTAAATTATAATATTCATTATGACTGTCATATACATCTATAGCATCTGAATACCTTGTTCCATCAAGATACCAATATCCATTTTGTCCATCATAATTTCGTTGTAATCTGCTAGAATCATATATAGTTGCCTGATATTGCTGTACAGGATAAGTATCATCACCATATTGGAATACTACAATATAGTTTCCTGGTAAAAATCCTCTAATTCATAAGTTCCATCTGAACCGGTTGTATCTGTTATTACTGTTGAGCCACTTGGTCCATAGCCTTGTGCTGGATTTCCTAAATTCATTCCTGCACCTATATCTATTAAACTTACCTTTACTCCACTTACCTTCTTAGTATCTTGGTCTGTATATCTTCCGTCACCTTTTCTTTCTTGTCCTTCCTTAAATTCGGCATCTGTATGGTCTTCAAAAACTACACCTGTTGTTTTTTCTTTCGTTTGCTGATAATTTTAAAGTAACATCTGGTGCCCAACCTAAATCATCTTCTACTGTTTGTAATCTTCTACTTGGATCTGCATTTCCTACTGCTGAGTCATTATCAATTGCTGTATATGGACTTCCATTCTTTTTAGCTGTACATGAATTTATTTCTGCAACATTTGCTGCAATATTAACATTTCCATTTAACATACTTACTAATTTTGCTTGTGAAACTTTATATCTTACATAAATTTCTTCATTTGATCCTATTGGTATGTTAACTTTATTATACTGTCCATTATAAGAGCTTAAACTATTATAAGAAACATTTCCATTAACACTTACCGTTCCTGAACTTTGATTAATGGTTGCTGAAGTTCCTACTTGTTCTATCGTTAAACCATTATCAAAGTAATTTACTATATCTCCTACAGTTGTAGTTATTGATGTATTTTGATTTCTTATATTAATTTTGTATGTTAAGTATACATTTAATGCTCCTGGGTTTTGTTTATTATATGATGCATCTGATGAATATATTTCTCTAACAAGTGGTGTATTATATGCATCTGTTACCCTTATTTTTATATTATAATCATCATTTCTATTGTATTTATATACATGTGAATATGTTTGACCATAATCTTGTCTTGTTAATGCCACTTCTGCTGCATATAATTGATTTTTTTTATTGCCATATCTGGTAAATCTCTTTCATAGATACCAAAGTTTACATTATATATAGTATCATTTGATGTTGATTGAGCATCTAATCTAAATCTGGTTTGACTTGTATTTGCTGTTATATGATACTTACTATTTGCATAATATTGGTCATTATACGCATTTCCTCTATCATCTGAAGCATTTGCTTTATATAGAACTTTACTTTCATATCTGCCTTCACTTGGATATTGTCTGTATTGATATTCTACTGTATCTCCACCATTTGCGTTATTAACAGATATTCCACTTCCATCTATTTGTGAATTTGCCGTTATTGTAGAGAATTTTTGGTTAAGATTGCTTCTATTGCCTGAACTTTCTGCTGCTTTTGAGCCATCACTTGAAAAACTTGTTGCTACATTTTCATATTTTATTCCATTATATTCAAATTCTATTGTATATTGAGATAATTCTAATAATCGTATTTTTAAGTCTTGTCCATAAAATCTATATTTACCTGTTGAACCTGTTGAACTTCCTCTACTGTTATATCCTGATGATACTTCTGCTACTTTATTTCCATTTTTCTTTAGTATTACTCTAACTCCATTTATTCCTTCACCAGAATCAAATTTGTCATTTCTTGCACTTGTCTTTCCTTCTCCTCCATCTAAGAATACTGTTCCTTCAATATCTATTAGTATTGGTGAATTTGATACTGATGTTGTATTTCCACTTGATATGCTTATACTTCCATAAGTTGTTGCTCTATATCCATAAGGTACTGAAACTTCATAAGCTATATAGTTTCCTTCTGGCGCTCCATCAATACTGATTCTACCACTATAATCTGTTACAAATGTGTATGCTTCACTTCTATCAACTAATTCCAAACTTGAATTTAAATATTTTCCTGTACTTGAATCCATTATTATAAATCCTGCACCTGATATTGCTCTACTATCTAATGAGTCATACTTGTATATTCCAAATCCTACTGTTACTGGTGGTGGTGGTTCTGGCGTGTCTGGAGTATCTGGAATATTTGGTACTTCTGTAACTTGATTTAATGTTACACTTACACCATTTGTATAATAAAGTTTATAACCTGTAGGTACTACAACCTCATAAGCTACATAAGTTCCTTCCGGAACATTGTCCAAATTGATTTCACCATTACTATCTGTTCTAAACTGACCAGCTTGACTCTCATCAACTAGTGTCTTACTACTACTTAAATATTTTCCTGTTTTTGTGTCTTTAAATTTGAAATATGCATTTGCTAAACCACTTCCTGTACTAGAATCATATTTTCTAATAATTATACTAAATCCTTGTGGTTTTGGTTTATTTGAAATTTTGTAATTCCATTTTGTTTCATTGTAATTCCACTTGTATTTGTTACTATATATCCCGCAGGTGGATCGACTTCATAAGCAACATAATTTGCCTTATTTATTTTTGCAATTGAAATTTTTCCACTTGAATCTGTCGTGAATTGATATGCACTACTTTTACTTACTTCACTATAACTACTACTCAAATACTTTCCAGTATCTTTATTTTTTATGATAAATTTTGCACCTGCTAATGCCTGTTTACTATCTGAGTCATATTTATATATTTCCAAACTTATGTCTTGTTTTTCTTCTTCATTCTCTGCCACATCATAGTCATTTGAATCACTCAGTTTCTATTCGTTTTCAGAGGTATTGCTTTTGTTATCTTTTTATATCCATTAGGAGCTGTTACTTCATAAGCAACATATTTACCAATTGGTAACCCACTTAAACAATTGATGTATATTTTCCATCTTCTGTTGTTGTACTAAATTTTGATGCACTACTTTCACTTACTAAATTTCCATTTCTATTTATATATTTTTTTAATGTTTTATTATAAATTTTAAATTTTGCACCTTTTAATACTTTTCCATTTTCATCTGTTTTACGAAGTTTAATTGTTGTATTTATTTTCTTTCCTGCAAACACTATTTGACTCTGTAGAACTCTACTTCCTGTTCCATTACATTCTACTCCATCAAATACTACGAATCTACCCTTACATCTTAAATAACCATTTTTCACAGCTGTAGAAATTTGACTGTCATATCCACTATTTACACCTATACGTCTTAACATATCTGGTAAAACACTAGTATTATGATATGCTCTACATACAGCATCTGATACAACATATTTATATGCTCCACTTGCCGCCAAATATGATGCTGCATACAAATATTTACCTGCTGCACTATCGGCCTGTATTGTAGTACTACCACTTCCTTTATAAACTTTTATTGAACCATCTCCATCTATATTAACATCTATTACAGCTGAAATATAAAATACAGAAATATCATAATTACCATACATACCATAATCATGTGCATCAATACAAGCTGCATTTGCCATTTCATATATTTGTCCACTAGAATATTTATCAGCTGCCTTTCTACCTGCAATTGCATTTAACTTTTCTGCAAAATATAAACTATCAGAACCTTTCTGTGCCGCAAGAACTACATCATCTACTGCAAATTGTGCCCCGTATGGTGCTCTTCCTTTATCTGTCATTCCATTTTGCTTATCCAATTCTAGTATTAAGTTTGCCGCTTTTTACATTGGAATTAGGAAAATGACAAATAATGCAATCATTGCAATAAACATTGCTAAATATAAATTAAATTTTTATTACTCTATTATTTCTCATATTTTTCCTCCTTCCTAACATAAAATACTACATATAGTACACCTGCTAACATAGCAATTATTATAAAACTAATTACAAAAGCTGTACCTGTTTTAATACTTACTATAACATCTGCTTCACTAAAATCATCTTCTCCGTTTTGCTTATTATTAGGTGTTGAATCTTTGTTAATAAATTTTCTGAATTAGATACACTTGCAATTTCAGCAGTATTATATGTTGTTCCTAAATTATTTTCTGTCATTTTCTTTGTTAAAATCAATGTTACTTCTTTACTTTCACCTGGATTTATTTTTACATCAGAAAGCACTGCTGTATGCAAATTTCCATCATTATCTTTTATACCATGTTTGATTTAAAGTTTTATCAAAAGTAACATCTTCTGGCATATAATCTATAATATCTGTTGCTGTTCCTACAACTTCACCTTCATTTGTGATTTTTATTTTTGTATTTCATTTGTACAGTTGTGTTTGCAACTTTTTTAGCATGTATCTCTACTTTGCTAATTTACTATCTGAGAAACTTTTTATTGTATTTTTCACTTCCATTTTGCAATGTTACTTCTGTTACTGTTTTATCTAGTCTAAGATCAAATACTTTATTTTTAATAAATCCTGCATCAATATTTTTCTAAAATTGTATTCTTTACTTCTAAAAATATCTGTAACTGCTAACTCTTCATCATTAGAAGTTTTTGCAACAACATCTGAGTTTACACTTTCTTTAACTCCATCTTTTGATAAATTGTTGGTTTATATGTATTTTTATCATAAACAACTGCTACTAAATATTTTCCATTTGCAAGATCTTTAAAATCATATTCACCAAATTCATTTGTTTTTTGTTCGTTTATTTGTTTTCCTGTTGAAACATCTATTAATTTTACTGTCATATTTTGTAATACTTCTTCTTCTAGTTCTCTTTCACCGTTTTGATTTTCATCATTCCATACAACTCCCATGATTTCTGGTAATTGTTGTTCTGCATCATCATCTGCATCATCTGAATTTTGATAATCCTCTAATAAATAAACTATTTCTTTTGTACACTTTCTTGTCCTACACTAAAAACATTAACTGTACTTTCTAACTGAGATTCTATTGCTTCATTAGAATCTACAGTTGTATTTATTTTAATTTTTATCTCACCTTTTGCTGTTAGTTTTACTGTTTTGAAAAAATACCTTCTTCTATTTTTATATCTGTTTCTGTTCCATCTATAGACATTACAGCCTTATTTATAACACATCCATTTGAATTTCTAAAATCTATTGTTACTTCTTTATCAATTGAACTATTTCCCTTAATATCTAAAACATAGTCTATTTTGTCTCCGTTTCTTACATTTTTTTCTTTTGCACTTCCTGTATAACTAACTTCCATATTAATTTTGTTTGATTATATTTCATCTTTAATATATTTGATTGTACTGTATCTTTTTAACTGTCGCATTAACTAAAATACTTGCTTTTTTTTTTGTATTTGTTCTGTAGGCATTTCTTTTTGTTTTAAAGTTTTGATTAAATATATATTCACCTTTTTTGCTGCTAATTTATCAATTTTAAATTTATTTGTCCATTTTCATCTTGCTTTATATCGGTTAAATCTTCTCTGTCTCCTGTGGTTTTAGATAATATTAATCCATCTGAAACATATTCCTTTAAATCAATATTTGTCAATTCTTGATCTGTTAAATTTTGCACTTGTATACACATTGAGTACAAATCATTTGTTCCATAAGTATTTTCTTCTGAACGGGTATTCATAACCGCTACTTTAATTTTACTATCTTTTATCGGATTTTTAGTGTTTCATAATTTTTTTCATCTAAGCCTTCAGCTGTTATTTTTATATTTCCTTTTGTTGTTTTAGTATCTGTTATTTTTTTAGTAGCAAATTCATAATCAAATTCTATACTTTTCCCAGCTTCAATTTCTAAATTTTCTTTTTTAATTTCTTTGCATTTTTTCATCTTCCCTATAAAAAATATTCCAAGCCTTTTCCAATGTTATAGCATTTTGACCTTCAACTTTTATTTCATTATAAAAATTGCATTTTCTTGAGTTGCAACAGCTGTAAGTCCTTTTATTTTATTTTTTGTATTATTGGTTATTTTTACATGATAAGAAATTACTTCACCTTCAAAATTTCGTCACCATCTTTTATCGCCTTGTCAGCCTTTTTTGCAACATATTCTACTGTTAATGGCTCTACTTGTTCTATTTTCTTTTCATCTTCTTTTTGTTTTGTTATTATCCGTTGTTTTTCCATCACTTGTTGATTTGTCAGTACTATCTGCCTTATTTTCATCTTTTGTTTGGTCTTGTGTTTCTTTAGGTGTAACTACTGTGGAAATATTATCATTTTAGTTGCCTCATTTTCAACACTTGCTATTTGTGGCGTAGATACTGTTGTTTTATTAGTTTCACTTAAAGTTTGTTCATTTATACTATAATTAACGGTATCTTGCATATATCCTTGTAATCCACCATCTTGTTGTTCTTGAACATTTACCTCATATTCAAATTTAGATGTTTGTCCTGATGTCATTGTTCCCACATTTATTCTAAACCTTTGAACCTTTGAATAATCTTCTACATTTGTTGTCCAATTTTCTCCTGACTTCTCATAAGAATATTCAACTGTTTCCTGATTATTCAATTCTTGTATTCCTTTTGCATAAGATAATTTGACCTCTTTGCTATCATTTGTATTACTTATTGTTCCTTCAACCTTTGCATCTTGTACATCAAAATTGTTATTATTAACAACTGTTACTTCTCTTTTTATTGTTTTTGCAGTGTCTTTTGTTGGAAGTGAAATATCTTTTACTTCTGTTCCTAAACTTTCAGTATTTTCACCATCTTTATAACCTTCGACATTTGAATATGTAAATACTCCTGTTTTCGCATTACCATTTATTTGAACATTAAATGTTTTTGCCTCTTGTCCAACATTTTCTACTACTACCTCTATTGAGCTGTAAAAGAAGGAATGTCTTTATATAATTCTATATCAGCATTTACTACTATTAAAGCCTCTTCATCTACATCTTTTTATAATCTTTTTGTTCTCCATTTACAGTTAATTTTATAACATAAGCTCCATCTTCTCTGTTAAATCCTTCCGCTTTAACTATTTGTAGTTCTTCTCCACATAATAGTTTAATTGAATTAGCTCTTACATTTTTTACTTGTTTAGGAAATACTAATTGTATTACTGGATTTTTATATAATACATTTGACAATTCTTTTGTTTTTAATGTTGCATATAATTCTACACCTTTATTAATATCAGTTGTTCCTAAATTAGCATTATTTACTGAAACTTCTACCTTTTCTTCTGCTTGTGAAAAACTTGTATTTGAAATAGCACTTACAGTTTTTCCATTATATATAATGTTGATTTCATTTTCTATATGATCATATTCTTCCAATTGTTTTTGTGTAAATCCTATATCTCCCACAAAATATTTTTTATTTTTATATTGATTTCTCAATTTTTCTGAACATTTTCAAATTTCAATGTTGCTTTAGTAATATTTTCTGGATATTTTACAACTATATAATCTCCTTTCTGTTTCTGTTTCTTTGTCTATTGTTGCTATTTCTTGTCCATCTTGATTTAATACTTTTATTTTTGCTTCTTGTCCAAATATGTTTAAAAATTCTTCTTTATTTATGTATGTATTTTCTAAAATGTATTTTTTGGGACTCTACCTTTATTTGAAAAATATGTTTTTCCAACTTCAATTGATATATCTTTTATTTGTGAAACTTCTGGAATTTCTATTGTTGCTGTTTCTTCTATATATGCCTTCTTAGATGATTTAACATTAAAATATTCTTTTGGTAATTCTTTTGTAGACGTTTCTTCTGCACTTATAATTTCTGTTGTTGGTTTTATTGTTTTTTCTTCTTCTAAAACCTTTTGCACTACATCTGTTTTACCATAATATTTTGTAGTAATTGTTCCCTTTACTGTTTTTGATATTTGTTTTACATTTATTTTTCCTTCATATAAATAAATAATTTTATATACATCTTTATCTGTCTTCCAACTGATTTGGTCATTATTGACATCATTTTTATTCTGTATAATCAATTTGGCTAAATCTGCATCATATTTAGAATCAATTTCTTTTCCATTTTTTAAAACATTTATTTTACTTGGTTTTATACCATCTAACTCTGGTACTTCTAATTCTATGTTTTCTTCTTGCTTTGGAAGAATTTGATTTGCTGTTTCTACAGAAATCTTTTTGTTCTAACATTACATTTGTTTCATCTAATGATTGAAATTTTACAAATTCATTTTCAATATTAGTGTCTACATCATCTGTCCATTGTGTATCAATAATAATATTTTTTGAATACTTTTTCTGTTTTATTTTCTACTTTATATTCTGCTGTGAAAGTAAAAGTATTTTGTTTATCAAAATAATCAGAAGCTACAATATCTTTTTTCTCAAATTTTACAGGAATTTTTATATTTTTTTCACCTGTTACTATTTGATTTAATGTTATATCATTATTTTCCACATCAACAGCTTTTACAAATGTTTTGTCTAGCTTTTCCTCATCTATTTTAAAATTAGGATTTTCAATGTGAATTTTGCATTATTTAAAACTCCATTTTTTTTCAATTTTAATATTACAAGAAATCACACCTCCTTCTGAAATCTTAAGATTTGCTTACTATGTGTACCATCTTCATAACTAACATTGAAACTAACATTTGTATTTTCAATATTTACACTTTGACTTTCTAACTCTTCATACACTGCTTGTACTGCTGTTGTTGTCACATATAAAATTGAGCCATAGTTAGTGTCATCAATAGCATCATTGATGTTACTTTTTTAGAATTGTTTTCTCCTTTTTCATTTCTACCACTTTCCTTTCTAGAAACTAGCTCCGCTAGACACTTTCTCTCTATATAAAATATAAAATAAAACTTCAAAAAATTCAATAGTAATAAATTCCAGTTGATTTTCTGCCTTATTTTACCTTTACGGATAGTGTTTGCGTTCTATTTTTTACATTTTTATTACATTTTTATTACATTTATATTACATTTCTAATTTTTCTTTATAATAGCCTTTCTCTATTAATATTTTATTTTCTAAAAAATTCCATATTTCGTAGATTTCCCTAATTTTTTCCTAAAATAATGGCAAAATTTTTTATATCATGTTATAATATAAAAGATGGTTTATAGATACCTAAAAATCTAAATTTAAGTGTAAGGATAAAAATTATGCCAAATCAAATACTAGCAAGAAAAAGAAGAATTATTAGATAAAAAACTAGAGAAAAAAATAATAATTTTGAAGAAGAAAATTTTAAAAAATCTGATATTCAAAATTCTCAAGAAGAAAATATAAAAACTAATACTACTTTAGAATTTAAAAATGAAGAAATACAAAAAAATTTTAAACATGAAAATATAAAAATAAATTATAATAAAGAACTTAAAAAGAAGCTGAAGAAATACCTAATAATACTCATCTACAAACAAATACTATAGAAGATACTAAAAATAAAATTGACGATCAAAAAATACTCAAAATTCATTAATCACTGATAATAGAAAAACACCAATAATACTTATCTTCCTCGTAAATCTTCTGCATTAGAAATATTTTTAATATTTGCTTCTATTATTTTAGCTATTTTTTTAATATGCTTTTTAACTTTCACATTTCTAAACATAAAAATACTAAAATAATATCAAATATTTTTTATACAAACTTATGATGTATCTAATTTAACTCAAGAAGAGGCAATAAAAAAATTAATAATATAATAACTAGTCAAATACCAGAAGAATTAACATTAAAACATAATGATTATGAAACATCTATTTCAACAAAAGAACTTAATATACAATTTGATACAACTAATGCTGTAAATAACGCCTATAAAGTTGGAAGAACTGGAAATTTGTTACAAAATGATTTAACAATATTACAAACTAAATTTCAAAAAAAGCAATTTACTTTAAATTTAACACTAGACATAGAATCTTTAAAAAACAATTACAAGATATTTCTGAAAGCTACCAGATAAAGTAAAAAGAAAGTAGCTATTACATAGAAGGCTCTAACTTGATTTTAACTAAAGGTGAAACTGGAGCTGTAGTAGATGTTGATAAAACCGCTTCAGAAATTATCGAACAAATACAAAATTTGAATGTAAAAAATAATACAATAGAAATTGCCACAGAAGAAAAGTCTCCTAGTGCTTTAGATATTGACAGCATTCATTCTGAACTATATTCTGAAGCAAAAGATGCTTATTTTACACAAAATCCTTATAGCATTTATCCTAGTGAAAATGGAGTTGATTTTGCAATTAGTATAGATGATGCCAAAGCTATGTTAAAAGAAGATAAAGATGAATATTCAATTCCTCTAAAAGTTCTTTATCCTAATGTTACAACAAATATGATCGGTTCAGAAGCTTTTCCTAATCTTTTATCCCAATACTCTACAAGTTATTCTACTAAAAATCAAAAAAAAGAACAACTAATTTAAGATTAGCTGCTAATAAAATAAATGGTACTGTATTAATGCCTGGTGAAACTTTTTCTTATAACAAAGTGGTTGGTGAAAGAACTATTGCAGCAGGTTACCAAGAACTCCTATTTATGTAAGTGGTAAAGTTGTTGATGGCCTAGGTGGTGGAATTTGTCAAATAACTACTACATTATATAATGCTGTAGTTTATGCCAACCTAGAAATTGTTGAAAGAAGTAATCACCAATTCGTGCCTTCTTATGCCCCTGCAAGCCGTGATGCTACAGTTGTTTATGGTTCTATAGATTTTAAATTTAAAAATAACCGTAATTATCCTATAAAGATATTATGTTCTGTACAAAATGGTATTGCTAATTTCCAAATTTATGGTTTAAAAACTGACAATGATTATGAAGTTGTTATTTCTAATAGAGTTACTGGTACAACTTCTAATGCAATATATTCAGAAGCATACAAAATATTAAAACAAAATGGTCAAGTAGTAAGCTCTACTTTACTTTCTCAAGATGTTTATAAAAGACATTAATACTAGTTTTATTATATAAGGAGAGTTAAACAACTCTCCTTATATAATAACTTTTACATAGTTAAAGTTCCATTTGGTGTATCTTTAATAACTAAAATATCTTCTTCCCTACCATTTTCAGCATTAATATAGACTAAAAATTCTTTTCCCTCAACATTACCTTTAAACTCATAACATAAAATTTCAGTTCTCCATTCAGTAGGGATATATGCCAGACCTTCACTTTCAATATTTAATTGTTTATTCAATGTTTTTTTAGCTTCTTCCTTTGAAATTTTTATTTTTGAAAGATCTCTTATAGTATGATTGTTTAAAAATCCTGTAGTTTCTATACCTAAAATTTCCCCATTATCTAATGCTACCTTTACTTTAACCAAATCCGGATACATTACAACACCATCTTGATTATACGCATAATTTATTGTTACTATTCCATCTTGTTTTAAGTAATACGTTTCTTTCATATTTTCAAAACCATGTTTTGCTAAAATTCTTTTCAATGTTATTAGCTTCTTCTTGTTGAATTATTTCCGAAGTAACTTCCCTATCATAATTCATATAAATTACATGTCCACCTTTTTGTGAAATAGAAACACTTACACTTTTATTATCGCTAGTTTGAACAGAAAAAGTATATGAAGGTATTGTCGCATTTTCTGATAATCCTAAACTTGAAATTTCTTTTATTTTATCTTGATTTATTAATTGTGTTACTACTTGTTTTGCTTTTTCCTCATCAACATTTTCTCCAGTTAGTCCTTTCTTTTCTTCATTAGTTAAATGTTCAGAAAATGCTCCATCATAAATCAAACCAGAATATTCATGAAAATTCTCTTCCAAATTATTAAATCCGTCTTTACTTTCAGTACTTACTTGTTGCGCAAATGCTACATTTCCTTTTTTAGTTAATTCTCCCCATTTAATTCTTCCTGAATTAATATCTTCTGATAATTGATTTAATATATTTTCTAATTCAATACTATAGTCATGCAATTCTTTTTAAGTTTTCTAAATCTTCCTCCCTAAGCTTTCATTATATATATTTTTACGCGATAAAGAATAACTATAGTCACTTACTTGGTTTAAAAATTTTTGAGTTTTTTCAAGTTCTTGACTTTCTATTGGTAATCTTGCTAAATATGATTGTGCCATATTCGCTTCTCTCCATAAACTTGTTAACGTTTCTGCTCCATGTTGTGGTGTTGTTGATATTAAAGATTTTGCTAAATATGTTTCCACATTTTCTACATAATCAACTAATTCATAAAATGCCATATTATAAGTATTTTCTGAAATTTGTTTTGCTTGTACTTGTCTTTGGTATAATAAAATGCCTAAAATTATTATTATTAACAAAAACACTCCTATTACACTAAGCATATGTCCTTTTTTAATCTATTCATCCAATCTTGAATTTTATTCATAAAAATTTCATTCCTTTCTTTTTAAATTTTTTATTTTTATTTATTTATTTTTTATTTATTTTAATTTATTTTTTAATTTATTTTTTATTTGTTTTTTATTTGTTTTTTATTTATTTTATTTATTTATTTTTTTATTTATTTTTTTAATTTATTTTTTTATTTATTTTAATTTATTTTTAATTTATTTTTATTTGTTTTTATTTATTTTTTTATTTGTTTTTTATTTATTTTTATTTATTTTTTATTTATTTTTTATTTATTTTTTATTTATTTTTTATTTATTTATTTTTTATTTATTTTTTATTTGTTTTTTTTATTTATTTTTTTATTTGTTTTTTATTTATTTTTTTATTTGTTTTTTATTTATTTTTTTTATTTGTTTTTTATTTATTTTTTATTTGTTTTTTTTATTTATTTTTTTATTTATTTTTTATTTGTTTTTTATTTGTTTTTATTTATTTTTTATTTGTTTTTTATTTATTTTTTTATTTGTTTTTTATTTATTTTATATTTATTTTTTATTTTATTCTATCTTTTATTTTTTTATTTACAAAATCTATGTTTACCTATTATCTTAACTAGAGGTCTTGACCAAATCCATTTATTAGTTGCTGTTGCTGGGTTAAAATAGTATATACATCCACCTGTCGGATCCCACCCATTCATTGCATCTCTTGCTGCCTTATATACTGTTGAATTTTCTGCTATTGACTGATTTATTTGTCCATCTGATACAGCTGTAAATGCTCCTTTTGATAAATTACCCCCTGCAATTGTATTAGGGAACTGGGAACTTTTACACGATTCAAAATCACCGCTCCTACCGCAACCTGTCCTTCATATGGTTCTCCTCTTGCTTCACCATTAATCGCTCTCGCCATTAATTGCATATCTGATGTAGTATTTATACTTTTCGCATAAGTCACATTAGAATATTTTTTATTACTATTATTAAATATACTTTCCACAATTAAACCACCTATTGTGAATAATATTATTACAAGTAATGTTATTAATATTTTCTTTAACTTTTTCAAAATATCACCTCTTCTATATTTTGTATTTTTTCTAAAAAAATATACATAAAAATTTAAAAGAAAAGTAGTAGTAAATTTTATTTATTTATGATAAAATTGATATTATAAAAAAAAGAAATTAAATCAAAAAATTTAAAAATTAACCATAAAAGATTGAGAGGAAAATATGGATACTAACAAAACAAAAATTATAATTTTTATGCCTCTTATGGAGGTGGACATTTAAACGCTGCAAAATCAATAGAATCATACCTAAAATCAACATACCCTAACTTTGAAGTTGAATTAATAGATTGTATGAAATATGTAAATATCGGTATTGAAAAAATAACAACAACAGCATATCGAGAAATTACAAAAAAAATGCCTTGGGCATGGGGAAAACTATATGCTGACTCACAAAAAAGGAATATTAGCACATTTATCTAGCAGAACAAATAAACTATTTGCAATTAAACTTTTAAAACTTTTACGAGAAAAACAACCAGATATAATAATTTCAACACACTTTTTGGAAGCCAAATGTGTAGTTATCTAAAAGGAAAGGAAAAATTAATGCAAAATTAGCAACTATAATGACTGATTTTGCTCCACACGATCAATGGCTAATTGGTAATTACAACATTGATTATTATTTTGTTGCACATCAATGTATTAAAACATTTTTAATATCGTAAAATATTCGTTAAGTAAAAAATATTCGTAACTGGCATTCCAATTTAAAATAGATTTTTATTACATTTTAAAAAACAAGAAATTTTAGATAATTTTAATTTATCTGAAAAAAGAAAAATATTTTATTTTTTGGTGGCGGAGAATTTGGTTTAGGAAAAGCAAGAACTGTTGAAATTTTTGAATCATTAGTAAAAAATATTAATACAAATTATTCTATTATTGCTGTTGCTGGAAAAACGAAAAAAATGAAACAACAATTTGAAGCTATTGTTTCTAAATATGAAAAAATAGAAAATGTTTGTATACTTGGTTTTACAAACCAAGTTCCTGAATTAATGCACATTTCTGAATTTGTAGTCACTAAGCCTGGTGGTCTTACAACATCTGAAAGTTTAGCTTGTAATTTGCCAATGGTCATCATAAATCCTCTTCCTGGTCAAGAAGAAGAAAATGCTGAACTACTTGTAAAAGATGGAATTGCAGTTTGGATAAAAAAAGATGATAATCCTCAATTAATTTTGACGAGCTTTTTTCAAACCCTGAAAAAATTAAAAACAATGAAAGAAAATACAAATCTTTTAGCTAAGCCATTTTCTACTAAAAATATTTGTGAAATAATTTTAGAAAATTCATAATAATTTTAAACAACATTCTTACAATGTAAAATACGCATAAATCTAAATAAAATTTTTGATTTATGCGTATTTTATACAATTAATTTTTTAGAACAATTTAATGTCCACGTCTTTGTTCATACGCGAATTTTGCAAAGAATATATCGCGACCTATTTATTATTTTAGTTCGAAAAACTTTCTTATAATATAAATAATCTATTAAATTTCTCTTCTACCTTCTAAAGCCTTAGTTAATGTAACTTCATCTGTATATTCCAAATCACCACCAACAGGAACACCATGTGCAATTCTAGTAACTTTAATTCCCAAAGGTTTTATCAATTTAGATAAATACATAGCTGTTGCCTCCCCTTCAACTCTAGGATTCGTAGCTAATATGACTTCTTTTACTTGTCCATCCATAAGCCTAGAAAGCAATTCTTTAATTTTTATATCATCTGGTCCAACCCCATTCATGGGAGAAATAGAACCATGCAATACATGATACCCTCCTTTACATTAATCAGTTTTTTCCATTGCTACACTATCTCTTACATCTTCAACTACACATATAGAAGATGCATCTCTCTTAGGATTACTACATATTGGACAAGGATCAGTGTCTGAAATATTAAAGCATTTACTACAATATTTCAAATTTTTCTTTGCCTCTACTATTGAATTTACAAATTTATTTGTTTCTTCTTCTGTTGAATTTAATATATAAATGCAAGTCTAGCAGCAGTCTTATGACCAATGCTAGGCAATTTTTCAAAACTTTCTATTAATCTTTCTATTGATGGTGAATATAATGACATTCTATTCACGCCCTTTCCTTAAGCTTTTCCATTACATTAAACCAGGTATATTAAATTTACCAAGTTCAGCAGCTTGAGCAGAGTCTACTTTTCTTAAAGCCTCATTTACACAAGTTAAAATTAAATCTTCTAACATCTCTACATCATCTGGATCTACTACATCTTTTTGAATTTTTATCTCTTTTAAAGTTTTATCTCCTGAAACTTTAACACTTATAGCTCCTCCACCAGCAGTAGCATCAAATTCTTTTTTGTGCTAATTCTTCTTGCGATTTTTCCATACTCGCTTGCATTTTTTTAGCCTCTTTCATTAAACTATTTATATTCATTCCTCCAAATCCACCCATACCTCCTGGGAATCCACCTCTTTTTGCCATTTTTATCACATTCCTTTCACTTTTATATTTGTTAGTTTTACTAACATTTACATTTTTAAGTTTACATTTTTTATTTTATGTATATCAATCGATTATATTAAATGGTATATTTGCATCACTTGCAAAATCTTGTATAGCCTGCTCAGCCGTAGGCTTTGATGTCATTGCTGTTGATGTATCTATATACTTAATATTCATTTCTTTGCCACATGCCATAGAAACTAACTTTGTTAATTCCTTAACATTTTCTTGTTTTTCTAAAACCGTTTTTCCAAATGGTGTTAATCCTTTTGAAAATTCAATACCAACTGTCATATCATTTATTTCTTTAGCTTGGGTATTTATTAAATTCGTATATAAAACAATCCTTCCATTATTTTTTAAACTACCCAATATATTAGGCCATGCTTTTGTAATACCTTCACTAGATGCTTTTATTTTTATCTCTGGTTTAGTTGATATATTTTTTGTAAATTATTTTTTCTTATATTATTTGATTGTACATTATTTACACCAATATTATTTACTTGATTACTAGTTCTTTGTACTATTTGAGTAGCCCCTACTGGAACTTGGTCAGTATAAACAACTTGTTGTATTTGTGCAAATTCTTCTGGCTTAGCACATAATTTTATCATTTCTGCTTGAAATACAACACTTTTTTGATTTGACCATTTTATCCTACTTTGTAATTCAGATAATTGATATATCAATTGAACTAATCTCATTTTATTAACTTCAGTTGATATTTTTTTAATTTGTTCTAGTTCATTCTGATTATACAAATCTAATTTTTTTGTGTTTTGAAAAACTAAAATATCTTTCACATATTTTATCATTTCCCATAAAAAATTATCTAAATCTTTTCCTTGATTTAAAATATCATTTGTACATTTTTGTATTGCATTATCAACATTATATTCAATAATTGCTTGTATAATGTTATTAACAAAATCAAATTTTGGAATTCCTACCAAATCTTTTTATTTTATCTTCATCAATTTTGTTTTCCCCATCTTGAATACATCTTTCTAAAATTGAAAGGGCATCTCTCATTGCTCCTTCTGATAAAACAGCTATTATTTGAAGTGCACCTTCTGTTATTTCTATATTACTTTCCTCACATACAATTTTTAATCTTTTTATAATATTTTCATTTGATATTCTTTTTTAAAATCAAATCTTTGACATCTTGATAAAATAGTTGCTGGTAATTTTGTGGTTCTGTTGTTGCTAAAATAAATTTAACATGTTCAGGTGGTTCTTCCAATGTCTTTAATAATGCATTAAAAGCCCCTGTTGATAACATATGAACCTCGTCTATTATATATACCCTGTATTTTGCTTTTGTAGGTAAAAAGTTTACTTCTTCGCGTATACTTCTTACATCTTCAACACCATTATTAGATGCAGCATCCATTTCTACTATATCTGTTAATGAGCCATTTATAGCACCTTTACAAATTTCACATTCATTACACGGTTCTCCATCTTTAGGATTTAAGCAGTTTATTGCTCTTGCTAAAATCTTAGCTGCTGACGTTTTTCCTGTTCCTCTTCCCCCATTAAATAAATATGCATGCCCTACTCTATTTGCCATAATTTGATTTTTTAATGTTTTAGTTATATGTTCTTGACCAACCATTTCTCCAAAAGTCATTGGTCTGAATTTTCTATAAAGAGCTGTGTACCCCACTCCTATCACATCCTTTATACAACAAAAATGGTAAGGTCTTAATCTCTCTATAGAGAGCACTCCACACAAAAGTATCTACTTATTGCTGCTTCCTTCCGGACCTGACAAGGTTCATAGGCTCCTGTCGGATTACTCTCTATACAAAGATTAAATCCTTTACCATTTGTATTATATACTGATTTATAATTTTTGGCAAGTATTTTTTATTATTCTTTAATTCTTTTAAAAACATATTTACTCATATCCGTAAGTTCATTTGATGATGTACCTTTTTCTATCACATCTTCCACTGGTAGTTCTAATGGAATTGTAGCTTTATATATTTTCCTGAATTTAATTTTATTGAAAAATCAAATTTAATATTTATTTTTAAATCTTCTAAAGACACATTAGCTTTTTTAATAATTCATTATGATTAATTTCCTCATCATTCGCTATATAGTTTGCAATATCACAATTACTACAACGTAAAACCATAATTCCACCCTGATTTGTAATTTGCATTTCTTTCATGTCAACATTTTCTGCTACTTCGTATTTTAAATTCTTTACAATGTTTTCATCTACATTAGAAAATATCGTATTTACATTTTCAACATCTGGCTTATAAATATTTAAAGTTCCATTTTCATTCTCTTTTGTTGCTTCTATATTATTTATTTCTATTTCTTTTATAGTATCTTTGTTTTTTTCATCTTCCTTATATTCTGGATTTTTTTCTACATATAAATATATATCATTATCCTGATCTATTGCAAAATTCCACTGATTTCCTTCTTTTTTTTTCTTCTTTATCATTTCCCTGTGATGAGCTTATTATTGCTATTTTTGAAAGTATATATGGCATATTTGTTTCACCTTCTACATCATACTTTATACTTACAAGGCAAACCGCAAATATTACCATTATTATAATAAATAATAAAATTCCTATATGAAAAAAAATTATTGTTTATTATTTCTTTTATACCAAATTTCATTACTTATCACATCCTTTTCCTTTTTCTTTTTGCTAAACGTAAATCTTTAAAAAATCTTTTAAAATTTGTTCACATTCATCTTTTAATATTCCTGATTCATATTCAACATGATGATTAAATGTATAATCTTCTAATAAATTAAAAACAGAACCTACTGCTCCTGTCTTTAGGTCTTTTGTTCCATAATATATTTTTCGTATTCTTGATTGTATTATTGCTCCTGCACACATTGAACATGGCTCTAAGTTACATATAAATCACAATCTATTAATCTCCACGATTGTAATTTTTTGCTTGCTTTTTGTATTGCCAAAATTTCTGCATGTTTAGTTGTGTCTGTTTTTGTTTCTTTTAAATTATGTGCTTTTGCAATTATTTTTCCGTCTTTTACAATTACACATCCTACTGGCACTTCTAATTTTTCATACGCTTTTTCGCTTCTTTAAGTGCTTCCTTCATGAATTTTTCTTGCATTTATTACCTCTTACTTTTTTATATCATGGTGTTCCCAGGCGGACTCGAACCACCATCGGTCGCTTAGGAGGCGACTGCTCTATCCTGCTGAGCTATGAGAACGTTTTTATAATAATACTATCATTTTTATAATTGTCAAGCTGATTTTTTATCTGCTAAAACTTTCCATAACATAAAAAACAGATAAACACAACTATATTTGTCATATTTATCTGTTTTTTATTAAATATCTAACTATTCAGTAACTACCTTTACCATTGCTTCTTTTAAAAGTTCTAATTTTTTCTGTTGCTTTCTTTTCTGATCTTGCTTTAACCCCCCATATATAATTTTATTTTAGGTTCTGTTCCAGATGGTCTTACACAACACCAATTATTATTTTCTAATTCATAATATAAAACATTTGAAGTTGGTAATCCTGTTTTTGTAATTTTACCATTTTTTCATATTTTTTCTATATCTTTTTTGTATATCTTTGAATTTTAGAACTTTAAGCCCTGCAATTTCTGTAATATCTTTTTGCCTTGTTTTTGTCATCATATCTTGAATTTCTTGAGCTCCTTCTGCTCCTTCTCTGACAATTGAAACTTGTGTTTCCTTGTAATATCCATATTTTTATAAATATCAATCATCATATCCCACAAAGTTTTACCTTGAGATTTTGCATAACATGCTGCTTCACACAAAGCCATTACTGCTGCTATACCATCTTTATCCCTAGCATAATCTCCTATTTAGCAACCATAACTTTCTTCAAATCCAAATACATATTTATTTTTTCCTGTTTCTTCTGCTTCTCTCATTATTGCTCCAATATTTTTAAATCCTGTTAAAACTTCATAACAATCTAAATTATAATTTTTTGCTATTTCTTTTGCCAAGTTTGAAGAAACTATTGTTGTTACAAACATTCCGTTTTCTGGTAAAATACCTTTTTCTTGCATTTGAGAAATTCTATATTCTGCTATAAGTAATGCTGACATATTTCCTGTATAATCCATATATTCACCAGTTTTGCTGTCTTTTGCAAATACTCCTAAACGGTCTGCATCTGGGTCAGTTGCTAAAACAACATCTGCATCAACTTTTTTGCTAATTCTAAAGCTAACTTAAATGCTTTTGGATCTTCTGGGTTTGGATAATCTACAGTTGGAAAATTCCCATCTGGATCTTTCTGTTCTGGTACCACATATAAATTTTGTATTCCTATTTCTGTCAACAATCTTTCTACAACTGTATTTCCTGTTCCATGTAGTGGTGTATAAACAACTTTTAAGTTTTTACCTTGTTCCTTTACTATCTCTGGATTTAATACTAAACTTTCCAATTTTGCTAGATATTTATCATCCATTTTAGTTCCTATTAAATGGAATAAATCTTTTTCCTCTGCTTCTTTTCTATCCATTGTTTTTATCTCTGAAAAATTAGTAACAGCTTTTACTTTTCCTATAATATCTACATCTCTAGGATTTACTATTTGTGCTCCATCATCCCAATATACTTTGTATCCGTTATATTTTGGTGGATTATGACTTGCTGTTATCATAACACCTGCTGTACATCCTAATTCACGTACAGTAAATGATAATTCTGGTACAGGTCTTAAATTTTCAAATAAGTATGTTTTTATTCCATTTGCATTTAATATTAAAGCAGTTTGTAAACTGAATTCTTTTGACATTTTTCTTGAATCATAACTTATTGCTACACCTTTGTCTTGTGTTCCTTGTTCTACTATATAATTTGCCAAACCTTGTGTTGCTTTTTCCTACAGTATATTTGTTCATTCTGTTTGTTCCAGCTCCAATTACACTCCTCTTAATCCTGCTGTTCCAAATTCTAATTCTTTATAAAATCTATCTTGTATCTCTTTTTCGTCTCCCATTATTGATATTAATTCTGATTTTGTTTCTTCGTCAAATTCTGCACTTTCACACCATCTTTTGTATTCTTTCATATAATCTTTCATTCTCAATCATTCCTTTCCATTTTTATATCAATTTTACTTATTTCTACAACTTAAAAATTGTTTAGCAATAATAAACAGTAAATATGCGACATGATAAACTTTGAATTGTTTCATGCCGCATATTTCTGCGTATTTTTTTTAATCTAAATGATGAAATTGTTTATACAATTTTCTAGCAGTTCTTGGGCAGTCAACATCTGCACTATCTGAATTTTTTACAGGCGCAAACTCTTCTTCTTCTTTTTACACGCAAAATTGCCATGTCATCAACTTTACCAAAAGCATCAAACAAAAATGCTTCGAATTTGTATGCATTTGGAGAATCTGGAACAACTAAGTTTCCATCTTTATCTATATATTTCGCTTTTTTTATATGCCACATGATATGGTAATGGGTTTGCTCCCATTCTTTCTATTGCTTTTACATTAAATAAATTACACAAAATATGTGATTCACCATATAATAATTCTCCATTTTCATCTACGGCTTCTGCCATTTCTTCAGTAATTTCTGAATATTCAATTACATTTGGTTTTCCATTACGTCTGCAAAATACTCCTACTTTTTCATAAGGATTTGCTTTAACAACTGATTTACAAGCTACAGTTACACCTTTGTCAATAGCTATTCCCATAAGAACAGGGATCAACCATTTTTACAAGACAATTATCAACTCCACCTATAAATACCCATTCGACACCTAATTCTTTCATTTTATCTACCATTTTATTTTTTACTAGAGCTTCATAAATTCCACCATGTCCATCTGCTGCTAATTTAACAAGTCCATCTTCTCCAATTAAAATTTTTCCTTCTGTATCCATCATTGGTAATTCTCCTTGGATAAAGAAAAACAAGTTTTTATCTCTTTGATAACCAAAATATTTATTTTTTTCAAAAAATTCTATTGTGGCTTTATTATTTTCTCTACTAGTCATTATAAACCATGGTATTGTAACACCATATTTTTTTTCCTTCTTCTTTTAATGAATCGCATAAAGTTCAAATAATGATTTATGTGAGTCTAATCCTATATCAAATGTTCCTTTTGGTCCATCATGTCCTAGTCTTGTTCCTTGTCCACCTGCCATTGTTACTGCTGCTAACTTTCCTTCTTTAATTGCCTTTTTCCCTATGTTGTCATAGTATTTATAGTCATCATATAACTTATATTTATCCATATATTCAATTGGCGTTATTTCATCACTTGATTGTTTTTGTTCTTGTTTTGTTGTTAAATACAATGAATTTACTAATTCAAAGTCTATATTTTGTATTTGTTGTAATAGTTCTTTTTGTTTTCTTTCATCTAATTTTTCATATCCATTTAATAATTGCTCTTGATTATATTTCTTTAGTAATGCTCTTATTTCTCCTAAGTTCATATATTTCATTCCTTTCTAAAACAAATAAAATCTTTTTATTTTATTTTTTCTTTATTCGTATATAATAGCAAAAATTTTTTAAATTGTAAAGTTTTTATTATTCTTTTATATATCAATTTTTTCAAAAATTCAAGTAAAAAGAAAAAAATAGTAAAATTTTTTAAAATTTACTATTTTCCCTCTCTAAAAATTCAAAAAATATACATCTATCATTACAAAATCACTTTATAATTTTACAAAAATATCAATATTATTTTTTCGCTCAAATACATAAAACATTTAAACACATTAAAATAACATCTTATGCTAAATTTTAAAAATGAAATTATACTTTTGAATTAAAAACGACATTATATTTTTAGCATCAAAATTGACGCAATAATATTTACAATTTAATTTTTCCTGCCGTATTAAGAACTCCATCATATTGACACACTAAATCCTTCATTTGATTTTCTACATCATCAATACAATAGCAATCTATTGATTTAATATTTTTTGACCCAACATTTTCTTGAATATAAGAATTCATTTTTTGAATATAATTTTTTCCACCTTTAATAAACACTGTAGTTTCTAAGTTTTCAGACATATTTTTTCTTATAGAATCTAATTTACACAAATCATTTACACACCAATCAAGCGCAAAGATTTTCTCTTTATCTTTTTTGGCTTAAACTAACATTTTTAAAACTTTTTTATTGTTTCATTCAAATCATTTTCTGTTAAAATAACAACATTATGATTTTGTTTTATTTCATTTTCTATATAAGGTAAAGTTATCATTTCAAAATGATAATCACTTACATAAAACGAACATATCCTTTCTTGTTTTTTTACATCCTCGTTTGTATTTTCAAATTGACTTATCATAAAAATTTACCACCCTTTCAAATGAAAGCCTTTTCTTTCGAAGTCCCTTTATTTTTCTTTTTTCCAAATTTTACCATTTTATTTTTAATATGTCAATAATATTTCAAATAAAATTCATCTACCTTTTTTTCGACACAATTTTTCGCCATATTATACTTTTTTTTCCCTTTCTTAACATTTTCGACTTTTTACATATTTTCTTACAGCAGTAAGCGATATATTAAATCATATAAATCTAAAAATTACAAAATTATTACAAATTTTCTTAATTTTATTAAAATTTTTCGACATTCCATAAATTTAATTTTTACACTATGATTTTAATTTTTCACAATATACTTTTAATTTTTTATACAAATTTTCCAATTATACATACTATACTCTAAATTTTTTATACAATTTTTTAATTCTTTATAATATAATTTTTATGTATTTTTTATTTTTTGTATATAATTCTCAAATATGCCAATAATAAATTCAAAGAATATTTTTCAAAAAAGTTTAATGGAGGTAACTCATGAAAAATTTTTAAATAAAGAAATTTGTAAAAAATTTGTATTCTTACAATTTTACTATTTTTATATGTAGGAATTTCTGCAATATCTTATGCAAAATCTACATCTTCTGAAATATCTAATAGTGTATTCAGATTACATGTACTTGCTAACAGTGATTCTTCTGAAGACCAAAACCTAAAATATAAAGTACGAGATAAACTAATTTCATATATGAATACTATTTGTAGTGCAACTACTTCTAAAAAGAAGCTATCTATATTGCTCAAAATCACCTTAATGATTTTCAAAAATAGCAGAGCAAACTATTTCAGAAAATGGATATACCTATCCTATAAAAGTTGAAATTGGAAATTTTGATTTTCCTACAAAAACTTACGGAGATATTTCTCTTCCAGCTGGTTCTTATGATGCTTTTACGTGTTGAAATTGGCAAAGCTCAAGGACAAAATTGGTGGTGTGTAATGTTCCCTCCGCTTTGTTTTATTGATGTTTCTTCTGGTATTGTTCCTGATGAATCAAAAGAACTTTTAAAAGAAAATATGAATGAAGAAGATTTTGCTCTTATTTCTGATAACAATTCCCATTCTGATATTTCTTTTAAATTCAAAATTTTAGAATTTTTGGTAGTAAAAAATTTACAACAGCTAAAAACTAAAGCAAATATTTTTCAGTTTGCATATAACAACAATTTAATTAAAAGCTAATATAGCTATAACATTGTAATTATCTTTAAAACCTTTATACTTATATTTTCGTCTGAATGTATTGCATTTTTATTACCTTTATGGTATATTTTATTAAAATAGAGTGTAATTATTACACTCTATTTTTAATGCAACTAAATAAATTAAAAACATATCAGGGGGTAATACATTTGGAAAAACTAATAATAAAAGGACCTACACCATTAAAAGGTGAAGTACAAATAAGTGGAGCAAAAAATGCAGCAGTAGCAATCTTACCTGCCACTTTATTAATAGATGGAATATGTACAATAGAAAATTTGCCACATATAAGTGATGTAGAAATATCATGCAAAATATTAGAAAACTTGGAGCAAAAATTACTTGGAATACAAAAATTCAATAACAATTGATACAACAAATATAACAACAACAAAAGCACCATTAGATTTAACAAGTAAATTTAGAGCATCTTATTATATAATTGGTGCAATGCTTAGTAGAAAAGGCGAAGTTGAAGTTGGAATGCCAGGTGGATGCAAACTAGGTGCAAGACCAATAGACCAACATATAAAAGGTTTTGAAACTCTTGGAGCAACTGTATCTGTTGGTAATGGAACTATACATGCAAAAGCAGATAAATTAATTGGTAATTCAATATATATGGACATCGTATCTGTTGGAGCAACAATAAATGTTATGCTTGCAGCTGTTTTAGCTAAAGGAACAACTGTAATTGATAATGCTGCAAAAGAGCCACATATAGTTGATGTTGCAAACTTCCTAAATGCAATGGGAGCTGACATTCGCGGTGCTGGAACAGATTTAATAAAAATAAATGGAGTTGAAAAACTATCTGGAAATTTAACATATTCCGTAGTTCCAGATCAAATAGAAGCTGGTACATTCATGCTAGCAGCCGTAGCCACAAAAAGGAGATTTACTTATAAAAATTGTATTACAAAACACTTAGATTCTATCACAGCAAAAATCATAGAAGTTGGTGGAACTGTAGAAGATCATGGAGATAGTTTACGTGTTTATTGCAAAGAAAGACCACATAAAGCAAATATTAAAAACTCTTCCTTACCCAGGTTTTCCAACAGATTTACAACCTCAAATGGGTGTTGTTTTATCATTAGCAGAAGGAACAAGTATTATAAACGAAAGCATCTGGGAATCAAGATTCCAATATACAGATGAATTAAACAAAATGGGAGCTAAAATAACAGCCCAAGGAAAAACAGCTGTATTTGAAGGCGTAGAATCTCTAAGTGGTGCACCTGTTTACTCTACTGACTTACGTGCAGGAGCTGCTTTAATAGTTGCAGGAACAGCTGCTAATGGTACAACAGAAGTATATAATCTAGAACACATTGATAGAGGTTATGAAAATATAGAAGAAAAATTTAGAAAAAATCGGTGCTAATATTGAAAGAGTTAACGAATAATATATTCTTCACTAACAAAAGCGAACACTAATAGCATTATTACTTATCATAATATTCATTTTTAAGACTTGTCTCTTTGTTCGCTCGAAAAAATTTTAAAAGTAAATTTCACATTTTCAGAACTCAATATTAATATAAAAAACAAAGGAATCAAAAACATGTTAAAATTTTATAGTTTATATAGTGGCAGTAGTGGAAATAGCCTATTAGTAAAAAACAGAAAACACAAACATTTTAGTTGATGCTGGTGTTAGCAGTAAAAAATCGAAACAGCACTAACTAATTTAGAAATAGACCCATCATCCTTAGACGGTATTTTAATAACACACGAACACTCAGACCATGTTCAAGGACTTGGAACATTTTCAAAAAAATTTGGTATACCTGTTTTTGTTAATCAAAAAACTTTAGATGCAATGCCAAAACAAAAAAAAAATATCAGAAAAAATATCAACTTCTTCAAAATCGAAGAAAAATTTGAAATAAACGATTTAAAAAATAAAGCCATTTGCAATACCGCATGATGCAGCAAATCCTTGCGGATTTAGCATTGTAAAAGACAACAAAAAAATAAGTATAGCTACTGATATTGGTCATATGACAAATGGAATATTAAAAAATTTAGAAGGTAGTGAATTCATTTTATTAGAATCAAACTATGATCCAGAAGTATTAATGTATTCACATTATCCTTACATACTAAAAACACGTATTGCTGGTCCAACAGGACATCTATCAAATGAAGCAGCTGGAAAAACAATATCTTGCTTATTAAAATCCGGTCTACAACAAGTTATGCTAGGACATTTAAGCAAAGAAAGTAATTTTCCAGAACTAGCATACAAAACTGTTGTTGAAGAATTAATCTCTAGTAATTATAATGAAAATTCTTTTAAGGTTATCTATAGCAAGCCGTGATGCAACTAGCAAGGAGGTCTTATGCTAACTATTAATATTGTATGTGTTGGTAAAATTAAAGAACAATATCTGAAAGATGCAATAACTGAATATAGTAAAAGACTTTCTAGATATTGCAAATTACATATTATTGAAGTACCTGATGAAAAAATTCCCGATAAACTTAATAATACAATTTCTGAAGAAATTAAAGAAAAAGAGTGTCTTAATATTTCTAATCATTTGCCTAAAGATACCTTTCCTATTTGTTTAGATTTAAAAGGTAAAGAATTCTCTTCTGAAGAATTTTCTAAAAATATTGAAACACTCTCTTTAGTAACAAGTTCCATCACATTTATTATTGGAGGCTCTTTGGGTATAACTCAAAAATGAAAGATAGTTGCAAAAATCTATTTGCTTCTCTAAAATGACTTTTCCACATCAATTAATTAGAGTTTTTTACTTGAGCAAATTTTACAGAGCCTTTAAAATTTCTAATGGTGAAACTTATCATAAATAATTTATATTTTATTGTAGAGAAATAATTAAAACTTCGATATTTTTTATAATTTATCTAAATAAGGGACAGATGCTTTATAAAAGCTAACAAGAAGTTGTTATAACATCAATGGGGGAATTGACTTTTGCTTGTTTCTCTACAAGTTTAAAAACTTTTTAATATTTTCAATCAAACTTAAATTTTTAAAAATTCTTTTTAATAATTTTAAATCAAATCTAAATTTTTTGGATTTTTAATGATTTTTAATCAAATCTAATCTTTTAAAAATTTCTTTAATGATTTTTAATCGAATCTAATCTTTTAAAATTTCTTTAATGACTTTAAACCGAATTTAAATCTTTTTGAATTTTTTTTAATAACTTTTTTGATAATACATTTATTACTATCTTTCTAATAATAATAAACAATATTATAAATAATAATAACTCTGAAATAATCATATCTTTTATAAAATAATGAATCAATCAAGTTTAGCTTTTTCTAAACTGTACCCACATTATACATTGCATTTTTTATAATGTCAACAAAAAAATTTCGACAAAATCTGACACTTAACTTTTAAATTCTCTTCCTTCCTTAAGCACAAACTTAGTTGGAAAATAATTAAATTTTGACAAGCCAATTTTCATTTAAACTATGTATGTAACCGCATTTCAAATAAAAATTAACGCAGTCAAAATTGTAATTATTTTTCAACATCCTATACAAGAATTAAATTACATTACACACCAAAACACTAACAAAAATCCCAACAAAATCAGCAATTAAAGAAGCAACCAAAACAAATCTTGTTTTTTAATCCCCACACTCGCCGTATACACAGCAATAGTATAAAAAAAGTAGTTTCTGTAGACCCCATAATAACCGCAGCCATAAGACCAAATTTAGAATCAACACCATAATTTTTCATTATATCTGTTGCCACAGCAATAGCACTACTACCTGATATTGGTCTAATCAATGCCAATGGCATAATTTCAGTTGGAAAACTAATTTTATTTAAAATTGGCGAAACAATTGAAATAATAAAATCTAAAATCCCTGAACTTCTTAGTGCACCAATTGCTACAAACAACCCTATAAGTGTAGGAAAAATACTAATTACAATTTCAATTCCATCTTTTGCACCTTCAAAAAAAAAAAAACATCAAATATTTTTATTTTTTCAACTATACCATAAACAACTATAATCAATATAATACTAGGCATCGCAAGACTAGAAACATAATTTACAAATTGCATAAAATCACCATCACATCATCCCTTATTATTAAATATACCATGTTCTTTTTATTTTAATATAATATTAAAATTTTTGTAACAACAACACCTGCCACAGCTGCACAAATTGTAGCTATCCAAACAGGAAAAATTATGCTTGTTGGATTTTTTGAATTTAATGATGCTCTTATTGCAATAACAGTTGTTGGAATTATCTGAATAGATGCCGTATTTAAAACAATTAGCATTACCATTGAATTGCTTAAAGTTTCTTTATTCAAATTTATTTTTGCATAGATTTCATTGCTTTTATCCCTAGTGGTGTAGCCGCATTTCCTAACCCTAAAATATTTGCAATCATATTCATAGCAATCTCTTTTCTTATCTCTTTTTCATTTTCAATTCTGGAAATAAAATTTTTTTATTATTGGATTTAAAATTTTTGTTAATTTTGTAATTACACTCGTTTTCTCAGCTATTTTCATTATTCCACTCCATAAAGACATTGTTCCTAATAAAGTTAAGCACAATGTTACTGTTTCTTGTGTACTGCTAAATATTGATGAATTCAATTTATCAGTATTTCCAAAATTACTGCATATATAAATGATACTATTATAAAAATTGGCCAAATTTTATTTAACATTTTATCATACACCTTTTCTTTTATTTAACAACTTTAATTTTATTCTACTTATATATATTCATTTTTTAATGCTTTTATTTCTCATAATAATATTTTCGTATCACAATTCAATTAAACTGCCCATTAATATATTAATTTAATCATTAATTATAATTTACAAGCTATTTTATTAATCAACGGAAATTTATTCCATTTTTTAATTGACCTTGATATTAATTTATGATATATTATACATTGTAGGAAGGATTGCAAAATAATAACATTGAGGGAGGCAAAGATGAAATCAACTGGAATAATAAGAAAAGTAGATGAACTTGGCAGAGTCGTTATACCAATTGAGCTTAGAAACAAGTTCGGAATTGCTGAAAAGAGACCCAATAGAAATTTATGTAGATGGCTCTTCAATCATATTAAAGAAATTTGAACCAAATTGCATTTTTTTGTGGAAATACAAAGGAATTAAAACTTTATAGAGATAAATTAGTTTGTCCTAAATGTGCAAACCAAATTAAAAATTATATGAGAAAGAAGAAGAATAAAATAATTTCATTTTTGCAAAAATAATAACCACTCGTAAAACGGTGGTTTTAACATCGAATATCAATATTAAACTTTTTCCTTTCAAATATATCATAAAAATTGATATATTAATTTTCGGTGGTATTGAAACAATGTTAAAGCAAAAGTAAACATTAATAAAATTAACATCTCATACAATAGTAAATATCATTATAAAATAAATTTCATATAAATTTCGTTTTTTGAAACCCCTCTATCCTTAGCAATTTTTTAATAATCTCTTTTTTATTTAACCCCTGCTTTTGATAAAGTTCATAATGTTCTTCTAAACTCATATCTTTAAACTCTTGTTGTTTCTCTTCAATTTTATTTCTTGCCTACCTTCTATTAAAATTATCATTTCTCCTTTTAAAATTCACTTTTTCTATTATTTCTTCTATATTACCTCTTATAAATTCCTCATGTATTTTTGTCAATTCTCTAGCCAAGACTATCTCTACTCTCCACAAATTCTTTTAAATCTTTTAGTGTAGTTTGTAATTTGTGTGGTGCTTCATATATTATTACTGTTTGTGTACTATCTTTTTATTTGCTCTAATTTTTGTTTTCTATTTTTCTTATTTAAAGGTAAAAATCCTAAAAATAAAATGTATCTGTATTTATTCCTGAACCTATTAAAGCATTTACAAAAGCACATGCTCCCGGAATTGGTATGACTTTTATATTCTCTTGTATACATTTTTTATAACTATTTCTCCCGGATCACATATACCTGGTGTTCCTGCATCTGAAACTAATGCAATATTTTTTTCCATTTTTTAATTCATTTATTAATTCTTCTGACTTTATTTCTTCATTATGCCTATGATAACTTATTAAATGTTTTGATATTTCATAATAATTCAATAATTTTAAAGTATGTCTTGTATCTTCTGCTGCTATTATATCTACATTTTTTAATGTATTTATTGCCCTAAACGTTATATCTTCTAAATTTCCTATTGGTGTTGCTACTACATATAAAATTCCATTTTTCATTTACTTTCAACCTTCTTTTTTATTTTTTTTTTTTTTTATTGATTATTTATTATTATTATTTTTTTATTATTTTTTTATTGTTATTTTTTATTATTATTTTTTATTATTTTTTTTATTATTTTTTTTATTATTATTTTTTATTATTTTTTTTTTTATTTTTTTTTTTATTATTTTTTTTTATTATTATTTTTATTATTATTTTTTTTATTATTATTTTTTATTATTTTTTTTATTATTATTTTTTTATTATTATTTTTTTTATTATTATTTTTTTATTATTATTTTTTTATTATTATTTTTTTTATTATTATTTTTTATTATTATTTTTTTTATTATTATTTTTTATTATTATTTTTTATTATTATTTTTTTATTATTATTTTTTATTATTTATTTTTCTAGTTCATAAATTTCTTTTTACTTCATGTGTATAGTTTCCTTTTTCATCATAAATATATAAATTAGGATATACCTTCAAAAATGACTTTGCATTTTTTACACCTTTTATCATAACAATTTTTGGTTCTTCATCTTTTTTAGAAAATATAAAACGAATTTCTTTAGGCTCTATTTTATATTTTCTCATCAAATCAAAAAATATCTACTAACCTTTCTGGTCTATGTACTATATAAAATTCACCCTTATCTTTTAACATATCTTTTGCCACACGAATAAAATCCTCTAAATCAGCTGTTATCTCATGCCTTGCTATCATTTTAGGTTCATCTGGATTTATTATTCCTGTATTTTTCTTTTTTATATGGAGGATTTGTTATTACTACATCAAATAATTGTTTTTCATAATATTTATTCAAATTTAAAATTGAATCATTTATAATTTCAAATTTTCATTTAATTTATTTAATTCAATACTACGCTTTGCCATATTACACACTTCTTTTTGTATTTCTACCCCAACAACTTTTTTTTTAATTCCGTTTTTCCACATAATAGTATAGGCATAACCCCTGAACCAGTTCCTAAATCAAAACATTTGCATCTTTTTTTATATTTTTTGCAAAATTTACTAATAACACACTATCTATCCCAAAACAAAACCATTCTTTATTTTGTATTATTTTTAAATCTTTAATTCCCAATTCATCTATTCTTTCATTTTCTTTTATTTCCATTTTTTATACCTTTCAAATATAATATCACTTATTTTTTATTTACCATATTATATATTAAAATTATTATTTTTTTCAAGGAAAGGACTTTGATTAGCATGGACTATAAAAAGGAAGTCAATTAATGCATATAGAAAATTATAATAATAGAGGCAACGAAAATAAGCCAAAACCTAAACCTCCTAAAAAAAGAAAAAACTCACATTCAGAGATTATAAAAAAAATACTTTAAAATCTTTAAATGAAGTTGAATCTTTTCTTAATAATTTAGATAAAGCTTCTAAATATATACATCTTTATAAATTTTTAAAATAATTGTAGTTTGATATATTAAGAAAGTATATTTTTTTCCTAACATATCAAACTTATTTTTCTATTTTTCATTTCAAGCAAATTAAATTTTAAATTCCTCTTTTTCCTCACCCTCGACCAAAATTTTAACACTATTGATTTCCGTAAATTGTGTCATAGTATAAACTATACTATGAATCAAATTTTGTTTAGTATTTTATCTTCTTTTATCATAAGACAAAATATCAGAAGAAAAATCCAAAACTAAACAATCCTTTTCTGTATAAGACTTCAAAACTTTGGTATTATCTGGAATTATCTTTTTAATTTTTCATTTTAGGTCCTTCTATTAATAAATTAGCTAATTTTTCATAAGGCAAATTAACAAGATCTTTTATATCCACTAATCTTGCCTCGGAGATAATTGGCCTGTTTCTCTATCTACAAAAAATAGACTTACAATAGTTTGCCTAGATTGTTCATCTGTAATTTCTTGTTCTGGTATATATTCTTTCATTTCATTTTGAGTTCTATTTTTTTGCATATTTTATTCCAAAAAATCCGCCTACTAATATTAAAATAAGAAGAATCCCAAATATAGTTATTGTTTTTTACTTCCCATATAAACAACCTCCAATAATCATTATTTACTAAAAATTTATGTCTTGTTTGTCCAAATTATGACTATAAAATTTAATAATAAACTTTACCACTTTTTTCTAATATTTTACATTTGACAAAATCGCAATTTCCGTATAAAATAAAGGTGTAAAAAATCGCTTTACAAAAAAAAAAGATTACTATTTCTAATCATTTAGAAAGGATGATAAAAAATGGAAAAAAATACAGAATGATAAAAAAAAAAACAATATATTACATGTGGGATTAGATGTTGGATCGACAACAGTAAAAATTATTGTAATGGATTCTAACTTAAATACAATATATGAAGATTACCAAAGACATTTTTCTGATACCAAAAATACCGTATGCAATGTATTAGAAAACTTAATAAAAAATATCCTGAAAATGCTTTTACAATAGCATTAACAGGTTCTGGAGCAATGTCTGCAAGCAAATTTTTAGGCGTAGAATTTATACAAGAAGTTGTATCTTGTAAAAGAGTTGTAGAAAAATATATACCTGAAACAGACGTTGTTATAGAACTAGGTGGAGAAGATGCAAAAATCATATATTTTGGAAAATCAATTGAACAAAGAATGAACGGAACTTGTGCCGGCGGAACTGGTGCATTCCTAGACCAAATGGCATCACTTTTACACACAGATACCGCAGGTCTAAATGAACTTGCAAAAGGATATAAAACAATTTACCCTATAGCATCTCGTTGTGGAGTTTTTGCAAAAACTGATGTACAACCACTTATAAATGAAGGTGCAGCCAAAGAAGACATAGCTGCTTCTATTTTTCCAAGCAGTTGTTAATCAAACCAATAAGTGGTTTAGCTTGTGGTAGACCAATAAGAGGAAATGTAGCATTTTTAGGAGGACCTTTAAATTATTTATCAGAACTAAGAAAAGCGCTTTATTGAAACACTACATCTAACACCAGAACATATAATTGTTCCTGAAGACGCTCATCTTTTAGTAGCAAAAGGTGCTGCCATAGATTCATTAGAAACTTCTGCTATCACAACAGAAGAACTAGAACAAAAAATAAACAATTTAAGAATTTCAAAAGATAACACAACCCAACCCATAGAACCTCATTTTTCAAAAATAAAGAAGATTATAAACAATTCAAGGAAAGACATGATAAAGCAAAAATAGGAAAAAAAGATTTAAAAATTTTGAAGGAGACTGTTTCTTAGGTATTGATGCAGGTTCAACAACTACAAAATTAGTTTTAATAGATAGAGAAGGAAATTTATTATATTCATTATATGGAAGTAATGAAGGAAATCCTTTAAATAGTGTTATGAATATGTTAAGAAAACTATATTCAAATTTACCAGAAAAAGCTATTTTAAGATATAGTGGTGTAACAGGCTATGGAGAAAAACTAATTCAGACAGCATTAAATGTAGACTTAAATGAAATTGAAACAATTGCACATTATACAGCTGCTAAAGAATTTGAACCTGATGTTACAAGTATTGTTGATATTGGTGGACAAGATATGAAATACATAAAAATGAAAAATGGTGCAATTGATAATATCATGTTAAATGAAGCATGTTCTTCAGGTTGTGGTTCTTTTATAGAAACATTTGCCAAAAGCTTAAAATTAGACATAAATGAATTTGTAAAAGAAGCTATTGAAGCTAAAGACCTGTAGATTTAGGTTCAAGATGTACTGTATTTCATGAATTCAAAAATAAAACAAGCTCAAAAAAGAAGGATACACAGTAGGTGATATTTCTAGTGGTTTATCATATTCAGTTATAAAAAATGCTATCCAAAAAGTTATGAAAGTACGTGATACTTCAACATTAGGTGACCATATAGTTGTACAAGGTGGTACTTTTTACAATGATGCAGTACTTAGAGCCTTTTGAAAAAATAGTAGGCATAAAAATGTTGTACGCCCAGATATTTCTGGTTTAATGGGTGCTTATGGAATGGCTTTATTATCAAAAGAACAATACGAATCAAATTTTGACATGGAATATCATTCACATATTTTAAAAGAAGATGAATTAGACAAACTAGAAATCAAAGTAACTTATGCAAGATGTAATAATTGTGTGAAAACCATTGTAAATTAACAATAAACAGATTCAGTAATGGTCAAATTCATGTTTCTGGTAACAGATGTGAAAAAGGTGCTGGAGTTGCTACAAAAGCTAAAAATTTACCAAATTTGGTTCAATATAAATATAAAAGAATTTTTGATTATACGCCATTAGAAGAAAAAGATGCACCTAGAGGAACTATAGGAATCCCTAGAGTTTTAAATATGTATGAGGACTATCCTTTCTGGTTCACTTTTTTTAACAAGTCTTGGTTTTAGAGTAATAATATCAGAAAAAAGTACAAGAAAAACTTATGAAAAAGGCATGGAATCAATGCCTTCTGAGTCTGTATGTTATCCTGCCAAATTATCACATGGACATATAGAAAGTCTGATAGAACAAGGTATAAAAACAATATTTTATCCATGTATGCCATATTCAAGAAAAGAATATGAAAAAGCAGATAACCATTATAATTGCCCTATTGTAATTTCTTATTCTGAAGTATTAAAAAATAATGTAGAAGGTTTAAAATCAAAAGATGTAAAATTTATAAATCCATTTTTACCTTTTGACTAAAAATAACTTAGTCAAAAAAATATTGGAATTACCTGAATTTGAGGAATATAATTTCAACAAAAAAGAATTGTTAGAAGCCGCAGAAAAAGCGGAACAAGAATATCAAAAATGTAAGCAAGATATTCGCAACAAAGGTGCAGAAACTGTAAAATATATAGAAGAAAACAATCTAAGAGGAATTGTTTTAGCAGGTAGACCATATCATGTAGACCCTGAAATAAATCATGGAATTGATACACTAATAACATCTTTGGGTTATGTGTATTAACAGAAGATAGTGTATCAGACAAAACTGAAGTAATACGTCCTATAAGGGTTGTTGATCAGTGGGTATTCCACGCCAGATTATATGCTGCAGCAGATTTTGTAGGAAAACATGACAATTTAGAACTTGTACAATTAAACTCTTTTGGATGTGGAGTAGATGCTGTAACAACAGATCAAGTAGAAGAAATATTATCAAGCTATGACAAGATGTACACATTAATAAAAATAGATGAAGTAAATAACCTAGGAGCTGTACGTATTCGTATTCGTTCTCTATTAGCTAGCATGAATAAACGTATACAAAAAAAGAAGAAGAACAAAATTTAGGGAATTATGAATTAAAGAAAAATATCTTTACAAAAGAAATGCGTAAAGATTATACAATTTTAATTCCACAAATGGCACCAATTCATTTTGAATTATTAGAAACAGCAGTTCGCATCTTGTGGTTATAAAGTAAAATTATTAAAAGAATGTACAAATCATACTGTAGAAACAGGATTAAAATATGTTAACAATGATGCATGTTACCCTTCAATTTTAACAACAGGACAAATGATAGAAGCATTACAATCAGGAGAATATGACTTAAATAAAACAGCTTTAATAATGTCACAAACAGGTGGTGGATGTAGAGCTACAAATTATATAGGATTTATTCGTAAAGCATTAAAAGATGCTGGATTTGGAAATGTACCAGTAATTTCATTTAATATAGTTGGTATGGAAAAAATGCCTGGATTTAAGCTAACACCTGAACTATTAGAAAAACTTATAAAATGTGTACTTTATGGAGATTTATTACAAAAAATGTTAACTAGAAATAGAGCCTATGAAGTACATAAAGGTGAAACAAAAAAATTATTTGATATATGGATGGAAAAATGCAAAAAATTAATAGTAAAATGTACAAATAAAGAATTTAAACAAAGTATTTATGATATAGTAAATGATTTTGAAAAAATCGAATTAGACATGAGCACACCAAAGCCTAGGGTTGGAATAGTAGGAGAAGTACTAATAAAATATCATCCATTTGGAAATAATTATGTAGCAGACCTTTTAGAAAAAGAAGGCGCAGAAGTAATATTACCTGAATTCATGGGATTTGTTAAATTTATGGCAACACATAAAATTACATTTAATAGTTTACTAAATATAAATAAAACATCAGCAAAAATTAGTAAAATTGCTATAAAATTAATAGACTTATTAGAAAAAGATGTAAAAATAGCATTAACAAATTCTAAAAAGGATATATGATGCCATGTGATATTTGGCACTTAGAGGATAAAGTAAAAGATGTATTATCTATTGGAAATCAAACAGGTGAAGGTTGGTTCTTAACAGCTGAAATGATAGAATATATCGAAAATGCTATTCCGAACATTGTATGTGTGCAACCATTTGCTTGTTTACCAAACCACGTCGTAGGAAAAGGAGTTATAAAAACAATTAGATCAAAATATCCAGAGGCAAATATTTCTCCTGTTGATTATGACCCAGGCGCAAGTGAAGTAAATCAAGCTAATAGAATTAAACTTTTAATGACTGTCGCAAAAGACAATTTGAAGAAAAAAGAATCTGAAAACATTCTATAGATTTAGAAAACAAATCAGAAAATAATTTAGAAAATAAAAATATTAATCCAAAAGAAAAAAATACAATTTCTTAATTTTGTACTAAAAACAAGAACAAAAGCAGACATTAATAACATTTGCACTTATTTAGACATTTTAAAGTCCGCGTCTTTTGTTCATGCGCGAAATTTGCAAAGCAAATATCGCGGCATTGTTATATGTTTTTATATTCTAGGAAGTTCAGAGAACTTTCCTAGAATATAAACAACTTTTTAAATTCTAAAAACACAGACTTTAAAATATTTTCGTTCTGTATTTTTTTAGAATTTATTTTATTTATTATTTATTTTTTTATTATTTATTTTTTTATTATTTATTTTTTATTATTTATTTTTTTATTATTTATTTTTTTTATTATTTATTTTTTATTATTTATTTTTTTTATTATTTATTTTTTATTATTTATTTTTTTATTATTTATTTTTTTATTATTTATTTTTTTATTATTTATTTTTTATTATTTATTTTTTATTATTTATTTTTTTATTATTTATTTTTTTATTATTTATTTTTTTATTATTTATTTTTTTATTATTTATTTTTTATTATTTGTTTTTTTATTATTTGTTTTTTTATTATTTGTTTTTTTATTATTTGTTTTTTTATTATTTATTTTTATTTTTATCTAAAATATTTCAAAAAATTCTTTTGCTTGTTTATATCCCAAATAATATAATTCTTCTAACTTACTAATATCTAATAAACCTATTTTTTTAGTTTTAATTTTTTAAATTATTATACGTACCTTGCATTTCATAATTAGATAATTCTCTACATAACAAATCAATAGATCGTCCTGCCACTTCTACAAGATTTTCACAACAATTATCATTTTTATCTGTTTCAAAAACAACATTCACAATATTTTTTGCACCCAACAATTCTAATTCCTTCCAAGGTACATTTTCCTAATACCACCATCTATTAACTCCATATCTTCATACTCAGCTGGAGAGAAAACAACTGGATAACTACAACTCGCTCTTACTGCTTTTCCTATAGGAATATTGTTAATAAATTTTATTTTATCCGAAAATTCACTTCTTTTTAAGCAAGAGGTAAAACATATAACATCTCCTGTATTCATATTTACACTTGGTACCACAAGTGGCTTTTTTATATCAGATATATTATAAATTCCTTTTTTATTACATTCTTTATTAATTAATTTTTCTATTTCTTTTTCCTGAACTTAATCCATCAATAATTATTTTTTTGCTCAATTATTAGTCCATAAATTAATTTAATTATATTTTTAAATCTGCATATCTTATTTTTTTTGCAATATTTTTTAAATATATTATAAATTTCTTCTGCCGAAAATCCAGCTGCATATAAACTTGATACTATACTTCCTGATGATGTTCCACCTATATATTCTATTTCTATATTTTTTTCTTCTATTGCTTTTAATACTCCTATATGTGCTACACCTTTTATTCCTCCTCCTGCTAAGCACAAACTTATTTTTTATTTTTCATAGATTCCTTCTTTCTAAATTAATTTTATTTTATATTATAAATTATGCTCTATTTTTCAAAAAATTTTTTAAATAGCAAAAAAACCTAAGCTATTTTTATAACTTTTTTTTTTTATTATTTATGATATACATTCATAGACATTCTAAAATCTAATCCCTCATTCAATTGCATATATATTGTTCTTTCTATAGTTTTACTTTCATCTGTCATATCTTTCAAAGTTATTTCCTGAATATATACACCGGCATCATTAGTTAAATTTCCATACTCTATTGAATAATGACTTGAAAAATGTTTTCTCATATACTCTTCAAAAATATCAACATTATTTTCAAAATAAGTATTCTTAAATGTTTCATCTAAATAACTAAACATCGTTCTGTAATCTCTTGCATTCATCATTTGTCTTACTTTATCTACATTCATCATTACTTTATATTGTGCATTTGATGAATTATATTTTTCATTAAATTTTTCATTATCTAATGTATATGTATCTAGTTTTACTGTATAATTCATAACAGATTTTTCATCAAAAATATATAGATTCTCATATTTATCCTTACATACATATTCCTTATTTCCATCTTTATCATTTACAAGATATTGAGTAAATGATAAACTTGATATTTCTTTTATATTATTTTCCACATATTTAGAAAATGTATTATAGTTTCCAAATCTTTTTTCTCTGTAGTCTTTATCTAATAAATTATATCCTTCTTCTCTATTATATAAAACTGCATTTTTATAATTAACTAAAATATCTTCTATCATTTGGATGTCATCTATATGTTTAAACTGATATTGATTATATACGTTTTTTTTCTATTTCACTAGTAGCTGTTTTTTATTCTATTCTCCAATATTTTATTATTTTCAATATCAACTGGTATTATACCAAATAGTCCATTTTTCTATCTAATCTCGCTATAACAGCTCTTTTATCACTTAATTTTTTATTTTCTTTTTAATAATTCTATGTCTGCGTAAATCATAGTATTATTATCATCAATATCATTATAATACATTTTATTTATCCTAAAATCATCTGCATTTTTTATATTTAAGTATTATATTTTTTATATCATTTTCCAAAATTTTATTATCTTTTTAAATACTGACTATCAAGAAATTTATATAAAATTTCATATTGTGCTTTTTTTATCTTCCTCAGTATATTAACAGTTCCTTCTATTTTTGAATAATATGAATCTTCATTATATTCTTTAATATATTCAAAAAATACCTTTTTGTAATATTTTTCATAACATAATACATATCTCTAGTTTTAACTTCTTGAATATCTTTTTGTAATTCTATTGGTGTTGTATCAGTTGGAGTATTATTATTAATAAAATCATTTACGTTTTGGTCTAGATTTTTTATTATCAAAAAATAAACCATAGATAATACACAAATAACAACAATCATTATTATTATAATTTTTTCAATATTCTCAATTTTTTTTCCATTCTTCACTCCTTAACTATCAAATCGTATTACACAATACACATCTGCTCTTATCGCTTTTTGAATATGGGTCCTTTTCTTTGCACTGTATCATTACTACCACAATTATACCACAATCCATCACCTATATATATATCTGTATGAGCTGAACCACCTCCACCGTAAAATAATATATCTCCTGGTTGCAAATTTATCCATTGTAGGATTCATTATCTTTGTTCCACCATGTGATTCTAAAAATGGTAACAATTCACCACAATAATTTATATTAGGACATTCTTCCATCCAATCATAACCTGATTCATACAAAGTCCATGAGACAAATGTAGCACAACAAATTGCTCTAGTATTTTTTACACCACTTATATTTCCTGGTAAGTCCCCTCCTAGACTATAATAATAGCCATTTGAAGAAACATAATCATGCACAGTTGCCGCAGCATTCAACAATATTTCCTCCTGAACCTTCTTCATAATACTCATCTATTCTATCATAATAACCTGTCTTAAATAATAACCATTCAGCTTTTCTTCTATTTTCCAAACCTTGAGAAAATCCTGATACCTTTAGCAGTATTAGGTGCATACATATAATTTTAGTATAAAAGGATGCGAAAACATTCCATCATTTGCAGGAACTTTATATTCCAAATCTGTATCCTGGTTCCAATAAGATGAACATGCTGAAACAAAATCTTTACCATTTCTAACAGTAAACGCTCCAGATGATCCACAGTTAAATATTCTACTTACTAATGCATATTTTTGGTACTGAGTTAAATTCAATCCACCACATTTTGATTCCACTAAGTCTGTAAATCTTTTTGAATTTCTTCTTTTTCCAAATTATCTACAAAATCTCTTATCAACTTCAGAACCAACACTTGTAGGGTATCCTGCCGCAGCAAATCTTTCGGCAAAGCCACCATTAAAAATATCAACACCATATCCTACAGTAGGATTTCCATAACCATCATCACCAATTATATATTTTGTACCATCCGCACTAATAGAGCCACTCATACCTTCCCATGCATGCAACCATCTAATAAATTGATCATATCCTCCACCTCTACTCATTGAACTAAAAGAACCTGGTTCATAAATACTAAAATCAAATTCTGTAACACCAAAACTCTCACCTGTTAGCTTATATAGTAAATACTTAGTCAAATCTGTAAATCTTGCTGTCTTTTCACCTTTTTCTACAGTAGTAATCAACCATTTAGGTTTCAAATCACTCTTAGCTTCTTTATTATCATTAAATAATTTTATAAACTTATCTTCATTTCCTTCTATTTTTGAATCTCCTGTATCATAAGAAGTAGCAATAGTATCAGTTACTGTTGTTTCAGTAATAACTGAAGTAACAGTATAATCTTTTTAGTTGAAGCATCATGTTTTGTCATTGTAGCACCTGCATAAGAATTAGAACTTTCTGTATGTGTTTGTGTAACAGTTCCTTTAACATTTGCTACCGTATTAATTAATTTATGTTTGTCATTTTTTCTGTATTAACATCATTGTCATCATCTTTTTATACTTGACTTGTTTACTAGCAGTTCCTACATCTGTAACTGCATATACTGGGAAAGTTTGTAATCCCCAAATTCAATGCCTCTTCATGAGAATCCATATATAAATCTATTCTTGATCCAAGAACACTTGGATTCCCTGTATCTTCTACATGATATACATGATTATTAAACATAATATATGATCCTTCTGGTATTGTATTTGAAGCAACAGTAATTCCTGCAACAGGCATAGTTCCTGAACTTGTTGGACCTCCTGCCCATTGTCCTTCAACATATACTACAATTGCAAAATGCTGAAATTACATAATCACCCATATATTCACCTTGTTTTCCAGTTAATAAAGCTGCACCACTACTGCCTGATAAATTCTCATAATTCTCTTCCTTAGAAAATTTAACAAACCATGTATCTACATAAGTCAATTCCATTTTATCTTGCACATTTTCATTTATAACAGTTTCGAACTAATTGTTCCTCCACCTGAACCATCACTAAATGATACACTCTTAGAAGTTGTCATCTTAGTAGTAGTAACATTATCTTCTACAGCTAATATTAATTTAGAATTTAATGCTAAATCTGTAAAATCAAACATAAAATCTCTATTTTTAACATCAACATAATAATCCATCAAATATTCAAAAGGTGTTGTATATTTATCAACAGTAGACCTATAATTAATAGGAGAATTTTTTAGAAATAGTTACACCATCATCAGAAGAATAACTCCATTTAGCAGTAATTAATTTCCACTCACCATCTAATGTAAAATATTCCAAAGCCTTGATATCATTATCTGACACTAATTTATCAAAATCTGATTCTGGTATATATATTTTAAATCATAAATTTTAGAATTTTAGCTGTTGTAAAGAACCTACTGTAGCACTATTTCCAAGAACTGAAGCACCATCTCCATAAACTATTTTAGAAATATCAACAATATTTTTGTCTTGCCTTTGCTGTATCAGATAATCCAGAAGACATTACAACCAAAACATAAGGGCATTATCTTTAAAAACAATTGCCGCATCATTTTCCACAGTATCTAACTCACCTGTTTTATTAGCTGTTTGTACTCCACTTGGCACACCATCCGGAATTTTAGAACGCAATTGCTGAGCTTTTAAATAAGCCATCATCTGCTCAGACGCTTCATAACTTTACACATTTATGATTATATATATTTTCCAATATCTTAGCAGCATCTTTAGAAGATGTATAATTATCACCATTTGCATTACTTTTAAGCATATATCTATTCAATTCAGTATTTGTATACCCATTACTTCTAATGTAATTATTTATTTTATCAAAACCTAATCTATCAATCATTCTATTAGTAGCAAAATTCTCACTTTGTGTAATCATTAATTTTATATCTGAACTAACTTCTGTAGGAACCATATTTCCTTTAGCCATTTCATCATAAGCAGTAGCCATAATAAACAATTTAATAACACTAGCTGATTGCATCTTAGCATCTGCATTTACAGAAGCAATATCACTATTACTTGTCAAATCTTTAGCATAAACACTCCATGTTCCAGAAGCAGCACTCTTTAAATATTCTTCCACTTCACTTTGTTTACTTGTATTTGATGATGAAGCACTTGAATTATTACTATTATTTGTATTTGAATTATCACCATCTTTTTTAGTATTATTACTATCTGTTGTATCTGTTGTACTAGAAGATGTACCTGCCACATCTTCTCGATTCTCTATAGTCTTTACATTTGTTAAATCTGCTTTCTCAAAATGCTGTGTATCACCCGTATAACTAGAATTTCCTAACCATGTCCAACCATATTTAGTAAATATTTTATAAATCTCAGAATCTGGTGTAATACAAGCTGCCTTTTCAGTATCTGACCAACCCTCCTGGCTCTTTCTCTCTTTTACATATTTTTTAGCATTATCATGGCTAAATGAACCATCTGGATTTATATAAGGATTTATTTGTGGATTTATATCTATAGCCTGTCCTAAAGCATGTTTAGATACTGTATTCTGCACACCATCATTAGTAACAACTTTTCTGTCATTAAATGCTGATGTATTATTAGCTTCTATTGAAGCATAATCCAACGCATCACCTGTTAACTTCTTACTACCTGAAAAATTATCTATTAATTCCATTTTTTCAATAGGATACTTAATCTCGTATAATTCCTGGAAAATAAGTAAAACTTCATCAGCTAATTTTTTATTAACAACCATATGTCCCTGTTGAACACTACCATTAAAATCAAAATAAGGTATTGTCAAATATGACAAGTCACTGTAATCCACTCCAGAAAAATGTTGCATTGAAATTCCTTCCATTTGCTTTTTAACACTTTCTGGTATATCTTCTTTTGTCCCTAATCCTCCTGTCACAACCGTAGTAGTTTGAGTTGCACCAGTACCTACATTTGTAAGTGCACCTATTGTTTTATTAGGTGTAACTCTTCTTATACGTATTGCCCCTTGAAAACCATCTTGTCCTTCACCAGTATCTTTTGCTATTATAAGAGGTGCTACTGAAGATGATGAAGAGCCACCACCATTTAATATCGCACTCTTTATATTATTCCACAAAGTTTTATAACCATTTATTGTAGGATGAGTACCATCTGAACCTATTTCAACTCCACTTGTAGGATCTATAAATTTTATATAAGAAGAATTAGAGGTACAAAATTCTTTCAATTGCGAAACATAACTTTTAAATTCTGAAGTATTTGAATCCTTATCTGGTAATAAATTATCAACATAAATAGTAACATTAGAAAATGTACCATGTAATTTTTCCAAAAGCTGTTTCATATAACTTATACCATAATCATAATCATTTGTACCAAGCATAATATTTATACCTTTAACATCACTAACAGATGAAATCTCACTATAGTGATCTAGCCAATACTTAGAACCAACGCCCACAACAGCTCTAACAGTACAAGTAGAATCAACTACATTAGCCTCTGATTTCATACCATCTGTAATAGAATCACCAATAAACAAAAATCCGTCTAAACTTGTAACTTTATTAGCAGAAGAAGTAGTTGTACCAGTAGAAGTAGTAGAAGAGCTATCACTAGAAGATGAACTAGCACCCATTCCATTATTATATTTAAAAGTCAAAGGATCAACCTTTTTCCCCATCCTTTTCAATTTGAAAATGAACATGTGGTCCAGTTGAATATCCTGTACTTCCAGATAAAGCAATAACTTGTCCAGCTGTTACTTTATCACCAACAGAAACCTTTAATTGACTATTATGCATATATTTAGTAACATATCCATTACCATGATCAATTTCTATATAATTACCAGCACTATCAGAATACTGTGCAATAGTAACTGTACCATCCAAGCAAGCATACACATTTGTTCCTGTACTAACACCTATATCTATAGCGCCATGATTCGTTGATGCTCCAGCAGTAGGTGCCTCTCTTGGACCAAAATAAGAAGTTATTTCTGTTCCATCTGTTGGCCAATACAAAGTGCCACTAAAATCAGAACCACCTGAAGCAGCATTAGAAGACTCTCCTATTTTAACATCTGCCTCTTTACCAATCTTACCACCCAAATTAGGATATTGAGTATACAACTCTGCATCAAGCATCTTCTTAATAACATCTTTTTTCACATATTGACGACTACCTTTATTATATCTTTTAACAACCTCATCTAATTTCTCATCAATACCTTGCTTATATGCTAAATAATAGCCATCATCAGCATTACCAGCAACACAGATAAGATCTGATATATTATCTATTCCCATAATTTCATAAATATCAGCCGGATTTTTAACACTTTCAACTAAATCTGAAATCCAGCTAAAAGCCGTATGAACCATACACACCAATAAAAATATTGGTAAAACCTTCATTACGAAAATAATAAAAGTTTTAGTAAACCACGCAGCCATTTTAGCCTTTATTTTACCTTTAGTTTTGCCTTTTATTTTTCCTGTAAAATTATTTTTATTATTATCATTTTCTGCCAATTACCTCACCTCACTTTGCACAACTATTATTCCTTAAGCTTTACTTCTACTTTTTTTTCATTATTACTACCAAAATAAACAAAATTATCATCTAAATAAACATCTTCAAAAAACATTTGCTTAATTCCTATTTTTTTCGCGATAAGAATCACTAAACTTAATTTGTAATTGTTTTGTTTCACCTGATGCAACTTTTAAATCTTCATCTCTATTTTCATACAATAAAGATTCAAATTTAACATTATTCTCATCCACAATATATGTAGTATCAGTTTTTTTCCTAGAATCTAAAAGCACTGTAGACTGTCTATCATTTTTTATACTAATTGTATATACACTATAATCCATATATACAATTCGATCCTTCACTGTAATTGTTACATTATCCTTAGAACCTGTTTTATTTATTTCTACTTTTCCAACAAATCCATTTATATTTAATCTATACTGACCATCTTCTTCTATAACACTAAAATAATCTTGAATATAATTTTGTGAAGAACCTTTACCTGTTGCTAACATATCATCAAAAATTTTAACTAAATATATATATGAATCAGAAGAAGTCCAAGATTGAAAACTATATCTTTTGATGTTGAAAATTTATTTTTATAATATTGCTCTTCAAAAAGATATTCTTGTGGATACAATACTTCTTTGCATTCATTCGAAAGTAAACCATAAGCCTTCTCAGGCTCATGGTTTTTACAATAACTTAAAAAGTATCAATTAAATTTCCAAAATCATTTTTCTTAGTTCCAGATACTTCACCACCTGAAACCAATGATTTACTTTCATTATGATATTTATTTTTTCCACATCATTAGCTTCTTCAGCTATCTTTTCAGATTCTTCTATACTTTTTGTTTATATACATTGTTAAATAGTGAAATCATGACCAAAATGAAATATTATTACAATAATAGTTAAAAATACTTTTCCTCTGTTTTGATTATAAAATCTTATCCACTTGTTCATATTTTATCACTTTCCTTCTAAATAAAGTTAAAAAGAATTTTTATACATCTGCTATTTTAGTTATTTCTTTAACCCAATTTTTAGCCATATCTGATGTAATAGCACTATTTTCACTCATTAATCTCTTTTCAAGAGCATTTTGAGCAGAATCATTATTCTTCAAGTTCTTACCTCTACCTTGAGCAATTTGTGCCCTTGCAATTGCTTGCTCATCTGACCAACCTTTATCTTGTGCCATAGTTCTAGCATTATATATAATACCAATATCTGTAACACCATTATCAAGATATTTTGAGTACTATCATCATTTATAAATTCTTTAGCTTGTTTTGCTGTCTGAATATTTTTAGCATTTTTCATTAAATATTTATAATTTTCTTCTTTTCTCTTCCATTCCTTATCAAACTTAGCTTGTTTCTTTTGCTTCAATTCGTCAGTCGTATATGCACCTTCTCTAAAGTCTTGAACAGTCTCTTTTCCAGCATTTGCAACTCCACCTACTACATTATCAAAACCAGAAACCGCTCTACCACCTGCACCTTTAGCACCCGCTGCAATTATTGTTCCACCTGTTGCTAGCATAGAACCTGCTTTATCTCCAGAAACAACGGCTGCCGCACCTTACTGCAGTTCCAGCAGCTGCTGTAACTGCTGCTGCCGCACCTCCTCTTATAAGTGCATGTGCTCCCGTAGAAGCTGTCTTTTTAGCTACCTTATAAACATTTTTTCCAATATTACTTGGCTGAATTGCTCTTTGTAAATTTCTTACTTTCTTACTAGCAGCATAAGAAACCCCATCTTTAATTCTTCTACGCCAATTTCTTCTTGGAGTACCTTCTGAAACCACTTCTTTTAAATCTCCATTTTCATATTGGTTTTGTGATAATACATCTGAATTTGTATTTGAACTTTGATTCTCTTGATTTTCTCCTGCATCATCATTTAATTTATTCATTTCTGCCTTTGCATCTGATCTATTATCAGCTGTCACATCAGGATTACTAGCCATTTCTCTCCAAATATCTCTTTCCGCCTTTTTCGTATTTTTATTTTTCATTTCATCTATTTCCGCAATATGCTCTTGCATTTTCTCTATCTTCTTCACTTAAATCTGGATTATTTGCCTCTCTTTCCCAAGCACTTCTATCCATATCTAACTTATCCAAATCCTGTTGACTCAATTGTTTATCTCCACCAAGAGGATTATTAACTCAGTCTGACTCCCACCATTTTGTTGAGAATTTTGATTATTTTGTTGATTTCCACTTGCTTCATTTCCATTATTAGCCTGTTGATCATACTCTTTTCTTGTAGGGCCTCCAGCAAAGGCTCCCTGATGCAGCACCTGCCGCAGAACCTGCTGCACCTCCAACTGCAGCACCTGCTCCTGTACCTGCAGCTAAAGTAGCCATTGAATCCATACTCACACCAGGAGTCTTACCCCTACTCAACAATTTTGATGCATCATCACCAGCTCCAGAGGTAGCAAGTTTATTACTTGAACCACCTTTTCCACTAAGTTTTATACCTTTCATAGCCAAAGCTCCACCTGCCATTGCAGCTAATCCTGCTGGTGTCTTAGCCTTATCTAATCCGAACATCTGACTTTACAAATTTTTCAGCTGATGTTAAAAATGCCATAGCAACAATCGCATAAAGAGGATTTGACACTGCTAAATCAATTGCACTTCCTATAAACACTGAATACAATATCAAATGTATTGGTTGTATAATAGCATTCATTGTATATTCCTTAAACCACATATCAAAAAGCTTGGGCTTTACCATCTTTTACTTTATCAATTGGATATGTTAATGCAACAAGTGGCGCTATCATTGTAAAAAATGCCATATACAAAAACCTTTTAAAATATGTAAATGTAAACATTACTGTATATAATACTAATGCCACATACATTATAGTATATGCTGTACATTCCCCAAAATCTTTATTTTGAGCTTTAAATCTAACAAAACCCATCAAATTAGTTTTAAATTTAAATCCTTATCTGAACCTGTAACAGTTACCAAAATTGGTTTATCTACACTTCCATCTATCATTTCTGTAAATTTATCTGTAAACATCATTATACCTGACATTATAAAATGTATAATAAAAACCAAACATAAAGCTACAACCAATCTTGCAAATTTTCTTTATATTTTGCTTTATCAGTTGCTGTAGAACTAATAACAATTCTAATTCCTAAATATACTAAAACAGTCAAAAGTCCAACAACCGCAATATTTCTAAAAGCATTATACCATGAACCAATAGTTGTTCTTATTATTCCACTCGCCGCTGATTCCGCTTTTTGTTCACTTTTACTTTCATCGGAATTCTTATTATCATCAGTACTACTTTCATCAACTTGAACTCCTGTATATTCATGAGCCCTAACAAAATTAACATCTAAAGCTGCAATCTTATTAGCAAAAATATTCTCAGGACAATATAAAAAATTAGGTATTTTCCATGAATCAGGAAATATAAATCCATCCAAATCTTCCTCATTAACTGTCCTTTTGCAGATATTTCAGCTTTTATTTCCACCATAATATAACCACGAACTTGAATCACTTAAATTTGCATCATCTTTATCCAACATAGCAGATGTCATAATTTATCAGTTCGAGCATAAAATGATTTAATGCTCCCATTACAATATCTCCAAAGATGCTACTAATTGAACCAATTCCTTTAATAAATCTCCCGCTATGTTATTCCAATCAAATGCCTGTGAATAATTTGGTATAGAAAAATTCAGAACAATAACCAACAAATTAATAGAACAATCATTATCTTTTTTTTTGACTATTTCATTTTTTTCTTTTTTCGTAAAATTTTTCATTTCAATCTCCCTTCTTCATTATTTCATACCATTTTTCATCTTCTGCATTCTAGCCATTTTATTAACATTTGTTTCAACAAATTCAAATTCTTTTTGAGTAGGAGTAATTTGAATAATAGCTGTTTCTCCACCAACTTTCAACAAGCCTTCACCTTTTAAACAATTAATCAAAAATCCTGCTTCACCATCACTAAGTTTAAAAACTTCTTTTAAATATTGAATTTCTGATTTATCTTGAGCTAAAAACAATTTTGTATCAGACGAAGTTAAAACTGCTTGTGCCTCTGGTTTTTCATAAAAATCCTGAAATCTTTGAGAAATAATAGCAAGAGAAACATTTCTTTTTCTAGCACGTCTTGCCATTTTATTTCAAAAAGTCTACAGCCTCTGGGTAAGGCAATAACATCCATGCCTCATCAACCAAAACTCTTTTTTTTGTTTAGCTTTTGTTCTATCTTCACTATTTTTCTTAACATATTTTTCCCAAATCCAAGAAAGTAATATTTGTTGAGCCAATGGTCTAGCAAATCTTTTTTCTCTAATTGAGAAATATCCAAATTTATAAAAGGTGCTCCATCTAATAATTCAAAATGTTGATTGACCATCAAAATAAGCCATCTGACCATTATACTCTCTAATATATTGTTTCATAACCTTTAGCAAATAACTATAATGAAAACTATAATCTTTATTGTCATTCATCATCGCCTTTTTCTCTCTATTCTTTTGTACCAACTACCAATTGTAGGCATTTCCTTTTTCTCACTATATAATCTATCACCTTTTGCAAACCTGAACCTTGTTTATACAAACTATTAGGATCACTTGTAATTCCTAAACTTTCATATTCTTCTGCAACAGATTCAGCTATAACCTGTTTTGTAAGCTCATTAACATCATCACTTCTTGTACTTCCTCTTGCCATTGTAGGTAATGCCTGTGTAACATCCTCAACCTTATTTTCAACATTTAAAACTATCTTTTCCCTACCAGTAATTTCATCTTTTACTCTCTCAGGTTCAATATCAAACAAATTTATAACAGTTTTAGAATTTGGGCTAATAACCACATTAATTCCACCCAAACTATCAGCAACTATTGTATACTCACCTTCAGCATCAAAGCCAAACTTTCAATTCCCATTAAAACTGAAGAACTAGAAATCAATGTTTTCATTGTAACTGATTTTCCAGCTCCTGATTTAGCAAATATAACCATATTATAATTTGTTAAAGAAGGTGCAAAATTATCAAAAATATTGGTGTACCTGTTTGTTTGTTAAACCCTAATGGAACACCTGTAGGATGTCCAACTTCTGATGTTGTAAATGGAAATACAGTTCCCATTGAACGACTATCAAAAGAATGTATTTTTTTAACTTTATCATCCATAAAAGGCAAGTTGGATTTAAAAGCATCTTCTTGCATTCCCCAAGCACTTTTAACATTTACCAAAGATTTTGACATTTCAGTTGCCAACATTTTTGAAAGTCTATCTAAATCTTCTAAAGAATATGTATATAATGTTGAAATAACAGAAGCCTCATACATTTTATTAAATCCAGCTGCAATTTCATCTCTTAATTGTTCTGCTTCAAATCTTTTTTGTGTCAAAGTACTTTCTCTATTTATATTTCCTTTATCTGCTGCAACAATTCTTTCTGTCTCAAGTTCATTTATTACTCTATTTAATTCATTTTGTGATTTAGCTTCTGAAACTGGTGTTATATAAATAGATGTATTTATATCTCCAAAAAGTATAAATCCCTAAACAATTCTGGAAATGTACACATTCTTGGTAATGTTGAAACGAAAAAGCTTCTAGCATATTTTTTTACATTTGATATTATCTCCAAATGATCTATTTTTGAAGCATCTATACCTGCTGGAGCAATCAACTCTTTTATTGTTCTCTTTTTTAAAATTCCATTTCTTCTGTTCTATTTATTTGATTTTGTTCTAGTTCAACTAGTCCTTTTCTTTTTTCTCATTTTGCTTACCTCCTTCTTTCTTTTTGTTCAGACTCTTTCTTTATTTCTTTTACAGCCTCTTTAGCAACATCTACACCAATAAATTTTGGTTTTCTTCTAATATCATTTGTGCCATTTGGCTAATTAAATCATCCATTCTTTTCTCTTTTTCTTCGGCCATTTGCTGAGCTTTTGATTTTGCCTTTGCTTTTTCTATTGCACTATTTGCTAAATCTATTGAGCCATTTTTTATTTGTTCATCTAAAACTCTTATTTTCTTTTTTCAAAAACATCTGGTGCAACTGAATATAAATCTTCATAACCAGCCTGCATTGCTTTATCATAACCAAATATTTCAAAATCGTCTCTATTATATGCTACATATAATAATTCTACTAATTCACTAGAATTTAAAATTTTTTCCATTTACTGAACATCCTGATAATGTTCTAATTAAAGCTTGAGCTTTTGTATATAATTCTGAAAAAGCCATATTTCTTAATTCTTCTACATCATATGTTGTCCCACTTGCTTCTTCAGGCATAAATGATAATATAACATAATATTTTTTATTTAATATATTTCTATTCAAACTCATTCTTTCTGTATTTTCCACAATATCCCTAGCATATTCATATAAATTTCTTTGTTTTGTTAAATTAAAAAAAAATGCTGCATCTAATTGTTGTTTTGTATATTCTCTGTTTGTACCATTCTATTATAATCATATATTGTTCTATTATATTTACTTTCAATTTCTTTTAATTTAGATTTATAACCTTGTATACTCTTTCCAAATTTACTGTTCTTGTTTGTATATATATTTGGATTGGAAATCTTAAAGTATTTAAAAATTGTTGAAATCCTTCTTCTACACCAACTTTTTCCATTTGAGACATCAAATCGTAATTTATACCTTGACACTCTATAACCATAATATAACGTTTACCATTTTTTGAACAATCATATTATCTTCTACACCATTAAACTCCATAAAATCAAAAATTGATTTTATTATATGATGTATTATCTTGCTTATCATTTTCCTTTTTTTCTTTTTTAATTTTTCTTCTTTCATTTAGGTCTTTTCTTTTTTTATTTTATTTTTTTATGTGCTTTTATTTGCAACACTAATAAAAAATAATAAAAATATTACTAATAATATAATCATTAAATTAAAACTACCATTAGTATTTTTGAAATTTCATTATCCATTCTCTTTTCCTCCATTTTCTTTGTTTTTTTTTTTTTTCTTTTTTGGTTCTATTGTATATAAATAAACTTTTTTGTTATGTTCCATTTTAAATTTAAATGCTCTTCTTATTACATCATCAATATTTTCTCCACCTGTTTTTCTTGTTATTTCAAAAAGCTGAATCTGGCACTTTAAATGTTGCTATTACAAATCCTAAACCCCAAATATTACTAATATTATAATTCCAACAGTTTAGCTTTAATCCTATTAATCTAAATATAAAATAAAATAAAAGTCCTATTGCTAATCCTATTGCTGTATATATTAAAGCTTTAGTTGAAAATATGTATAATATTCTTCCTTCACCTTTTACATTTCTTGGTATATTATAAGTATTCATATACTTCTTCCTCCTTTTTTAACCCATTTACACTTAATATCATTATAAAAAAAAACGCAAAAATTGTAAGATTTTTGCGTAAAAAGTATAATTTATTTAAAATTTAATATATTTGTAATATTTTTTTGAAAACACAAAAAAACCACAATTTAAAAAATTGTTTTATTTTTATATTAATTTAGAGAATTATCCTAGAATATTCCATCGAATTAAAGAAGTCCTCTTCGGTGATTTTTTCTTCCTAAGCTGTTGTCCAACCATTGAAAAATTCGTAAAGTGCAAAAACTGAAGCTGTAAATACTAAAGCTGCACCAACAACATAAGGTATTAAACTCTTCTTGTAATCAGCTTTTTCCTCAGCACTACCCATTAAGTATTTTATACCAATAACTGTTAAAACAACAACTGATAAAACAATTCCTATAGCTTGGAAAAACTCAACTATTTTTTTACCAGCATTGATATAGAATCTGTTTTATTTTCACCTGCTGTTATATCTTTCGGAGTTATATCAGCTGCTAAAGATATAATATTAATCATAGAAATTAACATTATTACCATCATCATAACTGCAACTATTTTTGTATTTTTTTAACATTCATTTTATAGCCTCCCTTTCATTTTTTTATAATTTATTTATATTTAAAAATTTTAAAAACTACATAACTTATTATATTTTACCATAATTCAACAAAATTTTGCAAGAAATACATTAATATAATAAAATTTTAACATTACATTTTTATAATAAACTAAAGAACTTCATTTGTCAAGTCAAATATAAGTTGTGGAAGCCATGATCCTGTAAATATTATAGCCGCTCCAATTGCATAAGGCAACAAAGATTTCTTATATTCAGCTTTCTCTTCTACACTTCCCATCATAAATTTCAATCCAATCGCAGTTAAAAATAACAACCGACAAAATAGTTCCAACTACTCTTAATATTGAAAAAACTTTTTTCATTCTATCAGTATATTTTTTCGATTTACCTGTTGATGTTCCCGCATAACTATTCAAGTCACCTAAACCTATGTCATCTGCATAACTATAATTTGGAATAGCTGAAACACAAAACACAAAAAATATTATTAAAAAAATTTATTATTCCGTGACCTTCTCATATTATCACCATCTTTCCATTCTCAACTAATTTTATTATAATATATATAAAAAAAATAAAAACAATAGTTTTAAACAAAAAATATTGCAAAATGCACTTATATAGATACTTTAGTCCATACAAAAAACTTCCTACATTTTTATAATTTTATAATTTTATAATTTAACATTAAAAAAAATGGTCTCTTATTAAAAAAGACCACTTTTAAACTTTTTTATTTTATGCAATTATACAAGAAAGATATTACTGCCATTGCAATTATAAAAATTATAATCACCTTTCCTATAAAAAAATTCCATAAAAAACTCGTAGCAATAATTAATGCAAAAACGCTACCAATAAGCTTATCATAACATTTCCCCCTTAGGTTTTATTTATATTAACATTATATCACTTTTTTCTCTACTTATCAACATGTTAAATTTGTTGCATAACTTCTATAACTAACTTCCAAACTCCAAATGCACCAAAGATAGCTATACAGCCAACCACATACGCAATTAAGGCTTTCTTTACATCTGCCTTTCCATCTACACCAGCTAACATAAAGTGTATTCCTAAAAAGCTAATCCTACTACAACAGCAACACCTATACCTATTTGTAATGCTATATTATAAATTGTAGATGAAAAATCTTGCAAACTTTTTGAATCTATTGAATCACTTTTACTATTAGCAACAAAAGAATCCGCATCTGTCATCATATCATCTAATGTCGAACTAGCATTTCCAGCTGAAACTATTCCAGGTTGATTATATATTTTATTATTTTTATCTTCTCCATTAACTTCTTCTTTTACAGAATCCTCTGTAACTTGATTTTCATAAATAGTAGGCTTTTTATCTAATTCTTTATTTGCTTCAGCATACATTGTCATCAAGTCTTTATCTGCCTGTGTCTTCTTACTATTTAATTTATCCATTTCATTTATTTTATCAAGAATTTGTTTATATATTTTCTTTTTCTTATTTTTATCTTTTTCTTTAGCTAATTTATTATAATATAAATCTCTTACCTCTTTATTCTTTTGTTGCCAAGTTTTATCATCAATCTTACCACTACTATTATCACTTTTCTCTCTTGTTTGTATTAAATTAGTAACATCATCAATAATTCCACTTTCTGAAGGAAATATAGTAGGACCTCGACCCTCTTTTGCTAAATCTTTTTTTTTTTGTTGGACCAGCAACAAATCTTTTCAATTCTTTTGTTGTTAATTTTGATTGATCTTTTGACCATGTTGCTATAAAATAATTATAAAAAAGCATCCCATGGACCATCAGCTTTATAAATTTTATATTCATCTACAAAAACCACAGTTAAATTTCCCATAATAAATGCAAAAATAAAAAAATAAATATAATTTTCAATCCTTTTTTTCTTCATATAATAATCCCCCTTTTAATCCATTTTTTATATTTGTTTCATAACTTCTATAATTAACTTCCAAATTCAAATGCTCCAAAAATAGCTATACAACCAATAACATAAACTACTAATGCCTTCTTTACATCTGCTTTTCCCTCTACACTAGACAACATAAATTGTATTCCTAAAGCTAACCCTACTACAACAGCAACACCTATACCTACTTGTAATGCAATATTATAAATTGTAGATGAAAATTCTGCAAATCTGTAGCATTTATAGTCTTTCCTTTCGAATCTGAAATAAAAGAATCTGCATCTGTTATCATGTCATCTAATGTAGCACTTGCATTTCCAGCAGATACTATTCCAGGCTGATTATAAATTTTTATTATTTTTTTCTCTTCCTCATCTTCTTTTTCATCATCACCAGTGAGAGTATTATGATTTTTAGATTCCTGTTCATCTCTTTTTGAAGAATTATCTTTGTAGTCTCCGCCTTTGTTTCTGCTTTTTTTCAAATTCCTTTGCTATATCTTTTTTCCCTGTTTTTTTGAATGTATTCTTAAATTCAGTCATTTTAGATTTCACAGAATCAACTAAAGTAGTGTTATCTGTTTTCTTTTTTTGCGAATATAACGCACTATATATATCAGCTGCATATTTTTTATTTTTAGGATCTAATCTATTCGCCAAAGTCTGAGATATTTCTGCTAAAAATTTAGCATCATCATCATCATCTACTTTGAATCATACTCTATTTGTAAATATTTATTTACCCATGCTACTGCATTTTCTGAATTAATATTTAAAGTGCCATCATCTAAAACATATGTAGTATCATTCACAAAATCAGTAATTGTCATCGCTTTAACTTTCGTTGCTAACAATATAAAAAATATAAATATTATTATCATAAAAATAATCTTTTTCTTCATATTTCTATTCCTTTCAAAATGCAATAATCTAATTATATTATAGCAAAGTATAAACTTTTTACAATATTTTTCGACATAAAAACATGTTAAAAAAAAAAAACAAAAATTAACAATAAAACTTTATTACAATAAAAATTTTAGCTTTTCCTATAAACACTATTAACATAAAATTAAGTTCAAACTACTTCACAGAAAAGAAAAAAAAAATATAAAGAATTTAATCTCTATATCTATCTGTTATGGCGTAGGTGAGAGGGTTCGAACCTCCGCGCCGATTGCTCGACCTAGCAGTTTAGCAAACTGCCCCCTTCACCACTTGGGTACACCTACATAAATAAAATTAAACAAAAAAAGATATAAAACAAAAAAATCTATATATCATAAATTATGGTCTTATATCAAAAATTGTTGGCGGAGAGGGTGGGATTCGAACCCACGGTACGCTATAAACGCACGCCAATTTTCAAGACTGGTGCCATAAACCAACTCGACCACCTCTCCATATAATGACAAATGTCTGTTGATGTCTTGCGACAGTATTTATATTACCATTTTTAAAAACATTTGTCAATACAAAAACTCAATTTTTGCAAAAAATTTTTTAAAATTAAAATATTTTTTTTATAAAATATTGTTTTTTTTAAATTGCTTATAATCAACCTTTAAAATCAATAGCACAATTTTTCTTCAGCAGAAATTGTATATAAAGAAGAATTTGCCGTTTCCTCAACTGGTTTAGGCATAAATATTAGACATTTCTCTTGAATAAATACCATTCATAACAACACCTGTATTGTTCTTCATCTAATAAAGCCTAAAGCAAAACTCAAATCACTACCAGTATCCTTAAAAGCATTATATCTAACAATACCTATTTTTTGAACACATCCTGATAATTGATTTCCCATTTCTTTGCAAATTAAATGTAATTCTGAATTTTGTTTTTCAACTTTTTCCACCCTATAAATATAATTTTCTAAATCTTCTTCAATATTTTTTCCTTTTCCAATTTCTTCATAAATTGTTTATAACGTTTATTCAAATTAGATGTTTTTATAATTAAAAACAAAAACTAATAAATAAGAACTATTAATACTAAAAATAGCAAAAATAATTAAAAAATTATCTGTTTTAAAAATTCTATAAATTTTCCATAATCATCATCCTTAAAACGCTATTTCATTAAATTTAAAATTCTTTCTAAATCATCATTACTACTATATTCTATTATAATTTTTCCTTTTTCTTCCTTCCTGCATCTAATCTTACCTTTAGTTCCAAAAAAATTTTAAAAGTATTTTCTATATCTTGATATAAAACTTGTTTCCTTTGTAACTGCTCTTTAGATTCCGGATTTTCTTTTTTGCATAGCATGTTCTGCTTGTCTTACAGTAACACCTCTTTCAATCATCTTTAAAGCCATCGCATATTGTTTTTCTGGATCTTGAATAGAAAGTAAAGCTCTACAATGACCTTCTACTAGTTTTCCTCTTTCACAAGTTCTAATACTCTTGGATCCAAATTAAGAACTCTAAGAGTATTACATATAGCACTCCTACTTTTCCCTAATTGTTTTGCAACTTCTTCTTGTGTCATACCAAATTTTTCTACAAGATTTTTTTATTCCCATTGCTTTTTCATAAGCATTTAAGTCCTCTCTTTGCAAAGTTTTCTATAAGAGAAATTTGAGAATTAATTTTTCGTCATCTTCACGTATAATAGCTGGTACTTCTTCTATTCCAGCAATCTTACAAGCTCTCCATCTTCTTTCTCCAGCTATTATAGAATAATATCCATCTTTTTTTAGCTACAACAATTGGTTGAATAAGTCCATATTTTTTTATTGACTCTGCCAACTCTTCTAATGCCTCTTGGTCAAATATTTTTCTAGCTTGATCTTTATTAGGCTCAATTTCAGTAATTTTCAATTTTTTAAATGTATCTGTCTCTTGTTGTTTTCTTCATCTGGTACTGGTCCAAATAAAGCATCCAAACCTTTTCCCTAAACCTGATTTTTTTTGTCATTCTCATTTCACAGCTCCTTTCTTTTTTAAGCAATATTTACTTTTTTTATTCCATATGTCTAGCTTTTCTCTCCTCATCATTCTTTTTCAAAAATTCCTTTTGTAAATTTATCATAACTTTTTGCCCCTTTTGAACGAGGATCATATTCTGTTATTGGCATTCCATAACTTGGTGCTTCACTTAATCTTACATTTCTTGGAATTACCGTTTTATATACTTTGTCCTCAAAGTATTTTTTTACTTCTTTTACAACCTGATTAGAAAGGTTTGTCCTCATGTCATACATTGTAAGCAAAGCACCTTCTATTCTTATATTTTTGTTTAAATGTTTTTTACAAGATTAATAGTATTTAGCAATTGTCCTAATCCTTCCAGCGCAAAGTATTCGCATTGTACTGGTATTAAAACACTATCAGATGCTGTAAATGCATTTAGTGTTACAAGACCTAATGATGGTGGACAATCTATCTAAAATATAATCAAAACTTTCTTTAATTGCATCTAATTTTTCTTTCAATCTTTGTTCTCTAGACATCATAGATACCAGTTCTACCTCTGCTCCAGCCAAACTTATGTTTGATGGGCATATATATAGATTTTTTACAGATGTTTTTATTAAGTGCATCTTGCATTTTGTATCTCCTACAAGTATATCATAAGTAGAAAATTCTACTTCTCTTTCTGTCCCTAATCCACTTGATGCATTACCTTGTGGGTCTGCATCTATTAGCAAAACTGTTTTTCCTTTTTTTGCTAAAATGTACTTAAATTAACAGTTGTAGTTGTTTTACCTACACCACCTTTTTGATTAGCTACTGATATAACTTTTCCCATTTATATTGCCCCCATTTTTAGTTAAATTTTATTTATTAGTCTTATTTTGTTTATATATACATCATATATAATTTTTTTAAAAGTCAATGTATTTTTTTATAATTTGCAAAAAAAAAAAAAAAATTTGAGTTTTTAACTCAAATTTTTCTTTTTATATTATCTTTCACATTTTTAGTAAAATCCTCATTTTTCAAGCATTTGCTAACTTTATATTAAATACAACCTTTTATTTTTCAATGTTTTCACATTTTACTTTATTGGTTCTTTTGCTGGAATACCCTTTTCTAGGATATTTATTAGGCGTTCCTTTTTGTTTTTTATTGAAACTATATTTCTTCCAATATCTGTATCTGCTAAAAAGAAAGTATCTATCTTTTTCTATTTTACCTCCTAAAATATTTATTGCTTTTTTTGATTCTTCTACTTCTTCTTCAACATTTGAACCTTTCATGCATATACATTTTCCTCCTATTTTAACTAAAGGCAACATATATTCAGAAAGAACACTTAAATTAGCCACTGCTCTTGACGTTACATAATCAAATTTTTCTCTATATTTTTTATCTTTTCCTAAATCTTCTGTTCTCCCATGCACAGCTACAATATTTTTAGTTCTAGCTGTTCAATAACTTCATTTAGAAAATTTATTCTTTTATTTAATGAATCTATTAAGGTAACATCTATTTCTGGTATAAAATTTTAATTGGTATTCCAGGAAATCCTGTTCTGTACCTATATCAGCTAATTTACCATTTTGGCCTATCTCCTTTACTATTGTTAAACTATCAACAAA